>R25__coassemble_544_pt1 | contig 22271 bp, 26 predicted proteins | sample R25__metabat2_low_PE_004 | metagenome-assembled genome bin R25
CTGGAACATAAAAAACGAAAAAGAAAAAAATCACACAAGTTTTTGAAAGAGCCAAAATTTGGTATACCTAAATATTTATATAGTCTAAAAAACAATATTAAATTGTTTAGGTTAACCTAATTTTTCATGATTAGGACTTAAACTAAAAAAATTTTTTTAGTAAAGAATAATATTTCAAAAAAGTATTATTTTTAAATACACGGGAGAATGGTTAATGACAGAATTAATTATTGGATTAGCAGGTAACCCAAACGTGGGTAAAACTACTGTTTTTAACCGATTAACTGGTATGCGCCAACATGTAGGAAACTGGCCTGGAAAAACTGTCGAAAGGGCAGAAGGTCACTTTTCACATGGAAGCTATGACTATGATGTAGTCGACTTGCCAGGTAATTATGCATTAAGTGCTCATTCTATGGAAGAAATCGTATCAAGAGATTTCATTGTAGACGATGACTCTGATGTAATTATTAATGTAGTTGACGCTGCTAACTTAGAACGTAACTTATACTTAACAGTTCAAATGATGGAATTAGGAGCTAATCTAGTAATGGCTCTTAACATGAACGATTTTGCAAAGAAAAAAGACCACATCATTGACATTAAAATGATGAGTGAACTTTTAGGATTCCCTGTTGTTGAAGTAAACGCAAAAACAGGTGACGGATTTGAAGAATTATTAACTACTGTTGAAAAACAAGCTGCAAATCCTATTGATTCCGGTGCAAAATTATCCTATGGTGACGAATTAAGAGAACACTTAGGAGACTTACAAGCACTCATAGAAAAAGACAATAATTTATTAGATGTTCCTTCAGTATGGACTGCTATCAAATTATTGGAAAGAGACTCAATTGTTATAGAAAAAGTTCAAGGATCTTCTCAAAGTTCCGCTATAATGTCTGAAACTGATAAAGTAGCAGGACACCTTCAAAGCTTATACAGTGAAGGTGCAGAAGAAGTTATTGCAAATGCAAGATATGCATTTATCGGTGGATTAATGGCAGAAGCTGTTAAAAGGCCTGCTGTTGAAAAAGAAAGTACCACTGATAAAATAGATAAGATTGTTACTAACAGAATATTGGCACTTCCTATTTTCGCAATTATCATGTGGTTAATGTTCCAGTTCACATACACTATCGGTGCTCCATTCCAAGACTTGATTGATGAAGGATTTGGAATGCTTGCTGAATGGATTGGTGGATTTATCGCAAATGAATACTTAGCTTCCTTCATCTGTGACGGTATCATTGGTGGAGTAGGTGGAGTACTTACTTTCTTGCCTATCATTATTCTGATGTTCTTGTTCTTAAGTATCTTAGAAGACTGTGGTTACTTAGCAAGAGCTGCATTCTCATTAGATAAAATCATGCACAAATTAGTTGGTCTTCACGGTAAAGCTTTCATTCCTATGATTTTAGGATTCGGTTGTGGTGTACCAGCTATTATGGCTACAAGAACCATGGAAAACGAAGGGGACAGAATGCTCGCTATGATGCTCGTTCCATTCATGTCTTGTACTGCAAGATTACCAATTTATGCTATTTTCATTGCAGCATTCTTTGCTGAAAATCAAGGTACTGTTTTACTTGCAATCTACTTCTTAGGTATTGTTGTGGCACTTATTGTTGCAGCTATCCTCAAAAGAACAATGTTTAAAGGATTATCCACTCCATTCGTAATGGAATTGCCTACATACAAAGTACCATCCGTAAAAGGTGTATTATTACACACCTGGGAAAAAGTAAAAGGATTCTTAAGAAAAGCAGGTACCATTATTCTTGCTTGTTCCATCGTATTATGGGCTTTAAGTATCTTCCCACTTGGTGTGGAATACGGATCTGCTGACAGTGTATTAGGTATGATTGGTAGCGTTATTGCTCCTATCTTTGCTCCTTTAGGATTCGGAACCTGGCAAGCTGCTGTAGCTATCATTGCAGGTTTAGCTGCTAAAGAAGTAGTAGTAGCAACCTTCGGTACATTAGCTGGTATGGAAGAAGATGATGAAGACGGTATTACTCAATTAGTGCATGATACCTTCACCCCATTATCTGCATTCTCATTCATGGCATTTACATTATTATACACTCCATGTTTCGCAGCTATTGGTGCTATCAAACAAGAAACCAACAGTTACAAATGGGCAGGAATAATGTGTGCTATTACTTTAGTGACTGCATATATAGTTTCCTTCTTAATTTACAACGTTGGTCTTTTAGCAGGATTTGGATAGATAAAAACGTTATAAAATGATTATTAGATTTGATTCTAATTTTCATTTTTTTTAAAATTTTTAGTCATAACTAAATATTTATATATTGGTTATGACAAATTATTGATTAAGAAGTTTTTAGTTTAACCTAAAAATTATTTTAATGATTACAATTTTGGTGATAATATGAAAACCTTAAAAGATGCAAAACCTGGTGAAACCGTAACTTTGGTAAAATACCACGAAACCGGTGATGTGGATTTAAGAAGACACTTATTAGGTATGGGTTTTGTTAAAGGAGCTAAAATTACTGTAAAAAAAGTAGCTACTTTAGGAGATCCTATTGAAATGAGTGTAAAAGGATATGATGTTTGTCTTCGTAAAGAAGAAGCTGAAAATATTGAAGTGGAATAATCTTCAATCTTTTCATTTATTTTTTTTAATCTAATTCAATTAACGGTGTTATATTATGAAATGCAGAATGTGCGGTTTTGAATTTGATGAAACTCAATTGGAGGATAGGGGATGTTCCAGTTGTGGCAAGCATGGTTGCAATAGTATCCATTGTCCTAATTGTGGGTTTGCAAATTCTCCAGAATTGGACCAGGAATTTGAATTTATCACAAAGATTAAAAACAAATTCAGAAAAAAATCAACAAATTAACTTTTTTTACTTTTTAATATTTCTTCAACTGTTTCATTAATGCTTATTTTTTTGGTGTCAACATCTAATCCATTTTCTTTTAATTTATATAATATTTCGGTTGTCACCGGTGCTTTTAAGTGAGCTTTCTTCAATAATTCTTTATTGGAAAATATCTGGTGTTTGTCACCTTCGGCAATTATTTCTCCATCATATAAAACATAAATCTTGTCTGCAAAATGATTGACCATCTCAATGTCGTGGGAAGATATTACAATGCTTATCCCTTCTTTATTAAGATTGTTTAAGATGTCCAATACCTTATCCACTCCTTCAGGATCAAGGCCTGCTGTCGGCTCATCAAGAATCATTATTTCCGGTCTCATTGCAACAATTCCTGCAATGGCAACCCTTTTTTGCTGACCTCCGCTCAAGTGGTGAGGTGTCTTATCTTCAAATCCGTTCATTCCCACCATTTCAAGAGATTCGGCGATTCTTCTTTTAACCTCGTCGTATTCCAGACCCAAATTCATAGGTCCGAATGCTACATCCTCCTTAACGGTCGGTGCAAATAGTTGGTCATTTGGATCTTGGAATACGATTCCTACTTTTTGCCTTACTTTAAGGAGTTCATCCCTTTCAAAAACAATTTTTTCACCGTCCACTTCAACGTGTCCTGATGTAGGTTCGGTCAAACCGTTGAAATGAGAAAACAATGTTGATTTTCCTGCACCGTTAGGGCCCATGATTGCAATTTTCTCTCCCTTTTTAATCTGGATGTTGACATTTTTCAGTGCTTGTGTTCCATCAGGATATGTGAATGATAAATCTTTTGTCTCTAAATGAATCTGTTCCATATTTGCCACCTAATTAATCGCTAAATTTTGTCCAAAGTAACCTAATTGTCCGGAATATCTGAATATGATTATTTCAAGAATTATTACAATGATAATTATTGTTAATAGATATAGATAATCACTCTTTTCAGGGGATTTCTTCTCATCAAACATTTCTGATGCATCTGAAAATCCTCTGCTGACCATACTTTTGTGAACTCTTTCCCCTTGCTCATATGCTTTTAAAAACATCATTCCTATGGTGTAACCTACTTGCTTGACTCTCCATTTGTATGGAGTATTTTTTGCATGAATGCTGAAATTCCTTGATTTTTGGGATTTTCTGATTGCTGCAAGCTCATCAACAAACAGGAATAGGAACCTGACCATGATTGACAGTATCATTGCAAGATCTCTTGGCATCTTGAGTTTTCTGAATGAACTTGCCATTTCCTGAAGGGGTGTTGTTGATGAATAAATGATGATTGCGGTTAATGATGCAATCATACGAACCAATAACAGTATTGCCCAATTCAGACCAAAATCAGTTACCTGCAACCATGAATAACTCCAAATGACGTTTCCTGGTTGTATGAATGGTTGGAATATTATGATTGCTCCTCCAAAAGGAAGCAGCATCAATAACCTTTTAAATGAATCTATATATGATAGGTTAGCTATTTTCAAAACAATCAACAGGAAAATTTCCAATATTATTGGTATAAATAGCTCTTTTGAAATTACGCAGACCAATATTATAAGAATGGTTGATATCAATTTGATTCTGCCTTCCAGATTGTGGATAGGACTGTCCTTTGATGCCAAATCATCAAATCTTATAATTTGTGTTATGTCTGCCATATTTATTCACTGTTATAATATTAAAAATTAGTAATATATTATTATTTTGTTATGTTAATTTTAATAAATTTCAATTACTTTTAAAAAAGGAAAAAAGAGAAATTAAATGAGTTAATTTCTATTTTTTACAACTTCTGCAACTGCATACCCTAATACTAAGGTTATGATTGCGCCGATAACCAATGCCACTATTTGTAATGGTTGGCTATCTGGATTGTCAGCAAATGCATAATCCGGGAAGATTGCATCAGGGATTCCTTTGATTTCTTCTACTGAGAAATCTTCCGCAAGTCCGGAATCTTCTGCTGATTTTTCAAGTCCGTCTGGGTCGCCGGATGCGAGGTATGGTGAAAGGACGCAAATGACAACACAGATTAAGATTGCAATTCCAATTAAGGTCATGTCTTTTTTATCCATATTATGCATCTCCTTTGTTCCATGCGAGTAAATCTGGTCTGAACTTGTCTAATGCTGCAAGAACAATTACAGTCAATACTGCCTCGATTATTCCAATGAAGAAGTGGTATAAAACCATTGATGGAATACCGATGTTAATTGGGAATGTTCCTGCAATTGCCATTTCAATAGCGCATGCAAGTGCTGCAATGACGGTTGCTAACCATGCTGCAACTCCTGCTGCAGGGTATTTTCCGATAATTCCGTTTAATCCTTTGAAGGTGTATAATCCTACAAATCCTCCAATTATTGCCATGTTCAATACGTTTGCTCCTAAAGCAGTTATTCCTCCATCTCCGAAGATTAACGCTTGTATTAATAAAACAACGGTGAATACAAGTACTGCAGCTTCAGGTGCTAAAAATACGATAGCCACCAGGGCTCCACCAACCATGTGTCCGCTTGTTCCGAATGGAATTGGCATGTTCATGGACATGATTGCGAAGATACCTGCTGCGAGAACTGCTAAAAGAGGTATACGTTTTTCATCTAAGTTGGATCTTGCCCATTTTACTGCGAAGTACAATGCAACGATTAATATCACGTAGTATACTAGGCACTGTGCAATAGGTATGAATCCGTCAGGTATATGCAAATTTATTCCTCCATTTTTTCAAGTAATACTTTTTTAATTTTTATTTATATATGAAGTATTACTAAAAAGTATTATTATTAGTCTATTTGAGTAATATCAAGTAAATTGGGAGTTTTATTAAATATAATGGTTAATAAAACAGTTTTAATTCTTGACATTTAATATTTAAAATTAATTGGCATATATAAAGATTATTAAAGTATTACTTTTTAGTATTATTCTTAAAGTTTAGTAATACAAAAGTATTAATTATTGTTACATTTTTTTAAATTTTGTAATACTAATTTGAATGGGACCTTCTAATGCATACAATGTAAATAAAAATAGCTATGATGAAGTATAATAAAACTTGAATATCTAAAATTCCAGTTTCAATGCCTAATATTGTATATGTTAAAATTAATGAGTAGATTCCAATGTAGAAAAAGTCTTTTGTCTTTTGCATTATTTTAAATCCGATTCCAAGGATGGATCCTAAAAGACACATTTCGACAAAAACGCCAACCTTTCCAAAGTCAACCACCATTTGCCCGATAAGTGTTGGTGTTACTGTAACCTCTGTTCTCCATGCGATAAGCTTTCCAACCATCATCCTAGGGCCCAGGTCGCTTCCAGGCATTGAGCTTAAAAGCATGTGGCCGTGGGTCAGTCCGAAGTTTCCTCCGATGAAGTCAAGCAGATTCAATACATGAAGTGTAAAGTCCGCCCTTGACTGCAATGTGTAGAACGGATTTGTTGATGAGGTGATTGTCATCTCTCCAAGTGAACGAAAATACCCAATTCCAATGATTGCACCTACACCAATTAGTGCACCAACTACAACTTCCCATAGAGAAACAATATTTCCATAGAAACCTATGATAATTATGATGAGAAATGCTGCAAGTAGTGGTGTCCTATAGCCTAGAAGCAATAAAAATGCACAGTCAATGACGAGCAAAATTATGAATCTGAACCTTGCCTGTGAACGGGTGATTTTTCCATCCTGAAAATCCTTCAGGTATGCGCTTGCAATCAAACATGTGGCAGGTATGATTAAAAACACAGGCATTGTAAAAATCGGTTTTAATAGATATCTGATTGAGGGTCTTAAAAGAGGTATTCCTCCAACTGAAGCGATGCATATGAAGAAGAATATGATACTGACTAACAATAAGCAAAAACCTATTGAATAGATGTCTCTTCTTGAAAAATAAACTATTCCCTTGTTGGAATTATTTAAAAAGTGTCTTGGAATAATTGCAGATCCGATAAAAAATCCTATAAATGCAATAACCAAAGTGATGACTAGGCTTGTTGACGGAGGATTCAGTGACAATATTAAAAATATTGCAAATACTAACAATACGACCAATGGATTAAAAATGTGATTTTTCAGGATATTGTTCTTGTTTAGAAAACCTAAAAAATTTTCACTTGGATATAATCGTTTTAAATAACTATTGACCCATTGATTTTCAAAAAATCCTAATATTGAAAAAATAGAACTAAATAAAAAAGATTTGTGAAATTCATCACTAATCTTGTTTATCACTGAAGTTAAAGTTGAATAAATTTGACTCATAAACTACACAACTTAGAATGTTTTGATTTTTATGACATCGTATTTGTTTTTGATATTGTCAACCTGTTTATCGGTGCTGTCATAAATTCTAATGGTAATCTCCTCACTGATTCCATTGATGTTTCCCAAAGCTGAATCGGCATCATTGATATTTTCTTTAGTGGCTCTGGAAATTACTAATTGATTGTCCATGTCGCTTGTTTCAGGTTTTACTGAAATTCTATTTTCTTTTTCTGAAAGAACATTTTTAATTTTTTGAATTTGGGAAGTTGCAAGGTCATCTATGGAGACTTTGGTTGTAATTTCGAAATTAGTGCCGTTGTCAATGTCTTTGATTAAATCGTTTAGTGAAGTGATTTCCATTGGTTTAATTATAATTTCAGTTAAATTTTTATATTTTTCACCATTACTTTCAAGGATTATGTGATCAATATAAATGTCTACGTGTGGGTTGTATCTGTATAATCCTGCGGAATATGTTTCATTTTGGGATTCTATCAATAGTTTCACATCTCCTCCACCATTGTCGTCTTCCCATATTACATTACCGCTTAGGGATACTTCCTGTCCATTTGTTGAATTGAATCCTTCAAGTGTGGCATTTACAATGTATCCTTCTTTGTAATACTTGAGATAAGTGTCAGGAATTTTATTTACTGTTGATTCGTCAAATGCTGTTTTTTGCAAATCGGATGAATCGTCACTTGTAATATGTATGAATGCAAATATTACAGCACATATTACTAAAATGATAATGATATAATCTATAATGGTAAATTTCTTCATAATCAAACCTATTCTTCGTAAATGGCGCCTACTGGACAAACGTCGACGCATTCTCCACAGCTATCGCATTTTGAAGCATCAATAATGATTGTGTAGGCTCTCCTTTCGATAGCCTCTTCCATACATACATCGATGCAATCTTCACAAACTCCGCATTCTTCCATGTCTACTATCATCAATTAATACACCATCTAAAGTCATTAAATAAAAATTATTATTATATTCTAATTTGAATATCTTAATATTTAAATAGTTGGTCAAACAATATTATATTGTAGTTTTTGAAATTTACCTTAAAATTGTAAAAAAATGGTAACATTTATATACTACTAAAACAAATATTACTATTGTATGCAAGGGTGCCCGAGCGGCCAAAGGGGGAGGACTTAAGATCCTCTGGTATAGGCCTTCGAGGGTTCGAATCCCTTCCCTTGCACTATTTTATTATTTTAACAAAATTTTTCATTCCGATTTTTTGCCTTAGTGGCTCAGATGGTAGAGCGCTACCTTGGTAAGGTAGAAGTCGGGGGTTCGAATCCCCCCTAAGGCTTTCAAACTATTTTTTAATAATTTCAACATTTTCTAAAGATTCTATTTTATCAAAATCATTATTTAAAAGAAGCAACACTATTTCTAATGTTTTTTTAATGCCTGATTGGGATCTTTCAAACAAATCCTCGCTGTTATTATCATTCAAATCGGCATATGTGTCTGTAATGGTGGTGATTTCATACTTGTCTGTTATAATGCTGATTCCACCACGGCCAACTCCTGCGGTTGTTCCGATAGAAATGTCACAATCGCTTAAGTCTTTCACTGCTTGTGCCATGATTTTGCTCACGGCCTTGTCGCCTTCCTCGTCATAAACCTTAATGCCTTTGATTAGGGTATTCGGTTCAGGAGGATTTTCAACTTTTAAGATCTTTTTAACGGCTTCAATGGTGGGAATGAATAAACTGCATGTTACGCTTAACTGGTTGTAATCGAATTCTCCATATTCTTGAATATTTTCAATATATTCGCACCCAAAATTCCCATCATAGTTTTGGGCCAGGGCATGCAGTTCCCTACCTATTTTTCCATGAGTAAAACACTCAGCTGTGGCTATCTTAATCATTTTTATCTCTTAACTCTTTTAATGCAGTCATTGTGATGATGTTTGCAACCTCATCTAATGTGTATGGGGTTACAGGCTCATTATCCCTAATCAATTTGTTTGTAGTCAATACTAGGTGATTTTCAGTAATTCCTTGTGCCCTCAACTCTTCAACTGCAGGGTTTGAATCATCATATTCAGATATGTCCTTTATTTCAATATGCTCATTGCCGAATCCGAATATTCCCGCAGTTCCGATTGTTGTTGCTCCCCTTTCATGGGCGTGTTTGATTATCTTTGATGCGGTAGGTATTGTGTTTCCTCCTGCAATCACGATAATGACAACATCTCCTTTTACCAAGTCTAAATTATCATCGTTAATATATTCTGGATGGCTTTCTATTTTTCTGAAAGTTTCATCGTGGGTGCATAGCTGCTTTATGAAATCCGGTTTGTTTTGACCAATCTCTGCGCCAAGAAGTGTGAATATGACATCTCCTCCAGATATTGTCTGTCCATCAAATGCACCAATAACCTTTGGCCCTCCTCTGTGTACCTGCATTAGATTAATTGCAATCCTTAAACCTAATCTTCCACATCCAATCAGATCTATTCTTCCTTTAGGGACTTGTTTGTCTTCCATTTTCTGTATTTCATCAACTGTCATATTATCACATTAAATTTTCATAGTTTTTCAATAGGTTTTTTATCAATAACCTCAACAGGAATGTCCAATTCATTCAGAAGTTCCGCTAACTTGTATAATCCTGGAACTTCACTTTCATGATGTCCTAAATCGATTAAGGTTATTCCAAGATTTTTTGCAAGAATTGCAGTCTCTTGGCACAGGTCTCCTGAAATCAGGACATCCAATCCTTCATCATAAGCTAGCTTGATATACTCCGGGTTTTTAAGACCAAATCCAGATATGATTCCAATGTTGTTTATTTTTTTATATAAATTATTGACCACTCTAACGGAATCAAAATTATCCAATATTCTTTCTTTTAGTTGCATTGAATTCATGCCCCTGCAAATCCTACCTATATTTGTGCTTTTATCGAAATAATCAATTATCTCAAGGCCAAGGACTTCCGCTAGGGCTTCATTGGCTCCTCCTTTAATGATGTCCCAATTTGAGTGAACAGTGTATGTTGGAGTATTTGGCTTGAATAAAGGTGGATGATGTGTGATTATCAATGTACTTTCGCCATGATTGTCATCTTCAGGAATCAAATCCATATAAATCTTAATGGAATCGATGTTCTGATTCAAATCGTACTCTCTGCTAAATCCAATGTCATCAAAATCCAATGCCAATCCCGGAGGTATTCTGTCGTCTATAAAATCAATAATCTCTTTAAGTTTCATTTAAATCATTTTGGATTCAATTTTTGAAAGTTCTTCAAGGATAATCTCATCACAGCTAAAAGGCTTGATTGTAGATACCTTCAATGCTTTTTTATCAGTTAATTCAATGAATTTGGCAATGTCCTGTTCCTTAAAAATCACTTCCTCGAAAAAGCCCATCTCACAAGCGCTGTACAGTACTCCTTCCCTTTTAAGGCATTTGTCCAACACATTTGTCAATACGCCGATTGTCAATGTCATTGTGCCGGAAGTTTTGGTGTCGATGCCTTTTGTTTTTAGTATTGCCTTGTTTGGGGAGTTGACGTTATTTAACCTTTCATGAATATTGTTCTTGTTTTTCAACAATTCATCATTGTCCTCTGCAACAGGATCCTCTATGATGAAAGCGTCAACGTTAAACTTGCTGGACTGTTCTGGAGTGATGCCTCCAAAGCCTGTGGTGTCAATGACAACATCTCCTGAGTAAATCAACTCGAGATTAGATGAAAAATCAATGCTCTTTTCAATGTTTCCCCCAATATCTGTATCTAACATTTCCTTAAGATGGGGATAAATGTCAATTAATAAAATATTTTCATATTTCTCGCTTAATCTTTTTACAATGCCCACTCCAGTAAAATAGGTGCCAATGACAATAATTTTGCTATCTTCATCGATATCTAAGCTTTCAACATAATCAAAAATAGCCTGTGACTTCTTATAAATGATGTCATTAAATATGTCAATTAGTTTGATTTCAGATTTGATTGTAAATACTTCAGAGGTAATTCCAGTATCAACATCCATATTTTAACCTTCTTTTTTAAATCCAATTTTCTCAAGAGCTTCGCATGCCTCTTCATAGACGGCTTCTTCGATGCTTTTTTGATGAATTACATGTGAAGGGGAAGTTCCGCATGTCAATATTCTTCCTTTATTGTCTATGAAAATAAGTAATGATCCTGACCCTGGGACACCTAACCTTCCTCTTGCGATTATTAAATCTGCATCACTTTGGTCAAGCGCCATATATGCTTTTGCAAGAGCAGGAATCCTGCTTGTATCTGCGGTGTTGGTATTGATTTGAAGTATTTTTGCTTCAGGCAGATCATATTCATTCAATACTTTATTCAAAACTTCCACTTTGATTCCGTTCTTGTTCGGAACATAAATCTTTTCAGCATTTCTTATGTACTCTTGAATCTCATTAATCTCTTCAAGTGTATCTCCGAATCTGCAATTGTTTCTTGATTCTTCAAATGCATTTCTAATCATCTTTTCAAATGCCATTTTAAACACTACTCTTATTTTAAAAACAGGAAGTTAAATAGTTTGAGGTATTAGGCCTAGTTTCTCAATAACATTAACCACTTCATTATAGTTACCGTATTCCGGTGCCCCTACCCCTTTAACCTCATGAGGATAATTGTCCGCTATTACAGTGGCCAGATTATTTGCGCCCGCATTAAGTGAAAATTCAACATTTTCCGGACCAACAGTCGGAGTCGGCATGGTAATCCTTATTGAAGGATACATTATACGGGTGACCGCAACGATTTTCAACTGTTCTTTTAATGGGAACGGCGGATGATTTGCCATCGGAGTGTCTTCGTATGGATTGAATCCCATAACCGGTATCTCTTCCAGTGTTTCGAAATTGGACAGATAGCGTAAGTGTCTCAATCTGTCTTCCACGCTTTCGCCGATTCCTAAAAGCAGTCCTGATGATAATCCTATGCCTGCATCACTAACTCTTTTGCAAGTCAATTTTCTTTGGTCAAGTGAATCTCCTGGTTTTCTTTGATAAAACACGTCTTCATTAATGGTTTCAAGATTGCAGCAGACTGTGTCTGCACCTAATTCGGCCAGTTGACTAATTGACTTTTCATTCAGGTCTCCACCAACATTTACAAGAATTTCCAAATCGGAATTTTCCTTGACGATGCGGCATGCGTTGACTGCTTGTTTTCCTTTATATCCGTATCCTCCGGAACAGCTAACGCGAGGAATGCTTGCCTCCTGAATGGAATTGACTGCATCCAGTATCTCTTCGTTTGATTTGTAAAATGCGTTATAATATCCTTTAGAAGATGTTTCTTCTGCAAAACCGCAGTATTCACACCTTGGTTGAATTTGACATTTGTTGGTAATGTGAACTGTAGATGTTAACTTAATCACTTTTGATTGATTGTCCCTAATCTGTCTTGCAACTGAAAACAATTTTTCATAATCCTCATCTTCAGTAATGTTTAACAATTCCAAAAATTCATCATCGCTTAATTCTTGTCCTTGCATTGCCTTGTTTAAAATCTCATCAATCATATAACATCTAACTCTCTTAAAATTTGTTAAAAATAGATAACTTATTTTTTAATAGCTACTTTCATAACGATTAAAAAATAAGTTAAATAATTGTTGAAGTTAATCAACAATTAAAACTTATTCATTTTGTGTTTATTCGTCTTTACCTAAGTAATCGAGTACGGTAGGTACGATTTCTGCTAAGGAACCGAAGTTCATGGAGTCAGCAGTACCTAATAATGCAGCAGGGTTTAAAGCATCGTCCATTTTGTCGATACCTTCATTTTGCATTAATGCGGTTACTTGGGTTAAAGCTTCGTTAGCCATCATTTGTGCAAATCCAGCAGGAGCACCTAAGATTTGGGTAACAGTGTCTCTGTAAGCTAAGATACCTGCGTAGGTAATAGCGGTTACTGCAGAACACATGTCACATACAGGACCTACCATGTTAGCAGGTAAGGTGAATGCAGATCCTCTTGCTTTTTGACCTAAGTCCATTAAAGTGTCGATGGAAGCTTGGTCAGCGAAACCTTCAGCGATGTAAACTTGTCCTTTCATTTCAGGTACTGCACCTGGGTGGTAGGAAGCTACGTTAACATCAGTTCCTAAGTCTTCGAAGATTTTGTTTAATCCGGTTGTAGGAATGGTACATGCGTGAGTTACGATTGCACCAGGTTTGATAGCGTCAGCGAATTTTTCGATGATAGCAGGTTGCATACCACCTTCAGGTAACCAGGTCATAACCCAGTCAGCGTCAGCAACAGCTTCACGGTCATCGGTAGTACATTTCATACCTAAGTCTTCAGGGTGAGTGAAGTGGATTGCACCTTTTTCTGGTTTTGGTACAGTTTCAGCTAATTCAGCAACTTTTGCTCTGATAGCTGGCATTACGTCTTCTGGGTTACCTGCTTTGTGAGCTGCCATTACTTCAGCGTAATCGAAATCATCTACAACAGTGAATTCTCCGTCGAATACTGGGTCAGATACAACTACTTCGTCTACTCCAGCTAATTCTAATAATTCTGCACCCATTTCAATGGTAGAGTGGGTCATTGAGATGTTTTCTTTTCCGGTTGCTTCTGCAACTTCACAAGCTCTTGAGAAGTTGGTAATTCCACTTGCAGCATGAGTTCTGTAACATCCTGCACCTAAAATTGCTACTTTCATTTTTTTAGTCTCCTTAAAACATATATATTTTAATTTACTTTTCAAATAATCGTTATTTTGAAAAGTATTTACTACACAAATTATTCAAAAATAGTGTCCTAATTTCTTAATTAATTTGAGGTGTAAGAAAAAAATTTTCTTAATTTTTTCAAATAATTTAATGTTAAATCTAACATGTAGTAACATTTATATTTTACATTTTAGGTATATATAAATTTTTATGTAATTTTCTTAAATAGTATTATTTTCACTATTTCTTTTTGTTTTATAGTAATACTGGTATTACTTTTTTATTTATTTAATTAAAATAGTATTACTTTTTATTTTATAATTATTTTGTTTAAAAATCTATTTTAGTCATGCCTAAAAACGAAAGTTATTTATTACAGATTTAACTGAAATTTTATATAATTAATATTAGTTAGAGGTAATGTTTCATGCATGATTTGATAAAAAAAGCGGTTTATGATGATGAAGCTGCAATTGCAATATCAAAGATGGAAAAGGATGTTGGTGCAGTTGTTGATGCAATCTCAGAATTGTCTTTAGAAGAAACAATGAAGCTGGGAATGCAGTTTAAGAGATTCCCATTGGGATGTGACTTGACTGAAGTGGTGACAGGTACTTGCGCTTCAGATTTGGAATTGATGGATTTGCTTGGTAATTGCCGATTGTCAGACATGATCGGTTCACCAATTCACATTTGCGCTTATGCGTTTGCGGACATTGGAGAAAAATTCGGCATGACTGGACTTGAAGTCATGCAAAAGGTCCATGAAATTGTTGACGTTCCACTTGATCTTGACCATTTTGGAGAGAACGGTGCAATGAGGCTTCCAAAAAACATCAGCGGATGTGGTGGGGAATGCTATAACAAGGGACCTGCATTTACAGAATGTCCTCGTGAAAGAATCCATGAAAGATTGATTGACAAGGAAATGGAGCAAAAAGGCGACAAGGAAGAATGGGTTAAGCTAGCATCATCTGTTGCTGTAAACGTGACTTCCGAACAGACTGGTGACGGTCATGCCGCCCCATTGAGGGAAGCAGAAGACATCGCTAACTTGGCTAAAAAGTATGGCAGAGGATTGGAATCAATCATGTTTGTCGGTGACGGTTATGATGAGGTCATAACTGGATTTGAAAAATCCATTGAGATTGGTGCCGATGTTATTGTTGTTGAAGGAGGGCCATTCAACAGATGCGAAAATACAACTGAAGGATTTGCAAAGACCATCGCAGCTGCAAGAATCCTGTCTCCGGGCAAAGTTGTTGCAACTAATGGTGCCTATGAGCATGAGGTCAGGGTGGGTCTAAGATCCGGTCTTAATATGGTAATCACAGGTTTTCCAAAAAACCACCACGGATACATGTGTGGATATGAGCCTGGAACAGCCAGAAGAGGAAAATTCGGTCTTCCAAGAATTCTTCAAATTATCAATGAGGAATTCCCAAACCGTGGTCTTCCAGCTCAAAAACATGACCTATTGGCAATAGCAACTGCTGTTAAACTTGCAGGTCCGAATTACATTTATCCTAATAAAATCGGAGACTATCATGTTGGGGATGCCCATTGGGCAACACTCGTCAATTCCAGAATGTATCAGGATATCCAGCTAAAACGCACATTGGACGATATTGTCAACATGGCTGACGGAAATACAATATCTTTGCATGGTGGAAGGTTCATATCTTGGGTATTGGCCAGTGAATTGGACAATCATGTTGATGAAATAATCATTTCAGACATCGACAAGTGGGTATTGGACAATACCGTTGACAATCTACAAGATTGCTTGAATGCAACAATCATTGCTGAACCGGATGATAAGGAGGCTGCAAGTCAAGCTGACTTCTCAATTGCATCTTCAACAATGATTCCGGTTAAGGATAGCGTTCTTAAAAAGGTACCTAATGCCTTACCAATCGTGTAGGTCTCTACCTCTTTTTTTCATTTTTCATTTTTTTGACATTACCTTAAACTTTAAATTATTTGAAATCAATAATAATCATAATATTAATTTTATTTTTTGAATTAAATTTTTAAGGTGAAAATTGTGAATTATAAAAAACTTATACTGGTAGGTTGTATTTCAGCGTTTGTTGCTGTTTTGACCTCTATTTTGGGAGTTGCAGGGACTGTTATAGGTTCAGTAATCTCATCAGTTCTTTATAACATGCTTTCAGAGGCATTGGAAAAACCTGTTGAGATGGCAACGTTCAGCCACAAGTTCGAATGGGAAATTGCTTACATATTTCCTCTTGTAGTCATAGCTATAATTCAGTTGTTGTTAATTTTCGCTTTATTGTCTGAATTTGGAATTTTACCTCATCAATTCCTCACAGCATTCTTGTCACTACAACATTTGACTGACAATAATCTCTATAGGATTTTGGGAATTGCAATGTTGATAATCAGTATTTATCCATTTGTCCTAAAACCTGACATCATCAAAAGGTCCCATGGGTTCATTATAGCATTTGTGGGATTGATCTTTTTGGCAAGGGGTTTTGTGGATGCCGGAACAAGAATAACAAACATGTATGATGTTTTATTCATGTACTTTGATTTCCCAATTGCATTAATTGCATTCATATTGATTATATTTGTAATATACAAGATTGCATTGTCCGCTAGGGAGTCCGAGAACGAATTCAGAACTTTCAAACATCAAATCAATCAAGATAACTTCAGTCATGATACTGTCAAAAAGGTTCATCATTCCAATAGGCATGATGATTTTGATTATAGGGAAGTGCGTGAAAGCATTCGCACAAAGCATAATACAATTAATCATTCAAAACCCGAATCTGATGTTAGGTTTAAAAATCATATTGCTTCCCAAAAGCAAAAAGCTGAAATAAATGAACCTGTCGTTAATGTTGCGGTGGATGAAATGCCAAATAATGGTATAAATAAATCTTCAGCGAATATTCAATTTGAGTCAAATGATATACTTGACGATTATAAAAAATAGATGATAACATGAGTAAAAAAGATAAGACCCTGAAAGATATTCTGGACTTGATATTATATGAAAATCCCTCAACACAGGATGAAATAGCAGAAAGGTTAGGAATAACTCGCAGGTATGTTACTCAACTTCTTCAACCTTTGGTTAAGGACGGCACAGTCAAAAGGGCATATATGATTGACTTGAAAAGTTATGAAAGTATTGCCCAATCATTAAGCGACTACGTGAGTCCAAAGACAACCACAGGCAATGTTTTAATTAATGACATGTTGGCCAATATGGCAAGACATGTACATTCCCAACTTGAAACCTCATTCGATGCTGTCTTGGAATATGACGTAGGCATGGCTAAAAAGGCTTTGGAGATGGATTATGCCACTAACAACATGGTTGAAAAGGTGAGAACATCTGTTGAAACCATTGTCAGCATCAATAAGCACTCTGAAATTTCAAAATCCATGTTGTATAATGAAATTGCATACGATTTGGAACGTATTGGTGATTATTGTGGTCATATTGCAAAGTTCGTTATCAATGAGGTCTATGAAATTGATGATAATGTACTTAAAAAATTAAAGAAGATGTATAAAACTGCTCAAAGGATGATTCGTCTATCCATGACTGCATTCCTTGAAGCCGACACTGATTTGAAGGATGATTTGATGGAACTTGAAGACTCTATCCATATCATGCAATCAAAAGCGATTAATTTGATTGCAACTCAAATGGCCGAAAGTTCATTTGATGAAAAAGAGCGTTCCAATTATTTTATTTATTTATTCAGGGTAATCAAGGCTTTTGAAAGGATGGGTGACATTTCAGTTGAGATGATGGATGTGGCTATTGAGTTTCATGATAACATTCCTAGATCTACCACTCCTAGGTCTTTCAGATATTAAATTAAAAAAAGTAATTAGATTAGAGATAATCTAATTATCATATATTCTTGTTGTTGCATGCCTGTCGGCCCAACATTGTATGCATACACCGATTGGAAGTCCTGCGGTATGGGTGTGTGCTTTTAGGATTTTCACATCCAATGTGGTTGTTTTTCCACCAAGTCCCATTGGCCCGATTCCTGATGCATTGATTTCATCCAGGATTTCCTGTTCTAATTTTGCTATTTCTGGATCGGGGTTTCTTTCACCGACTTTTCCAAGTAATGCTTTTTTACCTAATTTTAGACATAGGTCTGATGTTCCGCCAATTCCAACTCCTACAACGGTTGGAGGGCATGGTTTTCCCTTTGCCTTTAGGACAGATTCGACTACGAATTCCTTGATTCCGTCTCTTCCTTCAGCAGGTAATGCCATTTTCAATGCATTGTTGTTTTCTGAACCGAATCCTTTCGGCAATATTGTAATTTCAAGGTAATCTTCATCAATAAGTTCAATGTCGATTGGTGGGATGTAATCTCCAACGTTGATGTTTGTGTTTTCACGTGTTAGGGGATCGACGATATTAGGACGGATTGGAACGTCTGTTGTGGCTTTTCTGATTCCTTCCTCAATTCCTTCACGTAAGTTCTCGACTTCAACGTTACCTAACTTAACAAAAACAACCGGCAAACCTGTATCTTGACACATTGGAATGCCTTTCTCTTCAGCAAGTTCAATATTTTTCAATATAGCTTCAATATTTAACCTTGCCAAATCATGTTCTTCTATTTTAAGAGCATCTTCAAGTGATTTCTTTACATCTTCACCAAGAACGATAACCGCTTCTTTGTAAAGTTCATAAACAGTGTCTTTAATAGTATCTTTAGTAATCAAAATAAAACCCTATAAAATTTAATTAATCTTATTTTTGGATTTTGAAATATTTAAATCTTAATTACATTAATCGGGCAAACTTCAACGCAATCTCTACATTTTGTGCATTTTTCACTGTTGAGAGTTATGGCTCCGCCTAATACTTCAATAGCTCCCTCGCTACAAATCAATAAACATGGCGCATCTGATGGTTGGCAATGCATACAAAATAAATAAGGAGTGTCAACATTTGGTGTTTGTTGACAACTTCCACAGGTTGTACATGAAGTACAGTTTCCTGATTTAAACATAATTCTATTTTTATTCATCTAATACAAGTCTTGCTCTTGCTTGACTTGTAATTACGTGGACAAAGCTACTTTGCTTGTTAGCAGGTTCGTATAACCCAGCCATTTTAGACAAGAATTTCTCTTGATTTTTAGCTTTAACTTTAGCAGGATCAACGATACTAATAGCTCTTTTGGTACATGCTTTTATACATGCAGGTCCTTCTTCTCTATCAGCACAGAGGTCACATTTTTCAGCGGTACTAGCTTGGAAAGTCATTGCACCGAATGGACAAGCCATTACACATAATCCACAACCGATACATTTTTCAGTGTCTACACCCTCGTCGGTGATTGCATCGGTCGGACAGATTGTTATACATGGCGCATTTTCACAATGTTGACATACAATGGAATAATACATAGAATGATGTTCTATTATTTTTATTCTACTAGCACTGTGAACAGATGCACACATGTTTTCACAATTCATACATCCATCACATAAATTGCTGTTTACAGAAATTTTTTCCATTGTCTTTCCTCCTATAAGCCTAATTCTTCACACTCTGCGTCGACGTATTTTTGTATTTTCTCAATGAGCTCATCATCTAAGTGTCTGAATCTTTTTTGTGGTGCTAAGTATTCTTTTACAGGTTTACGTTCATCAGGCCTGTAAGTGATTTCAAATTTACCATCAACGATTTCATATAAAATCCAAGATCCAGTTTCAACAGCTAATCTACCCATTTCGATTGTTTTATCGGAAGGATATCCCCAACCAGTAGTACATGGTTGTTGTAAGTGGATATATGCAGGACCTTTAGTTTCTGCAGCTTTTTTAACCTTGTTAACGTAATCTTCAGGGTATGCAATTGATGCGGTAGCAACATAAGGAATTCCATGTGCTGCCATAATCATTGGCATGTTTTTCTTAGGTTTGTCTTCCCCGAAACTAGCACTACCCATTGGTGAAGTGGTAGTTGTTGCACCGAATGGAGTAGCTCCACTTCTTTGAATACCAGTGTTCATGTATGCTTCGTTATCGTAACAGATGTAAGTCATGTTGTGTCCTCTTTCCATAGCTCCGGAAAGGGATTGTAAACCGATATCTACAGTTCCTCCGTCACCACCGAAAGCGATAACATTGACGTTTTCTTTTCCTTGAATTCTTAATGCACTTTCCACACCGGATGCAACTGCACCTGAGTTTTCAAATGCAACGTGAATGAATGGAATTTCCCATGCGGTTTCTGGGTATGGAGTTGTCATAACTTCAAGACAACCGGTAGCAGAAATAGCTACAGTATTTTCTCCTAATGCATTTAAAGCTAATTTAACTGCAATAGATGCTCCACAACCAGCACAACCTCTGTGTCCTGGTGCTAATAAATTTTTATCAGGTATATCTACCATATCTATTCCTCCTTGAGTCCAATCCATGTGACTTCTTTTTCAGGCACATTTTTGGTTTTTTCGTAAACTTCTAAAATTGAGTCAGGTGTGATGTCTCTTCCACCTAAACCAGCAATGAATCCGTAAGCCTCTTTGTGGATTTTTGCTTTGATGTCTGTGTATAATGCTCCACCAATTCCGAATGTTACGTTTTTATCGATTACTGCTAGTTTATCACAATTTTTGACTGCTTCATCAATTGCTTCAACAGGGAATGGTCTGTAAGCTCTGATTTTAAGTAAACCTACTTTTTCTCCTTGTTCTCTTAATTGATCGACAATAACTCTGATTGTACTACAAAGTGATCCCATTGCAACGAATATGATTTCGGCATCTTCGGTTTTGTATGGTTCAACAAGACCATATTTTCTTCCGAAAATTTCTGCAAATTCATCGCAGGTTTGTTGAATAACTTCAATTGAGTTTTCCATTGCAACTTGCATGTCATGTCTAGCTTCAAGATAGTAGTCAGGGTCTGCTAAGTTACCAATGGACATTGGGTTTTTAGGATCAAGGAAAGCATGTTCTGCTTTGTATGGAGGTAAAAATTCATCGACAGGTTCTTGGTCAGGAATTTCTACAGGTTCAACTGTATGGGTTAAGATAAATCCATCAAGACATACCATTGATGGGAGCAATACTTTAGGATTTTCAGAAATCTTATATGCCATTAAAGTAGTGTCCAATGCTTCTTGTGCATTTTCAACATAAATTTGTAACCATCCTGCGTCCCTTTGTGCGATGGAATCTTGTTGATCGTTCCAAATGTTTAATGGTGCGGAAATTGCTCTGTTTGCATCAGCTAATACGAAAGGAGTTCTCATACCTGCTGCTGCGAATAAAATTTCGTGCATTAACATTAAACCTTGTGAAGATGTTGCTGTAAATACTCTTACTCCAGTAGCGCTTGCTCCAACTGCAGCACTTATTGCACTGTGTTCTGATTCTACTTTAACATATTTAGCATCAATTTTTTCATCAGCAACATATTGTGCTAAATATTCTGAAATTGTAGTTTGTGGAGTAATTGGATAAACAGGAATAACTTGTGGCTTAGCCAATCTTGCAGCTTCTGCAACTGCTTTATTTGCGGTCATTACTTCTCTTATCATTAAATCACTCTCTTTATTCTTTTACCATTTCGATTGCATCTGAAGGACATTCATTTGCGCAAATTCCACATCCTTTACAGTAATCGTAATCAATATCATGTTGTTTGTTTACACAGGAATCTGGACAGAAAACAATACAGTTGTCACAATCAATACATTTTTCTTTGTCTAAAATAGGTTTGAAAGTTCTCCAGCTTCCAGTTTTATTATTTTTACTACTTCCAGGTGTTGTTATAACACATCCTATATTAACCATCATCTCACCTTTCTATCCCATTTCGTAAGCTTTTTGTGTAGCTTCAGCATTTAACTCTCCGATTTTTCCAGGGAAAGTTTCTTTAATTACTTCTACAAGGGATTCGATACTTACAACATTGGTCTTCTTAGCAAAATATCCTAAGATAATTGTGTTTACAATGTTACGTCCTAACATTTCAAGTGCAATACCAGTTGCGTCAATATCATATACTTTGTGTTCTCCACTGCCTTCGAAGTCAGTAGTATTGATAATGACTTCAGTATTGTCTTTAATTCCTGAAAATACATCTACCACATTTAACAATCCGTCATCTAACACTAATACGTAGTCTGGATTGTATATTTGATATCTTAAATCGATTGGCTTATCATCAATTCTGGTGAAAGCCATAACTGGAGCTCCCCTACGTTCAACTCCAAAAAATGGGAAAGCTTGGACATATTTACCATCTTTAAATGCTGCTTTTGCTAAAATCTCAGCAGCAGTTACAGAACCTTGTCCGCCTCTACCATGAAAACGAATTTCAATCATTAATTCTCCTCCATATATTTATCATGTATAATCA
>R25__coassemble_554_pt1 | contig 22056 bp, 22 predicted proteins | sample R25__metabat2_low_PE_004 | metagenome-assembled genome bin R25
GCAATTCATCTCCCGGCTTAAAGAAGCCGGAGAATTCTTGCACAATAATGTTAAAGACTGTCTTGTGATAGACATCATATGATTCACCCTCCAATACGTAAAAATACATAATAATCACTTTATTTCTCCATTTTCTCCAGTCTTTCCAACCAAATGTAATTGTCATACAAGTCAAATTTCTCGAAAACATACTTGCCAGGATACTTTTCCTCAATGATTTCTTTTTCTTCTTCAGATGTAATTCCATACCTGATTCGTTTATTTTTATCAAACACTTCATAGTAATCATATTTAATCATTAGACTTTGTTGTGCAGTCAGTCCCATAAAATCACTCCATATGCAAACCTTTATAAACCATGAAAATATAATTATAATTAATTTTATTAAAATGATTTTTTTAATAAAATTGCTGATGAATCTAGAAAGGGTAAAAACAGACGGCGAAAGTGAAACTTTCTAAACATCCCTTTCATTATAGATTCATCAGTTTATTCGGTATTCAACGACAGTGTACTTTTTTTTATAATATACCATGAAATGATAATTTTCATAGCAATATTAATATTAAAAAGGATTACTATAGTAATCATATCACCCCCGTTAAATCAATCAATGGAGGATGAATACCGGTGAATTACCATGCACCTTTTGTTGTCTGTTTTTAAATTAAAAATATATTGTATTCCTAATTTTGCACAGTATCCACTATACGGAAACAACTATGAGTCATTTCTCATAATACCTTTTAGTAATTTATTTTATTTAAAACAAGCAGTTATAAATGCCTACAATTTTTCAATACCAAAGTAATATTTTACAATGAGACAATTAATCAGTGAAAGTTATTTTTTAAAAGAAAAAGTGAATTTGAATTATTTTTAAATTAAAATCCGAGAAGTATCTTGAAACCAATAAGTATCAAGATCACTCCACCTAATATCTGGAACTTGTCTTCAACATAATTGCCGAGTTTCTTTCCTATGAATATTCCAATTATGCTGAAGGCGAATGCCACAATTCCGATTATCGCACAGGATATCAATAAAGGATCATTTAAAAGTGCAATTGTGATTCCAACTGCAAATGCATCTATGCTTGTCGCTATGGCCAATAGTGTGACTTCCTTGAATGAGAAATGGTCTGTAATCTCCTCATCATCTTCAGACAGGCTTTCCCTTATCATGTTCAAACCAATAGCCAGAAGCAATATGAAGCCCACAATTGGTGCCAATGACTCCACGATTGATGCGATTACATTGCCACAAAAGTAGCCGATTATCGGCATGAAAAACTGAAAACCTCCAAAAAAGAGTCCATAATATAATATTTGAGGCTTTGTGAGATTCTTTTGCGTGAAACCCTTTGTCATGGATACGCTGAAAGCGTCCATTGCAAGAGCTATCGCTATTAGAAAAGTTGAAATAAGATTAAAAGACATTAATACTATTTTGTAATAGGATTTATTTAAAATGATTTATTACTATTAATTTTTAGATTATTTGGGCCGAAACCCAAATAATCATTGCACGGTCGGTTTTTGGGAAATATTTTTAAGCATTTCCCATATATTCTATTGTATGGTCCTGATATTTAAATTAAACAGTTATAAATGCTTGCAATTTTTCAAACTCAAATCAATTTTACAATCCTGGACAATATACCCAATATATTGAAATTAAAAACAATCTATTTATACTATTTGAATTTATATTAATAATCATGAAAGATTTATTTGATTACGTTGAATTTGGAGACTTAAAGTTAAACAGCAGAATTGTCAGAACAGGCCTTTGGGAATCTGAAAGGGAAAAAACAGGAAATTTCACACCCGAGATATACAACAGATATGAAAACATTGCAGCAAGCGGTGTAGGATTAATCATATCCGAGGTGTATTCCCTCTATCCTCGCGATGTTTTCTCAAAATACACAAGCACAATCAACTATAAGCAATTCGTCCGTGAAGCACGTGACCTAACCGATTTGGTCCATGTATATGACGTTCCCATCTTTGCACAATTGGGTTTTGTCCAATACAACAAGAGAACCGAACAGAACATGCGCGTTGAGGACATAAGCATAGAGGACATCAGAAAAATCCAAACAGACATCATCATAGCAGCTCAAAAATTTGAATACGGAGGATTTGACGGCATTCAATTGGGTCTGGGTAACTATTATTTCCTTGCCCGTTTCATAAATCCAAACTTCAACACAAGAACAGACAAATATGGTGGAAGCACTCTCAATCGTTTAAGGATGGTTCTTGAGATAATTAAAGTGATAAAGGAAAACACAAACCTCCATATTAATTGCCGTTTGAATGCATTTGACGGCACCAACATGGGAATGAGCATAGATGAAACTATTGAGATATGTAAACTTCTTGAAAAGCATGGTGTTGACTCACTTCAAATCACCCGTCCACGCTCACCGCAATTCTTCACACAGGAAAACAAGGAGAAAAATCCATTAATCGAGGCAACTAATCAAATAATCAAAAACGTTTCAATTCCAGTAATCTTAGGTGGTGGAGCCAACAGCCAAAATCAGATTAATGAAATCCTAAACGAAACCGACATTGACTTCATATCCATGCAAAGACCATTTGTCAAAGATCCAAGCTTCTTGGTTGACTGGCAAATCGAAGGTGACGGCGTAAGCCAATGCATAACCTGCAATAACTGTTATTGGAAAAAGACAAGCACATGCCATATACGGTCATGTTCCCTTAAACCTTAACTTTTCCCATAACTTCTGAATTTTTCCAAAAAGTAGTGAAGCTCTTCATCAATCTGATACAAGGTAACTATTGGCTTTGCATTCAAGAGGCTTGTAAGGACAATCAGCAGTGGAATTGCTTCACCTACATTTACATTCTTGAACTCCAAATCCTGATAGGTTACCTTGAAGTTTCCATTCAAGTGCTCATCTATCCTTAAACCAACTGGAAGAAAATCTATCTCATTTTTCTCAATCAGCTCTTCCAACAATTTGGTCCCTTCAAGAATATCTTCAAAGTCTATTTTTTCCTTGGCCAAAATAGGTTCAAGAAAGTCAAAATGTATGTCATAGTCATACTTGGAATAGCTCTTGAAATATTCATTGACCATAAGATAGTTGATGTAGAGCTCATGGTTGATGATTGAGTACTTTTTGTTGTTAAGGATGAATTCCATAATTAATAGTTGTTAAAAAAAGTATAAAAAACTAGTTATTATAACTAGTTTTCTTGTGGTATTGTTTCTTTTTTAGCGAATTTCTTAAATCTTGAGATGAAGATTTTCGCCCAGATGTACCCGACTGTTCCTCCAACGAAACAACCGAATACCACACCGGCATAGATTCCTGTAAGTCCCCATCCGAATATGAAACAGAAAAGATATGCGAATACACTTTCAAGAATCAATGATCTTAGCAATGTAATCAGCAGGGAATATGTTCCCTTACCAACGCCCTGGAACACCATTGATGACATCATACCGTGTGGAATTGCCAAAACGAACAGGCTTAATACGGATATTGCATGAGCGATTTGAGGGGATAATGCCGCACTTGCATCGGTGTATGAAAACATTGTAGCGATTTGTGATGAGAAAATAAACATCACAGCACCCAATGCAATTGATATTGCAAAACCCAACTTGATTGAATATGAGTGGGAAGTTTTCAGATTTTCATAGTTACGTGCACCGTAAGCCACTCCTGCAACTGTCAATACAGCTGTTCCAAGACCGATTAAAGGAATCATTGCCAATTGGACGATTCTCATTGAAGCAGTATATACTGCCACTGCTGTTGTGTCTGCAGCCATTACAAGCATACTGTTGATGATTATTGCAAGAATTGAGAACACTAAACTTTCAAGGGTTGATGGAATAGCAACCTGAAGGTTATCTATAATCATCCTGTTTGAGTAGTGGAAGTTCTTTAAGGACAAATCAAGGTATAAGTCCTTTTTACCCCAAATCCAGTAGCTCATTACAAGACAGGACAGTATTGCTGAAAATACGGTAGCCCATGCAGCGCCTGCAATCCCTAAGTTCAATACGTAAATGAAAACCGGGTCTAGAATGATGTTCATTACTGCTGTTACTGCAATAGCAATTGTTGCCCTTCTCATGTCTCCTTCTGATCTGAAAATTGCTGAAGCAACACCAGAATATACAAATACAATCAGGAAACCAAATATGATGTAACTGTAATCCATTGCATATTGAATGGTTTCTCCAGCTCCCATCATTTGAAGGATTTGAACCATGAACACTTCAATAATCACTGTAAAGACAATGGATACAACCACTGCCAATAATATACCGTGCAATCCGGCATTGTTTGCCTGGTCACGATTGCCCGCTCCGATGTATCTTGCAATCAGTGAATTTGCACCTGCTCCGATTCCGTTTCCGAGTCCTACCAATACCATGAATAATGGTGTGATGAATCCTACTGCAGCCAGCGCATCTGCACCTAAACCGGCTACCCAAATACTGTCTGCAATGTTATAAAGCATGATTAAGAGCATTGACAACATCATAGGTAATGCCAATTTTACAATAGCCTTTTTAGGATCTCCTGTTATCATTTCAATATTACTACTTTTAGCCATGTTATTCCCCATTGTTAAACTCTATAGCATTTATCGCTATCTCTTTTAAAATTATTTGTAACTCCTCTCTTTCAATTGAAATATCGTTAAATAAGTAATCTTCCCATACTCTAAGCTTTTCTTTAGCCTGAATTAATGTTTCTTCACATTTTGGTGTTATGTGAACCTTCTTTTGGCGCCTGTTATTGTCGTCAACCTCTCTTGTGACAAGTCCATTGTCCTCAAGTTTCTTGATTGACCTTGCAACCGAACCCTTGTCTATGTTGCATCTGGAGGCAATCTTGTCCTGATTTATTTCCTTTTGATGTTCAATCTCAAATAGGAAATGCAGCTGTGACGCATTAATGCCCAATTCCTCAAGATGATGATTCAGGTACAGTGTCTGGTTTTTTGCAATAATAGAAATCAGCTTGCCAAATGGAAGTTTTTTTGCATCAATTATTTTAAACTCCTCTAGTGACATGTTCTCACTCTAAGAATGAAGATAAATCATAATCATCTTTTTTGACCTGTTTTGTTGTTAATGCCAATGTCTTCAATGGTTTTGTTGAATATGATTCCAATTGCTTGAAACTTGATTCAAAGCCGCTGCTTCCTGCGGTCATGAAGAACTTCACATTATCGAATTTACCTTCATTTTGTTTTAAATATGAAATCAGTGGATTTGCAGCCTTGCTTGCCCATACCGGAGCTCCAAGATAAATCACATCATAGTCATTAGGATCATACTTTAGAGGTTCCAATTCAACAATTTTTTCAGTGATTGCATCCTTTCCTCCACGAGCGTATCCTATCTTTCCTGAATAGTTTACTTTCGGTATGATTTCTTCAATGTCTGCGTTAATTTCGCCAGCGATATTTTCGGCCAGCTTTTTTGTAATGTTTGTTCTTGAATAATAAACTACTAACGATTTCATAAGATAATATTATGTCGTTATCATATATAAACTGTTGCACTGACAACTATTGCATTGACAACAATTATGAAATCTAAAAAGAATATTCTAATTTTTAATAAAATTTAAAAAATGTAAAAAAAAGTGAAAAAGGATTATAATTTAAAAATGGACTTTGTCCACTTGAACTTATGTTTTGCATCCTGAACGGATTCGTCATAAGTCTGGATAGGAATTCCATAATCCTTTTCTATGATTTTTTGTTTTTGGTGAACATCCATGGAATTGTCCTTAAGCTTGGTGAATATTGAGATGTCCTCATCGAGTTTGCTTAAGCGTTCTTCCAATTCAGCCTTTTCCCTGTTGACCTCTTCCAACTTGTTGTCAATGATCTTGTCGGTTTGAAGAGCTACAGCATCCTTCATTTCAAACAAAGCATCAATCGCATCTCCAATGCTCATTCCATTATCTTTTAATGCATTAACTTTTTCATATTGCTCATCTGTTAATTCGATTTCCATTTTCATCAATAAATCCCCAATAAAACTTAATTAGTAATATATATTTATTATCTCATTTAAATTATTTTCTAAACTTGCAAAATGTTTATTAATTTAAAAATGTAAACTAAAAATCATGAGTAAATTAAAAATAGCGAAGCCAATTTCAACATTTACCAATCCGCCAATCATATGCATACCTTTATTTTTAGTGATTTGTTTAACATTGTCATTTGCAAATGGTCAATTTGACTTTTCGAAATTTGTCATATTGGAAATTGTATCCTTGATATTTGCATCAATTCTGCCAATGGCAATCATACTTTTTTGGGCAAAAAAACTAGGTACAGATAAAGATATTTCAAACAGATCAGACAGGTACATGCCGTTAATTGTTGGAATCGTTTCATATTTCATTGGATTTTTAATTTGTTTAATATTCAACCTGGACAACTTCCTTACATGCCTGTTGCTATGCTATTCAGTAAATACTGGCGTTGTGCTCATAATAACAACAAAATGGAAAATAAGCGTGCACACTACAGGACTTTCAGGTCCGAATGCTGCATTAATACTGTTATTAGGTCCTATCGGCGCTTTAATAGGAGTGCTATATCCTTTAATCATATGGTCAAGGGTGCTTTTGAAAAAACATACATTGGCGCAGGCCATTTCTGGAGGGGTTCAAGGATATTTCCTAACAGTATTGGAAATGTATCTCTTCAGCTTCATTTTAAGCTTACCTTTGGGAAATGTTGTAAACTTATATGACTCAATCCTTTATATTTTAGCAATCATTGTCACTCCAATCATTTTAGGAGTTTTGAGCTATACCAACAAATCAAGATCCATGTTCATAATTCTTGAGATAATTGCATTAGTAATATTTTTTGCATTTGCACCATTCAACGTGTTTATCGTATTTCTGGTTGTAAGCCTGATTTCAATATTGATAAGCTATTTTGCAGGTCATGATTTTGTATGGTATGATGTATTGAGTTAGTATATAAAAAAGAAAAAAAGAATAAGGATTATATCCTTATTTGATTATTATTGTTGACTTTTTATCTTAGGCAAGCAAGTCAAACTTATTATGCATTTTCAATTAATATTCTCATTAATTGCTGGCCAACAGTACTGTGTCAAGGAACAACAAACTTCAACGGATTTGACAACTTTAAAGATAAACCATATTATTAGATGATCATTCATTATGGAATTCGTTTCAAGTTGAACTACCTCGACTTTGTAGAAGTCGAGGATTCTTACTTCACGGGCTAGTACTCTCCCACGAGAGTAGAATTACCGTGCTATCCCCCCTGTCCCAGAGGTTCATTATTTCATCGATTAAATCGTTTAGACCTTGTTTTCGAATGTTCTTAGCGGCATTGATGTCTCTGTCATGTGTTGTGTGGCATTGTGGGCATTTCCATTCTGTTTGTTCTTGTTTTAGGTCTTTGTAGTAGTATCCACAGTTGCTGCAATTTTTGCTTGAGGGGTACCATCTGTTGACTTGTCGGAATGTTTTTCCATAAATTTTGGCTTTGTATTTGAGCATTTCAACAAATTTTCTCCATGCTATTCTTTGTAATTTTTGGCTTTTGTTTGAATCTTGAAACATTCCTTTTATGTTTAGGTCTTCGAGTACGATTATATCGTAATTTTTAACGATTTGTGTGGTTATTTTATGGTAATAATCCTGTATTTTGTTCTTTTTTCGATCTACCCATTTCCAGTATTTTTTAAGTGTCTTTTTGTATCTTTTGCTTTGGTGTTTTTTTCGTGAGAGTCTTTTATGGTATTTTTTGATCATGTTTTCCTCATATTTTACGTCTAAATTGGCTATTTTTAGTCCGTTGTCGAGTGTTGCTAGTGTTCTCATACCTAAATCAATTCCCACAGCTTCATATTTTCTAGAAAATTCGGGTATTTCTGTTTCAATGTTGAATACGGCATAATATTTTCCATTTTCTAATTTAATTGTCACATTGTTGATTTTATCATTTTTTAATTTTTCATGATATTTTTTACTTGTCCGGTAATGTACTTCTCCTAATTTTGGTAAAATAATTGTATTGTCTTTGATTTTTATATTGCCATTGTTTTGTATTCTGAATGACTTTTTATCATGTTTTTTAGATTTGAATCTCGGATAACCTCCTTCACCATAGAAAAACTTATTATAGGCATTGATCAAATCACGAAAAACCTGTTGAAGGCTAGATGACTCGCTTAAGTATAAAAAATCATGCTCTTTTTTAAGCATTTTTAACATAGCATTAAAAGTGGTCATATTGCACTTCAGTTTACTGTAACCATGGAATTTGAACATTTTATAGGTATTTTGATACTCTTCTAAGAGCTTATTCCATGCAAACCTGGAATTACCAATATTCTGATTAATTCTAACCATCATATCCTCATCAGGATACAACCTAACCTTCAAACCCAAATTAACACAGTACAAAAATATTCAACCCCCATAAGACAATCATAATGTATTTTATTATTATATATATTATATAAAAAAATAGAAAGAGCAATTGAAAAGTAATATTAACTCTTACAAATTCTTTTTTTGTGAAATTCATCCTCGACCTTTAAGAGATCGAGGTATTCTTTCACTATTAAGATAAATTGCCTTTTGTAGCAGATGCAATCCTCATTAATTTTTTACCCTCTTCAACATCATCAAAGATTTTTAGCTTCAAATGAAATCGGTATCTCATGGGTTTTATGGATATATTCCATTCCAACTTTTAACTGCTCAGGATTAGATAGAAAATCGCATTCAATTATGTTCTGCACAAAGTATGATATTTTCCATCCGCTAGGGTGCATCTTGATAACTGACTTGTCAATGCCTTTCTTTTTAGCTTGGTATTGCACATATAGTTCAGTTGGACGGTCAATCAAATGATCTGCAGTTCCTCCAGGATGTCTGTAAACATATTCAATGTCTTTAACTGTAAATTTGAATGAAACATTGGTCAATCCCGCCTGTATGACCTCTATATCGACAATGTCATTGGGATGGCAATGAATAGTATCGCATATGTTGCCTATGATTTCTGAGTCAACATTCAACAGAAAGTCACTGTCAAATTGCCTCAAGTTCTCAATGTCATCAAATTCCTGAATATCATGAGGGCGAAACTCCTTAAGGTGCAATGTCAAATCCTTAATATGCGCTGAGTAAAATTCCTCCCAAAACATGTTAACGATACCGAAATTATCCAATTCATCCTCAAGGTATTTAATGAATCTTTTTGAAAATTTTTCATTGAAATATGCATGGCCAACCATGGCCATCTTATCCCTGCCACCTATATTGCAGCTGGTGATGATGTCATCATCAGAATAATCTACTCCGAATTCACGGAAATTGCCTTCAAGATAACTACATGCCCTATATGATTGGTTGAGTTGATTGTCGTCAATGAAGGGATTATTTAAAAAGTAATGGTCTGCACAGCAGACAAAAGTGTTTGCCAAATATTGCCTTGCCACATATAATGAGTAGATATTACCGTATTTGCCGTAAGTGTTGTTTACAATCAGATGAACTTCATCATATTTTTGCTCCAAATAGAAGAACTTTTCCTTCATGTAACCTAAAACAAGGTAAATGTCTTTTACTCCAGCTTCAATTAATTAATTGATTTGCCTTTCGATTAGAACTTCTCCCCTGACAATGAACATTCCTTTTGGTTTTTCATAAGTAAAAGGTGCAAATCTTGTAGATTTTCCAGCAGCTAATATTATCGCATTCTTAATCATGATTGAACTCCAATTAAAAAATAAGTTACATTAATATAAATTGAATGTTATATAAAATTTTACATATTTTCAAAAATAGTTTAAAAAAAGTAAAATATTTCATTCACTTTTTTTATTTTTCATTAAAACATAACCCTCAAATAAATCAAGGTCCTCTTTTGTGGTGATTTTAACATTCAACTGGTTTGATTTGGATAAATAAATTTCGCGACCCATTAGATACATTAATGTTGTGGTATGAGGTTCGACCTTATCGATTAAATCTTCACGAATTGCCTCTTCAAAGAGTTGGGTCACATAACCAAACCTAAATCCCTGAGGTGTGTTTAGAATCATTACTTGATCCCTATCAATCCAGGTTACTGATTTGTCCCCATCATTGCTGCCCAAAAGCAATGGAGAGGAAATTGCAGGAGAAGAATTTCCTTTTTCCCTAGCTACACGTATCGCATCACTAACAATATCATCAGTTGTGAATGGAGATGCTCCATAATGGACCAATACCACATCATCGTCATCCAATTCGCCTTTCAGATTGTTTATTCCATTGATTACGGAATGCTGAAAATCGACTCCACCTTCACAAATCCATTTTACCTTGGTCAATTCATACTTCTCAACCAACTGTTTTAGGTAATCTATATGGCTTTTTATGCATACCACTTCAATTGCATCGATTTCCGGATGGTTCTGGAATAATTCAATTGTATACACTAAAACAGGCTTTCCCAAAATTTCAATGAACTGTTTCGGTCTGTCTGCTCCAACACGGGATCCTACTCCTCCCGCAAGAATAATAGGTACATTCATAAATTTTATAACTCCTTGTAACTTTCGATAACCTCATCAATATTATCTAATATATATCTGAAAGATGTTAAAAAGAAGAATCCATCTTCCTCACCAACACTACCTTTAAACAATCCCCAGCTAATCCAATAAAGTGCATTTAGAATGGATTGTCCCATTGCATGACGGTGTTCCAATGGTGTAAGCTCACGTCCGTAATATGCCCTCAATAGCATTTCACGGATTTCCTCATCATATTCATATCTTGTAAATATGGAGGTCACGTCATTGACAGGATCGTTTATTCCTGAATACTCCCAATCGATCAGGTAAAAGTCGCCGTCACTGGTTGAGATGAAGTTAGGTTCGTATACGTCGTGGTGAGATACAACTAGCTCGATTCCGTATTTTTCCCTTTCAGCCTTAACGTAATTGTCAACAATGTCAATTTTGGTAAACATTTCTTCAAATTCTTTAAACAGATTACCCTTGGTTGCACAGGCAAGGCCAATCAATCTTTTTGATTCTGCAACATTATCAAAGATTTTGGCTTCCTCAGACAATGGTATCTCGTGAGTCTTGTGGAGCGCTTCCATACATTGCTTCAAGTGGGTCTCATTGCCCAATATGTCACATGGAATAATGTTCTGGATGAAGTATGATATCTTCCATCCGCTTGGGTCAATGTATATTAATGACTTGTCCAGGTCGTATTTCTTAGCCATGTTCTGGGTATATACCTCAGTTCTTCTGTCAATAAGATTGTCTGCGGTTCCTCCAGGATGTCTGTATACATATTCCACATCCTTAACTGTGAACTTGAAGGAGGCATTTGTCAATCCTGCCTTGATGATTTCAATGTCGGTAATCTCATTCGGATGGCAGTCGAGAGTCTTACAGATGTTTTCAACAATTTCGGAATCAACATTCAATAGGAAATCGCTGTCGAATTGCCTTAAATCATCAATGTCCTCAAACTCAAAGATGTCGTTCTTGTCGAATTCCTTCTTGTATAAGGTCAAGTCCTTGATGTGAGTTCCATAAAACTCTTCCCAAAACATTCCTGCAACACCGAAGTTGTCAATTTCCTCCTCCAATAGTTGGCGGAACCTGCTTGAGAACTTTTCATTAAAGTAAGCATGACCGATCATTGCCTCTGTGTCTTCACCACCAATGTAACATCCTGTGATGATATCAGCATCGGAATAATCTACAGAAAATTCCCTGAAGTTTCCTTCAAGATATGTGCATGCACGGTATGACTGGTTAAATTCATTATCGTCAATGAACGGATTTTTAGTGAAATAATGGTCCGCACAGCAAATGAATGTATTTGCAAGGTACTCACGTGCAACATATAATGAATAGATGTTTCCAAATTGTCCATATGTGTTGTTGATTAGTAAAGTAACTTCCGGGTATTTACGTTCAAGATAAAAGAATTTCTCCTTCATGTAACCCATTACAACATAAATGTCTTCCACTCCTGCCTCAATCAGCTGTTCGATTTGCCTTTCAATTAGAACTTCGCCACGAACTATGAAAAGACCTTTAGGTTTTTCATATGTGAACGGTGCAAATCGATTCGATTTTCCAGCAGCCATAATAATAGCATTTCTCTTCATAAAATCACCATAATTATATAAGTATTTAGAAATTGTTTTATAAATAATTAATCAAAAATTAACGATTATTTACACTTTTTACTGTTCAATAAAATAAATTCATCATAGTTTTCAGCTTCAATGACATCCAAGAAGAATTTCCTTTTTATTGGACCAAGATTGTCGATAAAGTCCTGATAATATTCACTAGCTTTTATTTGCATATAGTCCTCTTTAATTAAGTTGAACATTTTATCTTTGCATTTTAATGGAAGGTCTCTTAAAGCAAAACGTGGGCCATTTATTTTGTAGGCAAGTAAGTCAAACTTATATGCATCATACCAACCATTTTCAATGAATATCTTCATTAGCACTTGGCCTGCTGCAACTGTGTCAAGAAACTTCTCATCGACCACATGTGTGATGGACTCGTCATGTTTTCTTCTGTAATACAAGTGCTTTTTAATAATGGAAACCCTTTCTGCCTTGAGATAAACATAATAAAAGAAAGGCATGTCCTCAAAAAATATTCCTTCGGGAAACTTGGCGTCAATTCTCTTTAAAAAATCAGCATCATATATCTTTTGACAAACTCCAACAGACAAATCAAAGATGGATCCTGGAGTTTCCCTAGGTGAAAATGCCCTGTTCTCAAATGATGAGTCAAATGTCTTTAAATCGAACCAGTCATTCTCATAAATTTCCCCATCATTATAGTTAATCATCTGGAAAAAGGTCAAGTCCGCATCATGTTTAGTGATTTCATCATAGGATATTTCCAATGCCCTTTCATGATACCAGTCATCTGAATCTAAAAACATTATATATTTTCCATTTGCAATTTTCAATGCATTGTTTCTTGCTGCACCGGGACCCTGGTTTGACTGGTTGATGATTTTAATTCTAGAATCGCTAAATTCATTAATAATGTTTCCAGTTGCATCCGTTGAACCGTCATTAACAATGATAAGTTCAAAATCAGTGAATGTTTGGTCCAATACCGATTCAATGGCTTGTCTTACATATTTTTCACAATTAAAAACTGGAAGAATTACTGATATTGTTGCCATGAATTATAATTTAAAAATAATAATATAAAAAAATAGGGATTGAAACATAAACTATCTTCATTAATTTTAAAAAAAGTATAAGAGTGAAATTATCACTTATTTAACTTTGATTTTAGTTTTTTGCAATATAAAAAAATTATTCATGAAAATTTTCACAAAAATGCATAAAATCTGATACTTATTAAAATCAACATCCAATTTGATACAATTCAAATCCCATGGATGTAATCTTTTTACTGTAGATGTTTCTACCATCAAAAATTACCTTTTTGTTTAAATTTTCTGAAAGTAAAGCAAAGTCGGGATTTCTGAATTCCTTCCATTCAGTAATTAAAATCAGTGCATCGCAATTTTCAATTGCAGAATATCGATTTTCACTAAATTCAATTGAATCCAAATACATTTCATCAATTGTCTTTTTAAATTCATCCATAGCTTGAGGATCATATGCCCTAATTTTAGCCCCTTTATCGATAAGCTTTGAAATCACCACGAGTGATGTGGATTCCCTTACATCATCAGTTCCAGGTTTAAATGACAATCCCCAAATTCCAAAGGTGAGGCCGTTCAAATCATCACCAAACCTATCAGCTACCTTATTTACCAATACGTTCTTTTGATTTAAATTAACTTCTTCCACTTGTGACAAAATCCTTGGATAATACCCATTGGCTTTTGCAGTATTGATTAATGCATTAACATCTTTTGGAAAGCAGCTTCCTCCATAACCGCAGCCTGCATAAATATAATCATATCCAATACGCTTATCAGAACCGACACCTCTACGGACTTCCTGTATATTCGCACCGGTAACCTCACATATATTTGCTATTTCATTCATGAAAGATATTTTAGTTGCAAGCATTGCATTAGAAACGTATTTAGTCAATTCTGATGATTTGATGTCCATCAATACAAACCTTTCATGATTTAATGTGAATGGGCGATACAACTCTTTTAATATCTCAAAAACCTCTTCACTTTCAGCACCTATTACAACTCTGTCAGGATGCATGAAATCCTCAATTGCCCTGCCTTCCTTTAAAAATTCAGGATTTGAAGCCATATCAACTTTAACATCAGAAATACTATTGATAATTTTTTTAATTTCAAATGATGTTCCAATAGGAACAGTTGATTTGACCACTATTAAAGATTCATGAGTTATACTTTCAGCAATATTTCTAGCTGCCTCAAATACATAATCAAGATTAGCGCTACCGTCATCATTCATCGGAGTTCCAACGGCAATAAAAATTATATTTGTGTCATCCAATGCATTTTTCAGGTCAGTAGTAAATATCAGGTCTCCCCTTTTTTGAGAGTCGACAACAATGGTTTTCAAATTTGGTTCAAATATAGGCATCTGGCCATTCTTCAAACCGTTTATCTTATTTTCATCAATATCCACACAGTAAACCTTATTTCCCATTTTGGAAAAACATGCACCTGTGACCAATCCCACATATCCTGTTCCAATTACGGTAATGTTCATAGTTCACCTAAAACTTTTATTATAACGTCAACACGATTGTCAAAGGTATGATTATTTAAAACTATTTCTCTGCCCCTTTTGGCCAACAGTTCTCTTTCTGAAGGATTATTCAGATAATACTCTACCTTATTCTTCAAATCATCAACGCCCTCATAAGTCACAATGCAATCCTCAAAAACAGTGCTTGCAGAAGGAATATTGTCAGAAATCACCAATGTTTCACATAAAAGGGCATCGAACAATCTGTTGGATGGAAAATCCCATTCTCTCATATCCCTCCAATGATCATTTAACAATATCTTGCATGAGGAATAATACTTATGCAATTCCTCGTTGGGAATGAATTCCCCACATACATACTTCTCGTCAATTTTTTCATTCCAGTGCTTGCCGTAAACGGAAACATGATAATCAGTTTTTAAGATGTCTTCCATTATTTCACGGTTTTCACGACCTATGCCGACAAAAAGAATCTCATGACTGCATGCCTCATCCTCTTGCGGATAGAACACTTCCGGGTCGCTGCACTGCAGTAATGGGTAAACTTTAGTGTTTACGTCATTTCTTATCTTATTAGCATATTTTTCAGATGAGATGAAAACCGCATCATAATTTTCATATTCCTTATGGTCCACCAATTCCGGATGAGAGATGTTCCACATCAGGTTGATATGATTCGGATTTGGCTTGTATTCATACAATCCCCTTAAAACGAATACAATATCCACATCATCATCATTGTACCATGATTCTTGTTCATGGATGATTGCATTGAAACCTTTCCTTTCAAAAGCCCTTTTTAATGCCAATGCCATGAAGTAATCACCCCAATGATGCTCTGTTTCAGGATTGGGAGTTTTAATAGCTATTATTTTCTTATTATTCTTTTTTAATTTGCTTAAAAATTTTTTCAAAGACATATTCGAATTCCATTATGAAATATATTTTTTTATTTTAAAAGGGATATTTTTATTAATTAACAATTAGGATTATATATTTACATTTATATAAAATTTTTTTTACAATTTAATATCAATAAAAATATCCAAAAAATACTTATTTCAATCAATATATAAAAAACAGTTATTTCAATTAAAAAAATAAAAAATTGGTACTCAATTAAAAGCTCTGAGTACCTTTTTGCGGACTTAAGGATACACTTTGAGTATCCAGTAAGTTTCCTGAATTGTCATATAAGTTTATTTTTGCATAATCTGGGAAATATTTGTAGGCATCTGCACTGGCTACTTCAATATATCCACTTGAATCTACGGTTTTTGGAACCATGTTACCATTGTTCAAGGTAGATCCGTCACGAGAGTAATATATTTGAATTTTAACGTTTTCACCTGAATGCTCAGGACCTACATAGATAGATGCATATGTCTTATCTTGCAGACCTCCTCCAGTCGAGAAACTTCCTCCCTTAATAGACATGGAACTAGAAGCCTGTGATGATTGACTGGATGACTGTGTTGCTTGAACAGATTTATCACTAACATCAGACCCCTCATTATTGTTATTCACTACAGGAGCTGATGTGTCATTTGAACCATCGTTTCCAAAGCCATAGATGTATACAAATGCACCAGCAAGGATTATTGCAACAACAACCAATGCCACAATAATGTATTTGGTAGTGTTATTGCCGGATCCCTTATCCATTGAATTAATCATAGATTCATGATTAATTGTTTTCTTTTTTAACGGAGCACCACATTTTTTGCAAAACTTCGCTCCATCATTATTTTCAGTATCACAATTTGGACATTGCATTAAATTACACCTTCCAAAAGTTACAATTAAACATTTGTATGTAATATCAAATAAAATTATTTATTTAGAAGATCATTTAATTTTGATACTTGATTTTTTGCTTATCACATAATTTTTGTTTTTAGATTTGACAACTACCTTATGAGTGCCTCTTTTAATTTTTTTAGTGTTGATTGATGCAACACCTTTCTTATTTGTTTTCACAGTGTAGGATTTTGATTTTTTACCTGTGTAAACTTTAATTTTGAGTTTTAGATTTTCAATAGGGTGTTTGTCATACTTGCTTTTTACCTTGACTGTGAATTTTTTAGATTTTTTGTATTTTGCGGTAATTTTTTTAGCTTTGACTATTGGAGTTGCCTTTTTAATAGTGATTTTTGATTTAACTGGATCTGCTGTATAATATTTGCCCAATACATATACCTTAACTGTGTAAGTTCCAACCGGCAATTTGGATACTTTAAATAAAGCATCATCATATTCTCTGTCGGCATCTGCATAGAACTCTTTTTTAAGAGTTTTAGATTTGACAACAATTTTCAAATGAGCTGTGTATAATGCCAATGCTTTATAAAAGTCAACAAAAACATCAAATGACTCTCAAGAGTCATGTTGAGTAGTGAATGTAGCAGGAGGAACCAATGTTAATTTTACTCTGTCAATAACTTTAGCGTTTTTTAAAGTGTTGTTTTTGTTAGTAAAACTTCCACCTCTTATATAAACATCACAGGAAGTTGTATTAAAGAAAGAGTTTTCAATATCGACATCACACAACAATGTATATACATAACTTGCCGCATCTCCAGAACAATTATTAAACTTACAATTTAATATTGTTAATTTAGGAGAAGGCTGATTTCCATCATCAGTGATTGCCCTTGCATATATTGCACCAGCTTCAATGGTTGCTTTGTTATTATTAAATATTGAGTTGGATATACGATTGATTTTACCTAATGTGAGGATTACTCCTGCACCATAATCATCATCAACAGTATTTGCAGTATTATTTTCAAATACTGAATTATCAATAGTTAATGTATTTCCCCTAAAGTAAATCGCATTTGTATAGCTGACGATATTAGTGAATGAAGAATTAGTTATGGATGTATCACCAACTCTTGAATAAATCGCTGCACCTGCATATGCAGTAATATTGTCAAAAGTGGAATTGATGATTGTTAATGAACCTATATTCTCATCATCTATAGCCCCACCAATAGAAGAGGCATGGTAATCTATAAATGAACAGTTGATAATAATTAAATCATGCTTTTCGCCACTTTTTTGGACAATTGCACTGTCCTTTGTGTTCTTGATTATCAGATTCTTTAGAATGACATCTGAATTAATTTCAAACACTCCTTGGAGAGATTTAGCGTCCAAAGTTGCTCCGTTCTCAGATCCTTGTATTGTCAAAGGCTTGTTAACATTAATTACTTTTCCATTACTGTAATATTGCCCTTCGAGCTCAATTACATCTTTACTACTTGCTTTATCGACAGCGCTTTGAATGTCAGCAAATGAGTCACCTGATTCTTTTACAGGTTCTGATGATATGACCTCTTGAGAATTCATGTCATCGACTTCAATGACATCTGCACTGTCGGTTCCTAACTTTATATTGGTTGCATTGTTGGATGTTGAAATATCAGCAGCTGATACCAATCCAATGCCCAATATCAAAATTATAAAAATTAAACCAATTTTATAATAGGATTTCATCATATCACCCTATTATAAATTTTATAATAAGTACTATTTAATCTTAAAAGAAAACTTGTTTTTAATATTGTATTCATTATTTTTAAGTGAAATTAAACAGTTATATGAATTTTTAGCCAATTTTTTAGTGCTTAATTTAAAAATTCCCTTAGAATTTGTTTTAACATTGATTATCTGATAATTTTTTCCATGGCTAATCTTGAGCTTGAACTTTGTTTTTGAAATCGCTTTTCCGCTGATTTTATTTTTAACTTCAACTTTCAATTTGGAATTCTTTTTGAATTTCTTGTCTGCAACGACCTTGGCTTTTGCTTTCTTGATTTTGACTGAAGAGGAAGTTTTTGGTAACTTAATATTCCTGTTTTGTGAGGTAATCTTAACTATATGATTTCCAACAGACAAACGTGATGTATTGAACACCACCAAACCGTTGGAATCGCTTTTGACACTATAAGTATAGTAATTCTTGCCTGTGTACACTTTCAAGTTAAGTTTTGCATTGCATATAACCTTATTTGTCTTTGAATTTTTTACATAGAACTTGTATGATTTGTCTGAATGATATTTTGTGGTGTATTTTTTGATAACCAATTTTGCGGGAGCCTCAATAACATTTATTGTTGGATTTGCATAACAAACCCCTGACTCCAATGTTATTGTCAATGCATATCTGCCAACATCCATATTAAACGGAACATTATAATGCAAATACCCCTTTGAATCTGTTTTGAGCCAACCTGTTTTGTAGTTGTGATTTCCTTTGAAGGTCAACTTGATTTTTTGTGAAAGAGGCATATTCCAAGGTGATGTTAACTTAATGTTCAATTCCACATCACTGAAATATGAGCGGACTTGGTTTACTTGAGCATAAAATACTCCATATACATTATTAGCATTAGGGGCATGGTTATTAACATATTGGCAAGCATAACTTGAAACATGTTCCATTTTAGAGTAAATTGCACCGCCAGTTTTAGATGCCTTGTTGTTGCTGAACACAGAGGTGTCAACGTGGGTGGAATCTGTTTTTAGGAACAATGCCCCACCGGTTTGTGCTGAGTTCCTATTGAAATTTGAATCGGATATTGTAATGCTGGCAAACTTGGCATAAATCGCACCTCCATTATCACAATAATTGTCCTCAAAATTGCAATTTGAAATCTTTGTCAATCCATATTTCGCATATACCGCTCCACCTTCATAAGAAGCCCGATTCCTTGTAAAATTACAATTGGATAATGTGACATTGGATCGGTAGCCATATTCGAACACTTTAATCTGAATTGCCCCACCTTTATAGGCGCTGTTTGACTCAAAACTGCAATTGTCAACCAATGCGGATTCAGATGAATCCAAAACTAATGTACCTCCACTAGTTGAGACAAAATTATTTCTAAAAATGGAATTCCTAATTTCACCTTTTCCCAGTTCATCAAGATAAATCACGCTACTACTGTTTGCGGTATTGTTTTCAAACAGACAATTGTTTACCATTAAAGTGCTTGTACAGTAATCGATATTATCATAGCTCACTACCAATATTGTTGTTAAATATCCATGATTTTCTGTAAAATTAGTATTTTGCAGGTTTACATAAGATCCTGTTGATGCACATATTGAACTTCCCATTCCTCTTTTAAACTCTTTCCATTCCAAATCGCTAACTCGAATGCTGGTATTATTTGAGAAAATGGAATCATATACTAATAATGTTGAATTTTTGTAGTTGGCTATTGCTCCTCCATTGGAATTGTAAACCTTATTGTTAATAAATGTGCAGTTGAAAAGTGTTAATGAGGAATTTGACTTTAATAATATTGCTCCACCGTCAGATTCACTGAAGCCATTTTTAAAAATAAGATTTTTTAATGTGACATTGCAGTTTGGCTCTATGCATAACGCTCTTGCAGTATGATTTCCATCTATATAAACCCCATCATCTCCAGTGATTGTCAGATTTCTTGATATGATTATTCCATCAATATACTCTGAATCATTATTACCGTTGAATGTATAGCTTTCATTTAACTCTACAGATAGAGAATCAGGATTTTCATTTACTTTATCTGACAAATCCAAATATGTTTTAACATTGGTGTCATTTACAGAATCTTGAATGTCAGTGCTGTTTCCAGCATGGATACAATTCAAAGAAAGTAAAATCAAAGTTAAAAATAATGTTATTAATAGCGTTTTCTTAATTATTTTCGTCAAAAAATACCTCACAACAATTCTAATATATTATTTATAGAATGATATAGATAGATGAATATCTCATCTAATGATTTGAAAAAGCTATTGGAAATTTCATATTTTCAATTATTTAAACATTAAAAATACCATCTTCAATACATTTTAATTATCCAATCCTTTTATTTAAAGTGATCTTTGCAATGGACAGAATATTGGTCATGATTTATTTTCTCTTGAAAAATGTGGCCAATTTTCCAACTCTTGAATTTGAAAGTTCATCATACCTCTTCTTCTGTTTGGATAATTTTTTCTTGAGCCTTTTATTTTTATCATTTAATTTATTATTCTTTTTAGATAATTTCTCATTCCTTCGGGACAATCTTTTGTTTTTCCGAGTTAACTTCAAATTCCTATTTTTCAAGTTTTCATTATCTTTAACAATAGCATGATTCTTTTTTGATAACTCATTTTTCTGATTAATTAAATTGTTTTTATTATTATTCAAATTTTTTATAGTATTTTTACATCTATTTTTAACTACATATTCATAGTAATCCATTTCTTCAATATCCCATAATGATTGTTCACTACATTGCAGATAATTGGGAAATTTTTCCTGATATTCTTTAAGAATTTCCTTGGAAAAGTATTTTGGATAGTTTTTTAACTCTGAGTAGACAATTTCACCCTCTTTTAAGGTAAAACCTGGTTTCTTACATATATAATAGATTGAATGATAAGTTAATTTTAAAGCTAAATATGAAAGAACATTATAATACTTATCTGATGAATTTTCCCTTAAATCAAGCACTTGTTTTGCAGCGATTAATATATTCAGATAATTTCTTGCAGAAACTTCTTTTGAAGTAGAATCTCCTCTCTGACGGTAATAACAACAAATATCATCAGCAATATACATCTTATTAGCATTTATCATCACTGTTGCAGATGCAATATTATCCTGATAAGAACGTGGAGGAAACACCAAATATTGGAATAACCGTTTTGCATAAACTTTAATATATACAAAAGTTGCAAAAATTAGTTCTGGTGACTCATTAATATCTGTAATAATCTTATGTTGTTTTAGGGAAGTTTTGGCAAGATCCTGACGATTAAGTAAACCGTTTTCGTCAAACTCTTCCCATTTATACATTATTAAATCAACATCAGAATCATTTTTAAATATTTCTAAAGCTTTTTCATAGGCATCTAATGAAATATAATCATCACAATCCAAATAAGTTACATAATCACTAGTTACGTATTTTAAACCTAAATTACGTGCAGGTCCAGATCCTTGATTTGGTTTTTGTTGTATTAATTTAAAAGATTCGTATTTTTCAACATACTGATTAATAACTTCAACACTATTATCCGTACTTGAATCATCAACAACAATGACTTCAATATTTTCAATTCCTAAAGTTTGATTAATAATTGAATCAAAACATTCATCTAAATATTGTTCACCATTATATACTGGAATAATGACACTTATCAAGAATACCATATTATCATCTAAAAATATTATAATTATTTATTTAATTTTATACATATATTATATTTTAAGATTTTTTTAATGATTTATTCTCTTTTTTTAAGAGTTTTTTATCT
>R25__coassemble_565_pt1 | contig 21808 bp, 24 predicted proteins | sample R25__metabat2_low_PE_004 | metagenome-assembled genome bin R25
TCATGACAACCACAATCAGGATCAGAACAAGAATCTTCCACTTCATGCTCATGATGGTGATGATGGTGGTCATGCCCATGGTCATGGTCGTGATCATGGTCATCTGCACAATCAGGACAACTACATAAGTTTATATCAACATCCTCATCATAGTCAATCTCTTCTCTGTGATCGTATATACTTAAATCTGAATTTTCTTGATAGTCTTTCAATAACTGTTTATCATAATGATTAGAATCTGTACAGTGAACTTCTTCACAGTTTGGATCAAAACAGATGTAATTGTAATGTTCGGGATTGTAACAGTTCTCATCTGCACAGTCCGCATCATAACATCTATTTTCAGCCATAGTATCACCAATTAAAAATTATTCTAATATATGTTCTAATCCTACTTTGTAAATCATCTCTATGTGAAGGTCAGTAAGTGAATATCTTGCCATTTTACCTTCCTTTTGGTATTTTACAATGTTGTTTGCACGTAATATCCTCAATTGATTTGAAACAGTGGTTTGGTTCAAATCAAGTGCATCACATATGTCACATACGCATAGGTCCTCAATACTGAGTAGGGAAATAATTTTTAATCTTGTTGGATTTCCAAATATTTTGAAGAATTCTGAAAGCTCAGCGAATTCAGTTTCATCAGGTATGCGTTCACGTACACGACTTACAACGTCATCATGTGAGTCGAATACTTCACACATGTCCTCATTTGTATTTTCAAGATTATTTTTTTCCATAGTCATCACATATATTATATATTTACATATTATGATATGATTATGTATTTAAATGTTGTCATATCATGATATTGTGATATGTTAATTTAAAAAAAATAATAGGAAAATAGATTATGCACCTCCGCCAGGAATATCCTCTATTTCTTCCCCTAAGTAATTTACATTCTCAACAAGCAAAACATCCTTAGGATATTTAACATCTCCTAAAGAACGAGTATCTAAAACGTTGCATTCGAAAAATTCATTAATGAAAACATCAGTTGCATAAACTGAAGGAATCTTGCTTGCGTCATTCGGACTCATTACCACAAACATTCCATTTCCTGAAAAGACTGACTTGTTTCCCAAGGATTTCATCCAATTTAACGTGTCATTGTCATAGCCCTCATAATAGGACTTGTTTTCAATTTCATCTATCAAATCAGACAATGGAAACGGCCCTTCAGAAGAGACATTCAGCTTGGTAACATTACCAGTTGCAACAGTTTGAGACTCATTTAAAGAATAAAAAGCAACCAATGTCAAAACAATTACCAAAACTATTATGATTACACCAATTCCCTTTTTACCCATCATATCACCTACTTCAAGATTTCATCAACAATCCTTGCAGCGGATTCCACCATTTTAGGGCAGAATTCCTTGAATAGGTTATTATCAACAGCTTCTTTCACACCTTCAGGAGTTCCAATGTCATAACCAAGCAAGTCACGACATATATATGACCCGTTTTCCTTTTCAAATTCGTCCAAAAACCTGTGGCAAACCTCATCGCTTTTTGACTTGTTTTCACCATATTTCAAGCCCAACACCATCAGGGCCCCAGTACAAGCCCCACAAACTTCCCCTTTGCGCATTCCACTTCCAAAGCAAGCCCCAATTTTCAAGGCATGCTCCTTTGAAAGGCCATAGTCCTCACTGAATGCGGCAAAAACCGCCTGTGAACACCTGTAACCTTTTTCAAACAAGTGAACTGCTTCCTCAATTGAATTCATGATTAATTATCTTATACACTTCATTTATTAATTTTATTAAAAAAAAGTTAATATGAGTTAATTAACTCACTGAATAATGAAACTGTTTCTTCAACTGACAACTCAACCTTTTGGCTGACTTCAGCAAGATTTGCTTCCCAAAGGGAAATCTTGCCCATAGGAGTTACCAAAAACTTGAACTTGTAATTCTTCTTGACAAGATCTGTTTTGAGCAAAGGAAACTCATTCAACAAATCCATGTATTTTGATTCACTTGTAACCTCAACCATGATATCACCTTAATAATACTTGAAAAGAGATGGTTCTTAAAGATTTTGTCACTTCTCAAGTATTAAAAAGGAAATTAAATACTATTCATTATCCTTTAGGGATTCCACCATGTCCAATTTCTTGAGCTTACCGGAAAACATCAAATTAACGACAATTGAAACAACATAAACTATTACAAATGTTATTATTAATGTTTTAAAGGACAGAGTGGCTTTCAGATAGAATGAATCGCCCATTGTTCCCCAAAGGTATTGCAACGCTTCACGACCTAATGGAACTCCAATGATGAATCCTATTGTGGTGAACCATAGGTTTTGTGTGAGCAATAGCTTTCTCAAGTATTTTGACTTGAATCCCAATACCTTAAGTGTTGCAAACTCCCGCTTGATTTCTGTAAATGACAGGAGCCCAAGGTTATACAATACAATCAGGGACAATATCGCTGCAAATGCCGCCAGCAGATATATGACGCTCATTGAAGATTCCATCATCTCATCCCAACTGTCGGTCAGGGAATCCATTGAAAATATTGTCTTGACACCTGTGAAATTGTCGTCGACATCCTTATCTGATATAACACTGGTTACAGTGTAGTTCAAGCCCAAATCATCCAGTTTTTCCTTTGTTATTACAATGCCCTGTGATGTCGGATCTGAATGCAGGTTAGTGACTTTTGTTTCAATCCACTTATCAGAGTCCAGGATATGCCATTTGACTGTGTCACCAACTTTAACGTCCAATAGCTCAGCCATCTTTTTGGAAAGTGATATCTCATCATCAGATATCTCAATTGGATTTTTATCGTCATCTGTAGGAGTGTACAGCTCGTTATCATCAAGCACCGTTACGACGCCCGACTTCTTGACATCACCCGATTTGATTTCAATTGCTGATTCCATCAGTTTCTCGCCGTCAACCTCCTCGACAATATGGTCGATTTGGGAGTCTGTTGCATTGTCCTCAAGAACCAGTTTTGATGAATAGTGGTTTATGTCTGTGTAAGACCATTCCTTCATCTCATCAAATCCATCCATGCATCCGAATGATGCAACGAGAATCAATGTGCATGCAAGAACTCCTGCAATACTCATCAATGCTCGGAACTTGTTTCTTTTTGCATCCCTGTAGTTCCATCTCGCATTGAATGACAATCTCTTCCAGAATCCTAATCTTTCCACAAATCCTGAAGTTGACACTTTTGGAACTTTCGGCTTTATTGCACTTGATGGGGATTCCCCTACGATTTTTCTGCATGCGAAATATGAAACCAATGCAGAAAGAGCAACCATTGCAAAAGTTACAACAATGAAGCTGTTGTCAAATCCTGTCAGCCAATAAGGTATGGAGTACAGTTGCTGCATCTCCTCAAACATTATCGGAGGCAGTGTTAGAGGACCTAGAATAAATCCCAGGATGCTTCCAGCAAGAACCATCCAGAACCCATATGAGATGTAATGAATCATTATTGACCTGTTTTTAAATCCGACAGCCTTTAGAACACCAATTTGTGTCCTCTGGTTATTGATGATTCTAGTCATTGTTGTCAATAGTGTCAACATTGCAATGATAATGAATATCAACGGAATGAAATCTGTCATCATCTTGTGCTGTTCTGTTTCATCCTGGAACTCTGCAAAACTTGGATGCTGAGCCCTTGGCATGAATGATGAATAGTCCCTGTCAAGGTCATTGTCAAGCTGCTTTTCATAACTTGAGGAATTTCCTGTATACTTAACGAGCAAGACATTGTACGGAACATCACTCATTGGAAATGCTTTATGGGACATGTACGCAAAACCCATCTTGTTGTAATCCGGTATCATAGATGAGTCGGAAGTTTGATATAAATGCTCCGGAGAATAACCCAGTCCCTTGATTTCCTTTTCAACCTCAATTCCGTTGAACTCGAAGGTGATGTTGTCCCCAATCTTCAGGTCCCTTGCTTCTGCAAATCGGATGTCCAACCATACGCCGTCACCATCAAACAGGTTGAAATCCTCACCCTTAACGGGGTAAAACTTCGAAATCTCATCATCCTGCAGGAAATGGAGTGTGATGTCTGGATCATTTTCCAAATCCGCTATCGAATCGACTATCAACTTTTTCTCTGAATCCTTTGTAAGACTCAGACCATTTACCTTATCAACAAAATCATCATCCAAGTTGGTTGTGTAAATCCAACCGTCAGCAAGATTTGTTTCATCATAATAAGTATCTACAGTTTGTTCAAATCCGAATGATTCCGCACCGAACCCTACAAATACGTAAACGCCTAAAAAGGCCATTAGAAATATGGAGATAAATTGAATCTTGTGATTCCTTATATCCCTAATCATCTTCTTTGCTAACATTCACTCACCACTTTTAAGGGATTCCACCATGTCCAATTTCTTAATTTTACGTGAAAACATAAGGTTTACAAGTATTGACAGTGCAAATGTTATCACCAATGTCAACAGGAAGTTTGTAATGGATATTGACGGCAATATGTAGAATGAATCACCGGAGGACTCCCACATTATCGCCAGAATGAAATAACCTACAGGCAATCCCAATATGAATCCAATAGCTGTAAACCATAGGTTCTGTGTTAATAATAATTTCCTTAATGCCCTTGTTTTAAATCCTAATACTTTCAGTGTCGCAATTTCTCGCTCGATTTCTGTAAATGACAGCAATCCCAGATTGTACAATACGACCACCGCCAACAGGCATGCGAAGAATATCAGAATATATATGAGAAGCCACATTGCCTCAGTCATCTCATCCCAGCTTGCAGTCATGTCCTTCATTGAGTTGGCTGCCTTCACGCCATCATAATTCTGTGTTACATGCTCGGCTGTGACAATGCTTGTTGGAGTGTAGTTCAAGTCAAGGTCTTCAAGCTTGTCTGCAGACATTATGAACCCTTGAGATATAGGATCTGCGTGAATCTTGTCGATTTTTGTTTTAACCCATTTATCAGAACCCATGACATGCCATTTTACAGTGTCGCCAACGCCTACATCAAGCATCTTTGCCATCTTCTCAGAAATGGATACCTCATCATCTTCAATTTCAACATGATTCCTGTCATAGTCTGTTGGTGTAATCAGATTTGTATCATTCATCACCAGCAACGAACCGGATTTTTTTGTGCCGTCCGATTCTATTTCAATGGCGGACTCCATTATCTCGTCACCATTTACATCTTCAGCGATATCATCAATTACAGATTGTGCTGTATCCTCTTCAATTACCAGTTTTGAGTCATAATGATTGATTTGTGTATATTCCCAATCCTTAAGGTCATTCATTCCATCATACATTCCGAATGCACATACCAAAAGCGCTGAACATCCAATTACTCCTACAATTGTCATCAATGCACGGAACTTGTTTCTTTGCGCATCACGATAATTCCAACGAATATTAAATGACAATCGTTTCCAAATGCTTAGCCTTTCAATAAAACCTGAAGTGGAAATCTTAGGCACTTTAGGCCTTATTGTATCTGCAGGCTTTTCATCTGAAATACCCTTGACCGAATAGTATGAAACGGCAAGAGACACTATGACCATCAGTGCAGCCACATATACAAATTCCATGCTCCATGCAGGCTCCCATACAGGCAGCTTATATGTTGCGCTCATTGACGGGTAGAATAAAGGAGGCAATGTGATTGGTCCCAAGATCAATCCCAAAATAGCTCCAACCAAGACGAGCCAGAAACCATAGGAGACATAATGCAGAATTATGGAATGATTCTTGAATCCAGAAGCCTTTAAAATTCCAATCTGAGTCCTTTGATGAGTGATTATTCTTCTCATTGTTGTCAAAAGAATCAGCATTGCAATCAAGATGAACACAACTGGGAAAATGTCTCCCATCATGCTGTGCTGATCCATCTCATCAGCGAACTGGCTTACGCTGGTGTGCTCTGACCTTTCAACGAATGAACTGTAATATCCACCCATGTGATAGTCCAACAAATCATTGTAATTTTCCGGAGTTCCGTCAAACTTGACATTCAGCACATTGTATGGAACGGTATCTTCCGGAAATGCCTTATATGAAAGGTAGGCAAACCCAATCTTATTAAAGTCCGGAATGATAGATGAACTTGAGGCATGATAAACATATTCCGGAGAATATCCGAGCCCCCTGATTTGCTTTTCGATTGTGTAATTCTCAAACTCAAACTTGATTTTGTCTCCGACTTTCAATCCCTTAGCATCAGCAAAGCTTTTGTCAAGCCAAACGCCATCCTTATCATTAATATCTAACTTTTCACCCTCAAGCAGGTAGAATTTTGATATTGTGTTGTTTTCCACAAAATGCAGTGTAACGTCAGGATCGTTGTCAAAATCCGCAACCGAATCCACGACCAACTGCCTTTCCATCTGTGTGGTTGCTCCCAAACAGTCAACCTGATACATGAATAGGTCATTGATGTATCCAGAATAAATCCATCCGTCAGCCAGGTTAGTTTCTTCATAAAAGTTATCACTGCTAACTTCAAGGCCGACTGACTCACCGCCGACACCTGCAAACACAAACACTCCTAGAAATGCCATTAAAAAAATTGAAATGAATTGAGCCTTGTGCCTGGAGATGTCTCTCAACATCTTCTTGAAAAGCATACGCTCACCAGTCTAAATCTTCGACCTTTTTTGGATTTTCATTGATGACTATGCTTTCAACTTGACCGTTTTTGACCCTGATGACCTTATCTGCGGCTTCAGCAAGTATCGCATTGTGAGTTACGATAATAACTGTGGTATTCCTATCATTGCTCATGCTCTGAAGCAGGTTTAAAATCAAAACACCTGTTTTTGAGTCAAGCGCTCCTGTCGGCTCGTCACATAAAAGCATTGTTGGTTGTTTTGCAACAGCACGGGCGATTGACACCCTTTGCTGTTCCCCACCGGACAATTGTGCCGGGAATTGGTTGACATGGCTCTTAAGACCAACTGAATCAAGCACGCTCAACCCGTCTATGTTCACATCCACAATGTCCTTCATCAACTCTATGTTTTCGATTGCAGTCAAGTTTGGAATTAAGTTGTAAAATTGAAATATAAAACCGACATTGCTTGCACGGTACTCTGTCAGTTGATTGTCATTAAATGATTCTACGTGATTGCCGTTTACAATGATTTGACCAGAGGTGACTGAATCAAGCCCTCCCAAAAGATTTAGAAGTGTTGACTTGCCCGCACCTGACGGTCCAAGGATTACAACAAATTCCCCCTCATCAATTGTAAAATTAACATCATCCATAGCTTTTAAAATGTGATCCCCAGATTTATACTCCTTGTTCACATTTTTAAATTCTATAATTGTACTCATGTACACACCTTCTTAAAATTAATTATATGTTTATATGTTATATTCAATAAAGTATTTAAATTTAGGTACGCCTAAATAAATGTAAAGTATAATGGGAAAAATAATTAAAATTAAATCTCCCATTCCCCACTTAATTTCTGCAGTTCAACCATTCTCCTAAACAAACCGTCACGGGCAATCAGCTCATCCGGTGAACCCTGCTCGGCAATCTTTCCATCATCCAGAACAACAATCTTATCTGCATTTGCAATTGTACGCATCCTGTGTGCAATGATAATGACAGTCTTGTTCTTAATCAATGTAGACAATGCCCTTTGGATTTTTGTCTCATTTTCAACATCCAAAAAGGAGGTTGCCTCATCTAAAAGAATGACATTTGCATCCTTGAGCAATGCCCTTGCAATTGATATTCTTTGCCTTTGACCTCCTGACAACAGCTCACCATTCTCACCTATGACAGTATTGTAGCCATCAGGAAGCTTTTGAACGAACTCATCACATTCAGCCAGCTTTGCAGCCTCAATTACCTCATCATCTGTTGCATCCTTTCTTCCAATGCGAATGTTTTCCAAAATGGTGTTGTTGAATAGGATTACATCCTGGAAAACTATGGAGAAGTTTTCAAGAAGCTTTTCGGAATCCAATTTGGACAGGTCCTGACCACCCAAACTGACAGTCCCGGATACAGGATCCCAGAACCTTGCGGCCAGTTTTGAAACTGTGGACTTGCCTCCTCCGGAAGGCCCTACAAGTGCAGTAACTTCCCCTTGGCGAGCAGTAAAACTGACATCTGACAATACATCCTTCAAGTCATCATAGTTGAAGTTCACATCCCTAAATTCAATGTCATAGCTTTCAATAGAGTAATCCTTCAATCCTTCAGGAATCACTTGAGCTTCAATTTCCTTGCTCCTTTCAATCTTGATGTCCATCATCAGTATCTCCGCCAAAAAGGTCAATCCGTTTTCAACGGGAGCATAAATTGATGCTGAAGCAATCAGGAAAATCAAAAGAGTGTAAATTGACACCTGACCATTCATAATCAAATATGAACCCAACATAATTACTGAAACCATTCCAAGCTTTAAAACTACAGTTCCGCTGATTACACCTGCTGAAGCCATCAATTCTGATTTGATTCTTGACCTTTCCACCCTACTTGTAAGGCCTGACAATTTTGAAAGGTACTCATTTTCATGATTATATGACTTTAAGTCCCTGATTGATTCAATGCATTCCTGCATGGAGTCCCCGCAATCAAGCAAGTCTTCCATGACAATTTCAGAACCTCTCTGAACAAGATTCCTTGATACATACATTATTCCAAAGGCCACAGGAACCACCCATAGAAGAGCGATTGCCAGTCTCCAGTCAAAGATGAAAAGACCGATCGCAACGAGCATTAATGATAATATTGAACCCAACAGCTGAGGAATTGCATGGGAGAAAACATGCTCAAGGTCAGTACAGTCATTCATTATTGTTGAAGTCAAGTCCGCAAGGTCCCTCTTTTCAAAAAAGGACAATGGGAGTTTTCTTAGGTTCTCACCGAGATTGATTCTTCTGTTTTCGCTTTCAACATATGTTGTGTTGTATACGAAATGGTACTGCTTCCATGAAAATGCAAAGATAATGCCAAGAATTATTAAGATTGCAACGATGAACATTCCCAGGTTGGCGTCTACAATCTCGCCACCCATCAACGGCCCAATCCAAATGTAGAGAAGCAATGCATACAATCCTACGGGAAACATGAATGAGATGTTTTGAAGTGCAGTATAAATTATCCCCTTGACTAAATTATCTGAACCCTTCTCAGTCAGGCCAAATCTTTTAATGAAATACTCAGACAACATTATACCACCTCGCTTTTTACTTTCCATTGAATTGACTGATTGAACTCATCCCACATTCTTGAATACAAACCGTCACTTTCAACCAGGGTGTCGTGATTGCCCTCCTCTACGATGCGGCCGTTTTCAACAACAAAAATATTGTCCACATTCTTGACTGTTGAAAGCCTGTGTGCAATCATTATTACGGTCTTGTCCTTGGTTATTTCAGATATTGCCTTTTGAATCAGATATTCATTTTCTGGATCTGCAAGTGCGGTTGCCTCATCCAAAATGATGATTGGGGCATCCTTAAGTATTGCCCTTGCAAGTGCTATCCTTTGCTGCTGACCTCCTGAAAGGTATGTTCCGTCACTGCCAATTACAGTGTCAATTCCTTGAGGAAGCTCGTCTATGATATCGTCACATTGCGCAAGGCTTAACGCCTTAAGGACGTCGCTTCTTGTTGCTCCCTTGCGTCCGATAGCCACATTATTGTAGATTGAATCCTTAAAGAGCCTGGTGTTCTGGAACACGAATGAGATGTTTTCCATCAGGTCCACTGTTGAGATGTCCCTTACGTCAACATCACCCACCTTGATTGAACCGGACTTGACATCCCAGAATCTTGGAATCAATGATGCTATTGTGGTTTTTCCACCACCGGACGGACCGACCAGTGCAACAGAGTCATTTTCATTAATCTTTAGGTTAATGTCGTTCAATATGTGTTCCTCAGAATCGGTTTCATCATAATCAAATATCACGTTTTTAAACTCTATTGAATAATTTTTAGGTTTTTGAGGATTGGTTGTCTCGACCAATGGATTTTCATTAAGAATTTCCTCAATTCCATCTAATGCATAACTTGCAAGCATCCAATCCTGTGAAACGGACATGATCTTGTTCATCATCACTGCACAAATCGGTGTGAAAATCACATAGAACAGGAAATCCGCCAAGAACTTAACATCAACAACAGACCCTGCGAGCAATATTCCGGCAGGAATCAAGAGTGCGAAAAATCCGTTGATTGACACTGTAAACGCAGTCATCGGAAGTTGGGTTGACAGTGAATAATTTGCAGAGAACTTTCCATAGTTCCTTATTGCATCCATGAAGTTCTTGAATGAATAGACACTTTGCTGGAATGCCTTTGTTACGGGAATTCCGCGAACATATTCAACAGCCTCGCCGTTCATCTTTTCAAGATACATCTGATATTTTGCCATTACATTCTGTGATTCCTTGGAAAACATCGGATACATGAATATGAAACATAATATGATAGGTATCAAGCATACCACTCCCAAAATCCAGTCAAAGCTGAACAGCAATATCAGGAACACTATAGGTGTGACAACTGCCCCCACAAGGTCAAAGAGGTTGTGGGCCAGAAATCCTTCAGTCTTTGATGTGCTGAAGTCAATAACCTTTCTCAAACCGCCGCTGGTGTGATTTGAAAAGTATCCCAATGGCAATTTAAGCAAGTGGTTCATTGCCGCATCCTTCATGTTCTTTTCATTCTTAAATGCAGATAAGTGAGTGCCCATCAGACCACAGAAGTTCAGCGCTATTCCGAGCAGGGCATAGAAAAATGCATTGAATGCATAATCACCTATGTTTTGTGCCTGTGAAAAATCTGGAGCTGCCGCCAAAAGTGCATTAACAACATTCCATATATAAATGAATGGAATCAACAAACATATAGCACTTAAAGCTGAAAATATACAACCTATTATTGTTAAATATCTGTAGTTTCCAGAATAATTCAATAATCTGATAAATTTATTTTTATTTTGAGTTTTTGACATTAATATCGCCTTAAAATCTAATTTAGGTTTACCTAAAAATTTAAATTAGTCTAAAAAGACACTTCGTTTAAAACAATTAAAAAAACAAATAAAGAGTAATTTAATGTATTTTTTATTAAAAAAATTAAATAAACCTATTTTCAATTATAAAATTGATTTTAATAAGTATATAAATGTATTTGAACTAAAAAGTCAGAAAGTATACCAAAAAGACAAAACTAATTTTTATACTCAGAAGGGGTGCATCCCACATACTCCTTGAATGCCTGGGTGAATTTGGACGGTGAAGCATAACCCACCATTTTGGAAATTTCAGAAATTGAATAATTCCCCTCATCAATCAGCCTGCATGCATAATCAAGCTTGTATTCCTTTCTCCACTTGAAAATCGGCTTTCCATAAACTTCCTTGAAACAATTCTTCAAAGAGGTCTTGCTAATGCCATACCTGCTTGCCAGCTCATCAATAGTGACCTTGCTGTCCAGCTCACTCATCAAATCGCTTTTGACGTTTTCAACAATTTCAGCCTGCTTTTTGGATAGGGGAAGAGAATTGCTATTTGAAAAATTGGTAATCGAGAAAAATAGCAACAGCTCAAAGCATTTAAGCTTATGGTAGGATTCCCTGATTCTTTCGTCAACATCATAAAGCTCCCCAATCACATGGTCTATTTTCTCGTTGGACCTGACCAATACATAGCCCTTGGACTTTTCCAAATCCTCATAAAACTCAATGACATCAAAATCTGGAATGTACTCCTTTATGTAGTCATTTGCTACATCAACGTCAATGAAAATCTCCAAACCCTTATAATAGCCCAATGGAAAATCAGACAGGGTTTTTGTGAGGTCATATATGCTGACGCACAAATCACCCTTTCCAAAGTATACTATCTTGTCATCGCCCACGGCATAGGAATATCTCCCTTCTGCGCAGTGGTTGATTTCCAATAGTCGATTGTCTATTTTTTCCTCAAAGAACACCTCATCAATATTGCCAATGTTCAAATCGATGTATGACAGGATAACTCCCGGAAAAATCGAATAGGTTTCGAGATTGCCGTATTCAGCATCGTCCCCCAGTTCCAGGACTGTTTTATTGCCTTCACTTTTAATGTTGAATGATGAAAGCAGGACATCATCAAATAGTCTATAGAGATTTTCATTCATACTACTAATTATATAAGCAATACATATAAAACATTTCAAAACATATAGTTATATTATAATAAAATGTTACAGGAAAAATCCAAATGTCATTCAATAAAGACGAAATGTTAATAATGCCCGCTGTGGACATAAAAAACGGAAAATGTGTCCAGCTTGTACAGGGCGAGCCGGGAAGTGAAATGGTTGAAATAGAAAACCCTGAAAAAGTTGCAAGACACTGGGAAGAATTGGGGGCTAAAAACATCCACGTTATCGATTTGGATGGAACCATCAACGGTGTTGCAAGCTTTGAGATAATCAAAAAGATTCTCAAAGAAGTTTCCGTACCTATCCAACTTGGGGGAGGAATCAGAAGTGTCGAATATGCAAAAGAATTATTGAACCTCGACATCGAAAGGCTGATTATCGGAACCATGGGAATTCAACAGCCGGAAACAATCACTGAACTGTCCGAAGAGTACGGATCAGACAGGATAATGATTTCACTTGACAGCAAGGACAACAAGGTAGTCATTAAGGGATGGCAGGAAAAAATAGACAAAAGTCCAGTGGAGCTTTCACAGGAATTCAAAGAGCATGGAGCCGGAAGCATACTATTCACGAATGTTGACGTTGAAGGGCTTTTGGGAGGATTTTACACAGAACCTGTAGAAAACCTTAAGAAATCTGTAGATTTGCCTATTGTTTATTCCGGAGGAATAACAACAATAGAAGACATCAAATTATTAAATAAAAGCGGTGTGGAAGGAGTTGTTATCGGTTCTGCACTTTATAAAGATAAAATTGATTTAACTGAAGCTTTAAAATATCAAAAGAGGATATAAAATGAAGATAATGGCGACCGGAACATTTGACATACTTCACCCAGGACACGGAGTTTACCTTGAGGAGTCCAAAAAATTGGGTGGAGAAGATGCTGAGCTTTACGTTGTTGTGGCAAGAGACGCAACAGTCGAGAGAAGAAAAAGGGTTCCAATCGTTGGAGAGGACCAACGTCTGGAATTGATTAAAATGTTAAAACCCGTAACTGACGCTTTCCTTGGCGATGCAAATGGAGACGTTTTCAAGATAGTTCGTGAAATCGACCCAGACATCATCACCGTTGGAGCGGACCAAAATCACGATATTGACAAATTGCAACAAGCTATTGACAAAAGAGGACTGAAAGCAAAAGCGGTTAGAATTGAAAAATACCGTGACTGCGAACTCGACAGCAGCTGCAAGATTATTAGAAAAATACAAAATACCGATTTTAAAGGAAAGATAATGGATCATTGTGAAGATTAGGAGATTATTAAAATGTTTAAAGTAGCAATTATAGGAGCAAGCGGATATACCGGAGGAGAACTTTTAAGAATGCTTTCAAACCATCCTGAAGTGGAAATCACTGATATCACTTCAAGACAGTACGACGGCACACCTGCACATAAGATTCATCCTCACGTTAGAGATACAGGACTTGAATTTAAAAACAAAGCACCGTCCGAACTGGATGCTGATGTTGTCTTTACCGCAACACCTCACGGTGCATCAATGAAAATAGTGCCTGAAATACTGGACACCGGCGCTAAAGTTGTTGACTTAAGCGGAGACTACAGATACAGAGACACTGCAGTCTATGAAAAATGGTATGGAATGGAACACACAGACAAGGAACACAAAGGTGCCTTCGGACTTCCTGAACTGTACAGAGACGAAATCAAAAAGGCAAATCTAGTTGCAAACCCAGGATGCTTCCCAACAGGAGCCATATTGTCATCATATCCACTGGTCAAAAACGGATTGGTTGACAGAATAATCATCGATTCAAAAACCGGTGTCAGCGGAGCTGGAGTCAATCCATCTGCAACAACACATTATCCAAACATTGCAGATAACGTAAATCCATACAAGATTTCATCCCACAGACACATGTCTGAAATCCAACAGGAACTTCACGGATTTGATGAAGTGAAAGTGTCATTTACACCGCATCTCGTTCCGGTCAATAGAGGAATCCAGACTACAAGCCACAGCTTCCTGAATGATGAAAACATGGACATCACACCTGAAGAAATAAGAAAACTTTACGAAGAAGAATATGGCGAGGAATACTTCATTAAGCTTATGGATGAAGGTGAAATCCCTCACTTAAGCTCAGTTAGAGGATCCAACTTTGTACACATTGGAGGATTTGAAATCGATGAAACCGGAAGACTTGTAATGTTATCCTGTATTGACAACCTTGTCAAAGGTGCATCCGGCCAAGCCATACAGAATATGAACATCATACTTGGAATTGATGAAACATTAGGTTTAAGACACTTAGGACTTCACCCATAAGGTGATAAAATGGCAAAAATAATTATCTACTACTCCCACGGAGGAACAACAGATTTAGTTGCAAAGACCCTTGCTAAAAATCTTAACGCAACCCTTGTCAGAATACATGATTTGAAAAACCGTGACGGATTCAAAAATAGATTATTCTCTTCAATCAATGCGTTTAGAGAAACAAAAACAGACATTGTACCTGCCAAAGTTGACTTAAGAGGTTATGATACAGTTTATTTCGGAACTCCGACTTGGTCCGGAAATCCGACACCTGCAATATTGACCATAATTGACAGATGTGACCTAAGGGCAAAGGATGTTGTTTTGTTCGCTACAATGGACACCAATCGTGGAGAAAGCAATATCAAAAGACTTGAGCAAAAAGTTAAATTGCGCGGTGCCAGAGTTATTGAAAGCTTTACCCTCACAACTAAAGACAAGAGTCCTCAAAAACTAGTTAATGACACTGAAGCAATAATTGAAATGAAAGACTTGAAAATGTATTAGGTGAAATAATGACCAAATCCGAATTGAAAATTAGAGCTATTGAAAACGGTACTGTAATCGACCACATCACTGCCAATAAGGCATTGCACATTCTTAAGATTTTAGGCCTTCCCGATTCTGAAACAAAAAACGTTACAATAGCTATGAATGTTTCTTCAGCTGAAATAGGAAGAAAAGACATTTTAAAAATTGAAAACAGAGAATTGGACCATGAAGAACTCAATCAAGTGGCATTAATCGCTCCTAAAGCTACAATAAATATTATTCGAGACTTCAAACCTATCAGAAAGGACAAGATTGTTCTTCCAGAAAAAATCACTTCAATTCTCAAGTGCACAAATCCCAAATGCATTACCAACTATGAAAATGAGCCTATAACACCTATTTTCAATGTTATTGAAACATACCCTCCGGTCGTTAGGTGCCATTACTGTGAAAAATTAATAAAAACAGAAGATATCGATAAACAATTCGAATAATCTTCTATTCTTTTTTTAGATAATCCGCCAATCTTTTAGCTATTGCAAGAATTGTCAATATCGGAGGTTTTCCAGGAGATACCGGCAATACGCTTGCATCGCAAACAAAGAGATTTTCAATTGATGTTTCCAAATTGCTATCCACTATTTTTCCGATTGGAGCTGTTCCACCAGGATGTGCCCCCCTATAAACAGTTGATCCTATGGTTGTCGGGTCGACTCCTGCCCTTTCAAGGATGAATCCTGCTGTGGCCACACCTTCTGCAAGCCATCTTATGTCGTTTATTGTGTTTATCTTTACAACATCCCCATTCTCATCAACATAACCTCTGCATTCGTCCCTTGTTTTCACCATAATGCTTAGGATGTCACTATCTGTTACAGTATCATTGGGAATGTTTGCACGGATGAATGATGAAAAGTGAGGAGATAAAACGAAGTTCTCGCCAATGACCAAACCAGCCATCTGGACTTCAGTGTTGAATTTGACGTCCTTGAGATATCCGCCAACTGACACGAACGGATCAAAGAAGATTTCCTCTCCGACATGGTCGATTCCGGATTTCCTTAAAATCAATGTTGAGCCGATTGCACCTGCAGACAGAATAACCTTTTCGGCTTCGAGGGTTTCTTCCTTTCCATCCTTGATATAGACAACTCCAGTCACTTTTCCGTTTTCAGATAAAACCTCTTTAACGTCAGCATCACATATCAATGTTGCACCTGCTTCAACGGCTTCATCGACAAAGTCCTTGCCTGAGAACTTCGCATCCACAGGACATCCGAATGCACATTTACCACATTGTATACATTCCTCTTCCCTGATTGCCTTAGGCATCTTCATGGTTTCAAGCCCAAGCTCATGACCTGCATCGAGAAATGCCTGTGTTCCCTTTCCAATATGTGAATCGTCTAGCTGGTGAACCCCAACAAGGTCTTCAACATAATCATACGCATCGGTCAAGTCAATTCCATACTCATGAAGCTCGTTGTCAAGTGCACGCACCATGTTTGCCATGGAAACGATTGTCGCTCCACCGATACAGGTAGTTGTAAGGAGGTCAACGTCTTCGGAGTACTTATCATAATAGTTAAAAGCATCTTTTGATTCTATATAAGGTCCTTTCTCTAAAATTGTAACCGGCACATCATTTTTTGCAAGTTCACGAGCCAAGATTCCTCCGCCCGCACCGGTTCCTACAATAACAAACATCTAATCACCAAAATTAATTACAATTGTTATATTGATTTTTCACCTATAAAAACTATATTACAATATTGAACTTCAAAACGATAAATTATATATATTAGGCATGCCTAAATATCATTGGTGAAAACATGAATCTTACTAAAATTAGCTTAGCAATACTAATACTGATATGTGCAATCGGAATGGTTGCAGCTGCAGAAATTTCAGACATAAAAATTGCCGACGGATTTGAAAATCTAGGTGACGGAAACTATGAAAATGATGCAAATCACATCAAACTAGACATAATGGACAAAAAGGACGTTAATCCCATAAAAGATGTTTTTAAAAATGACAGCAGCGTCAAATACACACTCGTTGCAGGAAAATTAAACAACACATTTAATTATACCGACGGAGTCAACGAACAGGCAGGAATTGTTGAACTGGTCAAAATCAATGACAAGGAATATGTAATCGACTGTTACGCTTATAACAATGACACAGTTCCCCTTGACAAGATATATGATACATTAGAAGAGTTCAACAAGTTAAACGACCTCACACCAGTTGACCCATCAACCCTCGAATAATGTGAAAACATTATTCCTTTTTTTATTTTTTAACACCACAAAAAACCAACTTTTATTTAATATGCACTCCAAAATTATTACTGTATAAATCATTTTTATTGGTGATAAAATGGAAGAATATATTGACTTATTCGAAAAGGTTATTGCAAAAACCAGTCCTAAAGTGGATTACATGGATATCAGATTAGGACATAGTGACAATACCTCCATATTAATGAAAGATGGCAATGTAGATGAAATCAACACAGGAATGAGCCTTGGAGCAAGAATCAGAGTGTTGAATAATGGAGCATGGGGTTTTGCATATACCACAGACTTATCAAAAATCAATGAAATAACCGAAACCGCATTAAAATTATCAAACTCACTTAAGGGAGATGTTGAATTAAGCGAAAGCGACATCATAAAGGACAAGGTCGAGGTTGATGTTGAAATTCCGCTGAAAGACATTTCCATCGAAGAGAAAAAGGACATCATGAGCGAAGCCAATGATGCAGCAAGCATCGACAAGGTCAACAGTACCACAATCGGATACTCCGATGGGGAAATCAACGAGTTATTCATGAACAGTGAAGGAAGTGAAATCCAAGTCAAGACCAGCAGAGTCAGAATGGCATTGAACGCTTCAGCAACGGATGGAGAAATCATTCAATTTGGTCATGGAAGCCTTGGAGGAGTTAAAGGTTTTGAAGTGATTGCCAACGCAGACATCGAGGAATTCGGAAGAAACATCGGTGAAAAGGCTGTAAGACTGCTTGACGCAAAGCCTGCCCCATCCGGACAGTTCCCAGTTATAGCTGACCCAGAACTAACCGGAGTGTTGATTCACGAGGCATTAGGGCATGCAACAGAAGGGGATTTGATATTACAAAATGATTCCATCCTTAAGGACAAGATTGGTGAAAAAATTGCATCAGACATTGTAAACATCTTCGATGATGCAAGCTTAAGGGACGGATTCGGATATTACCCATATGATGTGGAAGGGGTCAAGACCCAACCAAACCAATTGGTGAAAGACGGAAAGCTTATTTCACTTCTTAATTCAAGATCAAGCTCTTCAAAACTAGGCATGAAATCCTCAGGAAACGCAAGATCATTGATTGCCGACCAGCCAATCGTTAGAATGAGCAACACTTTCCTCCAACCTGGAGACAACACATTTGAAGAACTATTTGAGGATGTTGACTATGGAATGTACCTTAAGGGCTCCAGAGGAGGGCAAGTTGATACAGGTAAAGGAATCTTCCAGTTTAACGCAGCTGAAGGATACATGATTGAAAACGGTGAAATCACAACACCCCTAAGAGACGTTTCATTATCCGGAAACATCCTTGAAACATTGAAAAACATTGATGCTCTCGGAAACGACTTCAAGTTAAGCGTAGGATTCTGCGGAAAAGACGGTCAAACCGCACCAGTGGGTGACGGAGGACCACACACAAGAATATTGAATGCACTCGTAGGAGGAATGGGATAATGATAAGCGACAGAGCTGGAGAATACCTAGTAATATTAGCTAAAGAAACCATAAAATATTATTTGGAAAATGGAAAAACAATGGTCAAACCTACCGATTATCCTATCGAATTGGATGAGAATTTAGGCGTTTTTGTAACATTAAACAAAAACAATAATCTAAGGGGATGCATTGGATATGCAGAACCTGTAAAGCCGACCATTGATGCAGCAATGGAGGTCGCATTATCAGCAGCATTCAACGATCCTAGATTTCCGGAAGTTAGCGTTAAGGAATTTGAAGACCTGGACTTTGAAGTCACCATTTTAACAAAACCTGAACTGATTGAAGTGGCTCATTATCAACAGTACTTCGATGAGATTGAAATCGGCCGTGACGGACTAATCATTCAAAAGGGTTATGCAAGAGGATTGTTGCTTCCTCAAGTGGCCGTTGAAAACGCATTTACAATTGAAGACTTTTTAGACCATACATGCATGAAAGCAGGAATCAGTGCAGACAGCTGGATGGATGAAAGCTGTGACGTATTTAGATTCCAAGGACAAATTTTTAAATAGTGATAATTATGATGATACCAACAATACCTACGCCAGATGAATTATTGGACAAAGGATTCAGTCGTGGGAAAAAACAAGCAGACTTACTCAGAAGTCAAAAAATACCAAAACACTTGAAAGGTAAAAGAATTGAAGAAAGAAGAGTGGTCACTTCCTGCCAAGTGATAAAAGACAAATTGAAATCCATTCTTGACGCAGTACCAGAAATTGAAAGCTTACACCCATTTTATCAAGACTACATTGACATTACCGTTGGTGTAGATGACATGAAACAAGCTCTTGGAGGACTTAACTGGGCTTATGGAATCATAACACAACTTGAAAAGGAATATGGTGCAAAAATCAGGAAAAATCCATCTGAAAAGGCAACTGCAATTCAAAAGCAAGCATACGGAAGGATTGCATCTGTTGTAAATAAGATCAAACCTAACCTGGATTTCCTCGATTTTGCAAAACAGAACCTGAGGAACATGCCAACAATAGACTTCGATGCAACCACAATCGTCATTGCAGGTTTCCCTAATGTCGGAAAATCAACACTCCTAAGACAAATTTCAGGAGCTGACCCTCAAGTTGCAAACTACCCATTCACAACAAAAGGTATTCAGATTGGACACACCGAAAGACACTGGAAGCATATCCAGATTATCGACACCCCAGGATTGCTTGACAGACCAGTTTTAGAAATGAACGACATTGAGATGAACGCTATTGTTGCATTGGAACATTTAGCTGATGCGATATTATTCATCTTTGATGCATCTGAAACCTGCGGATTCCATTTGGACAACCAATACAACCTTTTAAAACAAATCGAAAAGATCTTTTCCGAAATTCCAGTAATATACCTATTCAACAAGATGGATTTAATCGAGGATACCGAATACCTTAACGAATACATTGACGATGAAGATAACTCAATATTCATTTCAGCTATCGAAGGTGAAGGGATAGAAGAGATTAACAAAAAAATCGACAAAATCAAGAAAATCGAAAGGAATTTCGATGAAGAAGAGGATGACGACGAATATTACTAGTTTAAGAACAGTAAAAATAATCCACAATACCAAAACCATCACAAAACCCCCTATCCAACCATTTAAATATTATAAAATGTATACTCTTTAATATAAATAAGGAGGGAAAAAATGAACAGAGGAATGCAATATCTTATTGGAGGAATATTATGTTTAATAATTTCAATCGCCTTCATGATAATACATAAAAAAATCAGTTCAAGCGTTGTTGCTTCATTCATATTGTTTATCATAGGTATCGTTCAAGCAATAAGATTAAGATAATGGCAAGTTCGCAATTCGAACTTGTTTAAAATCAATTATTTAAAAACAATACTATTTTTACATGATTAAATTTATTAAAAAAAAGAAAGAAAATAGCTTAAAATTAAGCCATTACAAATTCGCCAATAATTTTTTCATCACTTGCTGAAATTAACACGAGATGATCATTCTTTTCAAAATTGAACAGTGTTTGACCTTCATCATGTGAAAGGTAACCTGTTACATTATTAATTGTAGTTTCTTTTCCACCAAGGAGTTCAAGAGTTTGTTCATTACTTAATCCGTTGGTAACGTTCATAACCCCGATAACAATTCCAGAGTCATCTTTTGTGAAACCTTTTGCGGTAATGTTTGCTCCTTGCTCTTTAAATGGTGCAAGCATCTTATCAGTGGTATTTGTAGTGTCTTCTTTAAAATCACCAGGAACGTTGAAATCAACTCCCTCAATAGTCACTGTTTCATTTTTTTGGTCATTAGAACCGAAAAGGTCACCTAAGTCAAAAGCTGAAACAGCGCTTACACTTGCCACAACAATTAATAATGCGAAAATTGCGAGTATCTTTTTGTTCATAATACACCTCCAATAGTAAATATGTTTTATGGTTTAATAAAATTTGCCCATAATATTCATTAAATTATTAAATGACTGGATATAAATGCAAATTTCATTAAAAATATCAGTAAAAAAAAGAAATCTGAACTTTGAACATGGACTGATTTAATCCATGTTAAAGTTAAAAATAATGTATTAATGATTCATAATTCAAAATTGAAGCTCACTGTTGTGAATTTCATTCCGCTGTCCCTAATTTTTTTGGATTTTATGTCAACGTCCCCATACTGTTTCAGGAAGGAATTAATCTCTTTTGATACAGGACCATAATTTTTTCTGTCATAAACCCTGTAATTTCCCATGAATTTAACGATTTCCTTTTTATTTAAGACATTGACCTGATCCAATCTGAAGGATTCACCATTTTTCTCTAAAACAGAGTTTATTTTCTCAACAATATCCTTTTTGATTTTATCTTTTTCTTCACTGCTAATCATGACCTCTTCACCAAAATTATTTGATACATCTTTCAAAACTAAAATTATACAATTTATTATACTATATATTTTAATTTAAATCTTATTAAATTTGTTCAATGAAGTAAAGTTAATGAACCAACACATTATTAAAAAAGAGGCTGACTCATAATTTTTGTGTTTAAAATTTTTTTCTTATTTTATTA
>R25__coassemble_567_pt1 | contig 21803 bp, 29 predicted proteins | sample R25__metabat2_low_PE_004 | metagenome-assembled genome bin R25
CCCGTAAATTGAAATTCAATTCCCCTTCTAAATTCTCATCAGGGACAAACTCAATCTTATCGGTCAAAATAAAAGTTTTATCAACCATAATTGCTCCCCCACACTTTTTTAGACAAAGATCTCATTAATTTAATTTGTATACTCGAAAAAAAACATGTTTTCTTTTTCTTATAACAACTTATATACATTTATAATAAATAGAGTTTATCTAAGAGCATTTGGAAAGTAATACAGTATATTTTTTTATTTTGCAAAAAAAATTCTAAAAATACAACACCCCTCTTAAAAGTGCAATTCATCTCCCGGCTTAAAGAAGCCGGAGAATTCTTGCACAATAATGTTAAACGCCCAATTATGTTACTGTACATTCTTTATAGTAATTGAATTGGCTTATGACGTATTGTTCTGGATGATTACAAAAATTGAACACAACAAAGAACTGAAAGACATTTTAAACCTAAAAAGAACCGTATGTCATTTGGTATTTTATGCAATAGGAATAATGTTAGGAGTATTGATAACTCCTGAAATAATCGTAGTATTCGTCTTCATTGCAGTTTTAACATGGTTTGTCCATGTTTACATGTCCATCAAATATATCGACTGAACTACATCAACTTATAGATGCTGCTTTAAGACATGAATTATTTAATCAAAATGATAGCATGTGCTAGTCTTTGTCCTATAGCAATTATTGCATTTTAGACATCTTGACCGACCCTCGCCGTGAGCCTTCCAGTTGCTTAAAAAGTCTCCTTCTGCAACAAAAGGCCTGTACATGGACATGAACTCGATGTTTGTGCTGTTTAGAAGCTCATTCATGTGAAGCATGTTCTCAAACCCACCGCCGACAATCACTGGAACGTCAACCAAATCGATCAGTTGGGTTGAGTAATCAACAAGCTCACCCTCACCTGACAGTTTTTTAGTGAAATACAATGGTGAAAGTGGTCTTGTGACCTGTATTGAATCGACTCCCACCTTTTCAAGCAGCTTGCATGCCTCAAGGCTTTCTTTTGAATCGAAACCGTCCTTTCTCTCATCAAATGTGTTTACCTTACATGAAACGTGAAAGTCAAGATTGTCCTTCATCACCTTAATCAGCTCCAGCACCATCCTCATGCGGTTGAACACATTTCCACCATATTCATCATCCCTTTGGTTGTAATACGGATTGATGAACTTTGATAGGAAGAAATTGTTTCCGACAGACAGCTGTATTCCGTCAAATCCTGCAAACTGCAACTGTTGGGCTGCGGAAATGATGTCTGATTGAATCTTTCTGATGTCTTCCACAGTCAATTCATTGACCGGAATGTCAAGATCAATTCCACGGTTGAACTTGATGAATTCCACTTGCCCCAGAATCGGAACGTCATAGCTGTGGCAGATTTCAGCCACTTTCCTTGCCATTGTCATGAAATTGAGATTGTCCATCTTGAAGGAATGCTCTGTGAACTTGTCTTTCGGATAAATTGAATATAACTCAGAAGTGATTAAACCAACACTGCTTGAAGCGATTTTTTCATATCTGTTATATATTGCATCCAAATCGCATTGCTGGGACTCCCACAATCCTGTTCTAATAATACGGCTTTTAAGTGTAAAATCCCCAAACTTACATTTATCGAATATTGATTTCATAGAAAGTAATTAGTAAAAAATAGTATAAAAAGAGATAAGTAATTGTAAACTTACCTAAATGCCATATACCTCACGGTATTCCGCCAAAAGGGATTCTTTTTCCTCTTCGCTTCTTGAATTGTCAAGCTCATTGAAAAAATAGGAGGTGATTTCATACAGTATCCTGTTTGTCTTGAGTCCCTTTTCGGTCAGCGCATATTCAGTCCTGTTGTGAACCTCGTCAATCACGGTTTTTGTAACAAGCTCCTGCTCTTCCATATATTTTAAGGTTTGGGCAAGCACATGATTGCTTATTGTGGGGTTCATTTGCTTAAACTCATTGAAATGAGTTTTACCGTTGTAGATATTGGACATTATGCAGAATATCCATTTTCTGTTAAATACATCAAGAGTGTTTCCGATTGGACAGATATTATTTTCAACCATAGTATCAGGCAAGTAATTTTATAATTACTTTATTATTTATTAATGAACTATTTTAAATATTTCTTTGAGGTATTAAAATGAAAATTACATATTGGAGCGACTTCGCTTGTCCGTACTGCTATATCGGAAACACAAGATTGAAAAGAGCCATTGAAGATTTGAATTTGGATGTTGAATTTGACATCAGGGCATTTGAGCTTGACCAGAACGCCCCCAAGGAGGTTCAGTCAACAACCGTGGAAAGATTTGCCGTTAAATATGGCCTATCCATTGAGGATGCCCAAAAGCAGGTTTCACAGATTTCCAGTTTGGGAATTGAAGAGGGAATTGACTTCAAGTATGAGTCAACACTCTACACCAACACCCGTGATGCCCACAGGCTTATGAAACTGGCTCAAGAAAATCATCCTGAAGCGGTTGAAAGACTTGCCACACTTCTGTTCGATGCATATTTCGTTGAAAACTTGAAACTTGCAGACCATGAAGTCCTTTCAGACATCGGATTGAAAGCAGGATTAAATGAAGATGAAATTGTCGATGTATTGAAAAGCGATTTATATGAATCACAGGTCCAGCAGGATGAGGACATTGCGCTTAACGGAGGAGTTCACGCTGTTCCGTTTTACCTGTTTGACAACAAGTATTCAATTCCCGGTGCATTGTCCTATGATGATTTCAAAAGCGTACTGTCCCAGATAGTTGCTGAAAGTGATGTTGATGATGACAAGGATGCCGACAATTGTGCCGATGGAGTCTGTAAGATATGAAACTAAGATGGCTGGGCCATTCAGCATTTGAACTGATATCAAATAACGGATTGAACATATTAGTCGATCCATTCATTCAGGCAAATCCTGCTTGCCCTTTAAATGTTAATGATGTTCATCCGGACGTGATTTGCATCACCCATGGCCATGCTGACCACTATGGAGATACAATTGAAATAGCCAGAAACAATCCAAATGCAGTTGTAATTTCAAATTATGAAATTTCAATTCATCTGCAAAGAAATGGAATTAATGCAATTGGAATTAATTGTGGAGCTGAAATCGCAATTGGTGATGTGAGTATCAGGATGCTTGAAGCAAGGCATTCATCAAGCCTTGACTTTGAAATTGACTTGCCTTATGCAGGAAGTCCAGGAAGTTTTCTTTTTAACTTTGAAAATGGCCAGAAGGTGTTCCATGCAGGAGATACCGGACTATTTTCCGACATGAAATTTGTGATTGGAGAAGTCTACAGGCCGGATGTTGCACTGTTGCCAATCGGAAACATATTCACAATGAATCCTGCCGAAGCGGCAATTGCAGCAGAATGGATCAATCCCCAAGTCGTGATTCCTATGCATTACAATTCTTTCCCTTCCATCAGGCAGGACCCTGAGGAATTTTCAAAACTAGTTAGTGAAAAATCATCCGAATGTAAAACATTAATTCCAAAAGTCATGGAAACGCTTGAATTTTAACAAAGTTTATATTAAAGAAAGTTAAATTTAAATCAAGGTGTTTTTATGAAAATAGCAATAAGATATTACACAAAAACCGGAAATACAAAAAAGTTAGCTGAGGCCATCAGCAGTGCAATCAATGTTGAGGCAAAAACCGTTGATGAACCGTTGACAGAAGACGTGGACATCCTGTTTTTAGGAAGTGCAGTCTATGCAGCCGGAATCGACTCAAAAATAAAAGATTTCATAAAAAATATCAATGTAAATGTCGGAGAGGTCGTGAATTTCTCATCAGCTGCACTGATTGAATCAACATACAAGCAAGTGAAAAAAGAAGTGGAAGCCAAAGGCCTTAAAATGAGTGAAGACGAATTCCACTGCAGAGGAGCATTCAAGCTTGTCCACAGAGGAAGACCAAATGATGATGACTTAAGAGATGTTCAGGAATTTGCAAAAAGAATAATAGATTAATCCTTATTATTCTCTTTAATTAACTTTTCCAAATCATCAAATCTCTTGTTGTAGTGTCTTGTCAGAAGAGCCACAGTCAATGTGGCAGTACCTACACCAGATATCAGGTAACCACTCCAAACAAGGAATAAACTGTTTACCTTTCCAGGAATTGATTTCCCTAAAACCGCATAACCATTACTTGTAAAAGCGTTTGAAACCATCACAAGTGAATCCAACGGATTTACCCCTTCAACAAAAATTGTTATGAAGAAACTGACGAAAACTATTGAAAACAATAATACTATTGTGATTCCCAAACTGTTTGATTCTGTGTATATTTTGAATTTATCATAGTAATATTTGATTAGGTATAGAAATACTGGAATGTGAATCAGGTCAAGCAAGCTAATAAGTGTAAAGTTGAACATCAAGTATGTCAAAGACCCGTATGGAATCAAGAATAAAATTAGAACCTTTTTCCAAGCTGAATCCTTTTCTATTGTGATTGCAATATATAATGAGAAGATTATGTCAAATATGACAAAATAGGTCAAATCTCCTGAATCAAACACCAGTGCATACAATGCAACTACAAAACACAAACCCATCATTATCAGATAATAAATCTGCTTGATTGAATGGATTTCTTCAGTCGGAAGATATTCGGTTGGATTTAAGAATTTAGTGTCAGAATTCTTCAATTTATTGACAACAAAAATTCCAATAGTCACAGCAACTAAAAAGATAATTATTTCAATTATTAATTGTAACAACGATAGTCCCATATCCACAAAAATTCACCTATATAATATTTAGTAATCACGATATAAAAATTTTTAGTGATTTATTAAAAAAATAAAGAAAGATAAAAATTATCTAAATTTTATCCAATGCCTGGTCAACATCAGCCAGGATGTCCTCAATGTCCTCAATACCGACGGAGAACCTGATTAAATCAGGAGTTACTCCAGTGGAGAGTTGTTGCTCTTCGGTCAATTGGGAGTGAGTGGTTGATGCAGGATGGGTCACCAATGACTTGGCATCACCGATATTTGCCAGGAATGAGATCAGTTCAACGTTTTCAATAAATTTCAAGGCACCGTCATAGCCTGCCTTAAGTCCGAATGAAACGATTCCTCCATAACCCTTTTCAGCATATTTTTTTGCGACCTCATGATTTGGAGAGCTTTCAAGACCAGAATATGTCACCCAAGCAACCTTAGGATGAGCTTCCAAGTGTTTAGCAACAGCCATCGCATTTGAAGCGTGCCTTTCAATCCTTAAGCCCAATGTTTCAAGGCCTTGCAGGAGAAGGAATGATCCGAACGGTGAAGGAATAGCGCCGGTATCCCTTCCCACAACTGTTCTTAATCTTGTTGTGAATGCAGCTTCGCCGAATGTTTCAGCAAATACCAAACCATTATAGGTTTCATCAGGTTCGGACAATGTTGGGAACTTGCCATTCATCCAGTCGAAGTCACCCTTTTCAATGACAATTCCTCCGAGGGTTGTACCGTGTCCTCCAATGTATTTGGTTGCAGATGAAGCGATGATGTCCGCCCCATGGTCAAATGGCCTTACAGAGCCTATACCTACAGTGTTGTCGGCTATCAATGGAATGTCATGGGAATGTGCAATTTCAGCCAATTTGTCAAAATCAGGAATGTCAAGTTTAGGGTTTCCGATTGATTCGACATAGATTGCCTTTGTCTTGTCGTTTATTGCAGCTTCAAACTCGTCAGGTGATTGTGAGTCGACAAATGTCACTGTACGTCCTAGCTCTTCCAAAGTGTTTTCAAAAAGTTCGTAGGTTCCACCATAAAGGTTATCCGCTGAAACTATATTGTCTCCAACTGCAGTCAAGTTGATTATTGCATAAAAGATAGCTGCCATACCTGAAGCGGTTGCATAAGCTGCAGTTCCTCCTTCGATAGCTGCCATTCTCTTTTCAAAAGCTTCAGTTGTAGGATTGTTTAATCTGGTATAAATGTTTCCCCCTTCCTTAAGTGCAAATCTGTTTGCAGCCTGTTCGGGAGTGTCGAATACATAAGAAGTTGTTTGATAAATCGGAGTAACACGAGAGCCGGTTTCATCCACTTCCTCTTGGCCTGCATGGACACCGATTGTTGATATATTTTTTTTGTTTTTAATTTCATACGCCATGTTAGATAATCTGTTAAATAAAATATTAAAGCATTACTAAATAATTAGAAATTAATTGTTTGAAATTGTAAAATTGCAATTAATATAAAAAATTGTGTTTAAAACTCCATTTATTAAGTTATTTTCCATTTATTTACGAAAATAACCATTTATATTCTATTAAAATTAATTTAAATTTATGAAAATAAGAATCATATTTTTAATAATGAGCATGTTAACACTGATTAAAATCCAAACAAGTCCTGTGCATCCAACATCACATCAACTATATGAACACTGAACGGACATCTAGGTTCACAGTCCCCGCATGCAATGCAGTCAGTTGCATTGAACTTTAAATTATTATAATGCTCTTGAATGCTTGCTGGAACCTCATCATGATTTTTTGCAAGATCAAACAATTTAGTCACCATTGCAATGTCAATTTCAGAAGTGCATGGCGCACAATGGCCGCAGTATGTGCATTGCCCTTCAAATGAGTGTTTTGGAGCATTCTTTAGAATTTCAGCATAGTCCTTTTCCGCTTCGGTTGCATTACAGTATTTCAATGACTCCTCAAGTTCGTCAACTGTTTTCACACCAACGAAAATGCTGTCAACTCCTTTCTGTTCCAGGCAGTAATGTATACATTGAATTGGAGTCAATGCAACTCCAAATGGAGAAGTCTCATCTGCCAATAAGTTTCCACCGGCAAATCCTTTCATCACTGTCAGTGCAGTGCCGTTTTTCTCACACAATTCATATATTTCAGCACGTACTGGATTTAAACCGAACATTTCCCCCTCATATGCATCGTCTTTTCTGTATTCCTCAATGTCAGGCATTGATCCGAACATGTCGTATGCAGGATTGATTGAAAACATCAGAAGTTCAATTTCAGGGTTTTTGGCTGCCAAAAGACCGATATCAGGATTGTGGGTACTGAGTCCGATATGGGCGATTGTCCCTTCCTCTTTTAGCTTGCGAACATACTCGATGAACGGACCTTCCATTATCTCATTGTAATCTTCAATCTGGTCAACATAGTGAATCATACCGAAGTCCAAGGTGTCAATCTGGAACCTTTCCATAAAGTCCTCAAATGCAGGGATAACCTTGTCCATTTCACGGGTCCTTACATATTGGTTGTTCTGCCAGGTTGCTCCGATATGTCCTTGAATGACCCAGTTTTCACGGTTTGGCTTAATGGCCTTACCCAAGTGTGAGCGAACGTCAGGTTCACTCATCCAACAGTCCACAAAATTGATTCCTGCTTTTTCACATGCCTTGATTAGTTCTTCAGTATCATCATAAGGTCTTTCGACTAAAAATTCAGCACCAAAGGCAATTTCTGATACCTTGATGCCAGTGCTGCCCAATTCACGATATTCCATAATACTATCTCCTCAGTAATATTTAGGAACTTGAAATTAAAAAAAGTAATGGAAAATTATTGGATTTGAATATCCATTTTTCCACTGTGTATAGCTGCGATTGTACCTCCGTCAATGAGCAAGTCGATTCCAGTGACAAATCCAGCCTTATTTGAAAGTAAGAATTCACTTGCAAAAGCGATTTCATCAGATGTTCCAACCCTTTTGGCTCCACATACGTCAATCATGGCCTGATAGCCTTCGCCGTTTGCCTCAAACTCATCATATGCCAATGGAGTTACGATGATTCCAGGACTGATGGTGTTGATTCTTGCGCCCCTTTCTGCCCAGGAGTCTGCTGAAGCGTATTGAACCCTCAATTGGTTTGCCCTTTTGGAAACCACATAAGCAACACCTGAGTTGACGATGACATCTTCTTTTAGGCAGTCTAAGTCTTTTAGCTCATCGGTAGGAGTTACCCTGAGCAAGTGTTCATCTTCAGGAGTTAGCGGAGATGGCATGTAGCCTGTCATGGATGAGATGATTAATCCCGCTCCCCCTCTTGCCATTACCTTACCGAATTCATCTATTGCATAGGAGGTTCCAATTAAATCCAAGTCGATGATGTGCTGAGGGTTTGCCTGGTTTGGAGATGCTCCTGCTGTGTCAATGAAATACATCACAGGACCTAATGATGCAGCCTTTTCAGCCAATGCCCTGATTGAGTCCAAGTCCATTGCGTTTGTCACTTGAGTTTCAACGTCATAACCTGAATAGGTCAACTCTTTTTTAAGGGATTCTAGCTTTTCCTCATTGATGTCAGCCAGCAATATTTTCTTGCCTGCTGAAAATCTTTTAATGATTGCCATTCCCATGTCTCCTGCACCTAAAAGTACAACTACTTCCTTATTGTCATTTAAATCGAAATTCATTTTATCTATACTCCAAATTGTGAAATTGATTCTACAAATTCTGGTGTGTCAATGTATGCTATTGGCTCACCGGTTTCAAGCTCTTTAATTTTTTCCATATCATCCTTTGTCAACTCAAAGTCAAAAACATCAATGTTTTCTGCCATCCTTTCAGGCTTTGCTGATTTTGGGAACACTATTATTCCCCTTTGGATGATCCACCTAATGATTACCTGAGCAACTGATTTTCCATATTTTTCACCGATTCCAGATAAAACAGGATTGGAAAATATTCCGTTTCTGCCTTCTGCAAGAGGTCCCCATGATTCAATCAGGGTTCCAAACTTTGCATGGAAATCCTCGGTTCCTTGCTGTTGGTAGAACGGATTAATCTCAATCTGGTTTACCATAGGCTTGATTTTAGAATGCAAGGCCAAGTTTGTGAATCTGCTTTCAGTGAAATTGCACACACCAATTGCCCTTACCTTACCTTCTTCGTAAAGTTCTTCCAATGCTCTCCATGTGCCGAAGACGTCACCTATATTTTGATGTATCAAGTACAAATCAATATAATCGGTCTGAAGTTTTTTCAATGACTCTTCACAGGCTTCCTTGGTTTTCTCATAACCGTGATGAGAATGCCATACCTTTGTTGTTATGAAAAATTCGCTGCGGTCAATTCCACTTTCGGCAATTGCTTCGCCTACCCCTTCCTCATTGAAGTATGCCTGTGCTGTATCGAAATGTCTGTATCCGACTTCAATCGCTTTCAAGACAGCTTCCTTGGTTTGTTGCGGAGGTATCTGAAACACTCCAAATCCAAGCTGAGGCACTTCAACGCCATTATCTAAAGTTACATAATTCATGATTTCACCTAAAGTTTTATATAATAATAAATTGTAAATTACTATATATAAATCTTTCCTAATGAAAGAGTTATTTTATGAAAGCGTTTGGAGATTAAATATGAAACATGAAAAATTAATTATATACATTATGATGTTAGGTACTTTTGGAGTGTTAAGTACCGAAATGGGAGTTGTGGGAATCCTTCCCCAAATCGCACAGTATTTTAACGTGGACATTACACAGGCAGGGCTTTTCGTAAGCCTGTTTGCATTGACAATAGCAATTTGCGGAATATTCATGCCATTGGTTTTCTCAAGGTTTGACCGAAAGAAAAGCTTCATTCTGGTTTTGGCAATATTTACAATTTTCTCAACAGTTGGAGCATTCGTGACCGACTTTAATATAGCATTAATCTGCAGAATAATCCCTGCAATATTCCATCCGATATACTGTGGCCTTGCATTGACTGTGGCCGCTGAAATAGTAGAACCCGAAAAAGCACAGAATGCAGTGAGCAAAGTGATTATGGGCGTTTCAGCAGGAATGATCGTTGGAGTTCCAATAACAACCTTTGTTGCAACAAACTTCGGATATCAGGCATCAATGCTCTGGTTCAGTTTAGTGACATTCATTGCATTAATCGCAACAATAATCTTTTTCCCAAGCCTTCCCGGAAAAGAGCAATCCTACGGAAACCAGGTCAAGGTTGCAACAACTGGAGTGTTCATAATATCCATTTTAGGAGTCATTTTCTTAAATGGAGGAATGTATACTGGATATGCATACATATCAGAGTTTTTAAACACAATAACAAACATCTTTGGAACCGAATTGAGCATAGTGTTATTTATCTATGGAATAGCATCAATCATTGGAAATTGGGTTGGAGCAAAGCTATTAACCAACAATACAAAAAGAACCGTTTTGATTTTCCCTATAGCATTCTCAATATTGATGGTTGGAATGTTTGTATTCGGCGGTTCTAAAATGCCTATAATAATATTGATGTTTTTATGGGGAATAATTGCAGGTATCGGAAACGATATTGCACAATACTGGATGGTTTCAGCAGCACCCGAAGCTCCTGAATTTGCAAATGGAATCTTTTTAAGCATGGGAAATGTTGGAGTGACATTAGGAACCACAATTGCAGGGGCAGTGGTTGCAGGCATGGGAGTTCAATATGTCATGATTGCGGCAATTGCAGTTATGGTTATTGATTTGATATTCTTATTTACCAGAACCACCAAATATCATATTGAGGGTTAAATATGACACTTCCAAGTCAATTTAAAAAAGAAAATGCTGAAAACATATTCATTTATCACTATGTTGAGGAAATGATAAGCGATTACAGCAATTATATTAATGAGATATTTGATGATGAGGACATTACAAAAGCTGAGCTTCCATTTTTAATTAGGATCCGTTTCACAGATACAACAACACAAAAGGAACTGGTCGAACTGTTCAAGGTCAGCGAAGGATACACCGCCAAACTCTTAAGAAAATTTGAAGACAAGGGATACATCACCCGAAGGGAAGACCCTGAAAACAGACGCAAGAAGATTGTTGAAATAACTCCAAATGGAATTGAAAAAACAGACAATCTGATTCATTTGATTGAAGGTTGGGAAAGCAAGGTTACCTCCAATATGACTGATGAGGAAATCATGCTCCTTAAAAGTTTACTATTTAAAGTAGTTGAGCCATAATTAAATATGATGTATACCAAGGAATTCATTTTAAATGAAGTAAATCAGATTCGCAGGGAAATAGGTCATGATGAAGTGAATATCTTCATTGAAGAGATGTATTTCAATGATGATGCCAATGAATTGTGGATAATCACAGAGGATCGCCCCGACAAGTCTGCAATCATCGGAAAAGGAGGATGGGTTGTTGGAAAACTTAGGGAAAAGTTAGGCCTTGAAAGCATACATGTCGAATCATATGGAGACTTCCTTAACAAGGAATACAAGTTGAAGCTATCCAAAAAGACAATCCATAACCTCAATTCAAACTTGATGGGACTTAATAACCTTGAAAAAACAATCGACAACAAGCTTGAAAACATCTACAGCTTCAACTTTGACGATTACTTTAAAAAGAATGAATTCGAAGAATCTCAAAATACCGAAGCAGTTGTTGCACTTTCAGGAGGTGTTGACAGCAGCTTTTCACTTATTTTAGCTAAAAAACTTGGATTTAATCCGATAGCCGTTACCATAGACCCTGGAACCATAATCCTGCCAAAACAGTTTAAGGAAAACATCAAACTGGTTACAGAATCACTTGATGTAAACCATGAATACATCAAAACAGACTACAGCGACATCGTCAACGAGTCATTTACAGGCAAGGTCCACCCATGCGGAAGATGTTCCAAAAACACCGGCGAACTTGTCAAGGAATATGCAAAAAATAAAGAAATTCCCATAATTATCTTTGGTGATATGCTTGCAACCGGTAGCCAATGCATAAATTTACAGGAGGACTCATTATATCGCTTGAACCTTCCAGCAAGTTTAAGTGTCGGCAAGCAAGAGATAAAATCCTTAATCAAAAACTATGATTTAAAGACATTCAAAGGATTTGGGTGTCCGCTCCTTTATGAGGTTCACAGGAAATTCCCCCACATGAAGAAATTTTCAATACAAAGGATTCTTAGAGAGACACGTTCAGGTGCATTGGAACCTGGCGAGGCACTTGACCTGATTTGGAGCTTTTACAAGACAAAGTAACCAAAATATTACATCAACTATAATAATGAGTTAATTGAAACTAGATATCATGATGCGAAAGATTTGTCCGAGATGCGGATCCCATAATGTCAAATGGATAATTCCGCAGAACTGGTCCCAATGGATCTGCTATGACTGCGATTATACAGGACCAATCATAGAAGGAAACCAGGAATTGGCAGATGAAATTCATGAAAATTACATGGAATCTAAAAAGAATGAGGATTCCGAATAAATAATACTTATTTTAAAAAAATCAGACTTATGATTGTTGAAAAGGGAGAATATGAATAGAAGCTGAGCTTTACTTATTGAATTCATTGAGGAACAAATACATAAGTTTTCTATAAACATATCTCCCCTAACAACATTCATGCTTCAATAATCAATGATTATATCCACAATAGTTATTTTGTTCATTACAGTATATAAAGTTTAGGTAAACCTAAAACTTTTTATGAATATAAAAAAATAAAATCATTGAATAGATTCAATGATTTCATTAACGGGATTAGTTTGATTGTTCACATTATCGTGCACTGGGAAAATGTAACTCACTGAATATGATGAGTTGCCAACATCAAATGAATAAAAAGAGAAATAAGACTCATTTTTAATGAAATTTTGTTGGTTTATGTCAATATCATTGGTTGAAGTGTAATTCTCCTCAGACAAGAATGTGAATCCTGAAGAAATACGGCTATTTTTCTCAAGGGCAAAATCTGAAGATTCAGATGGAACAATACTGATTGTATAATTATCAGATGCATTGTTTTTTAAGATGCAAGAATTATTTGTTGTTTTATTAACAGAATAATTGCCCGGAACATCAAATGAAATGCCTCCAACAGTAACCTCTTCAGCAAAAATAACAGAAGTACCTGCTGTTAAAATGAAAACAGCAAGTAATGCTAAAATTATTTTATTCATATAATTCTCCCAAAATTATATTCCATGTCTTTCAAATTCCTCATTTAAGAAATCTTTAATATTATCACGAGCAATTTCAACCATTTCCGGTGCAGGACCACCAGGAACCGCTCTGATTCTTACGTTTTCAGCCGGGTTTAAAGCCCTTTGAATTAAGTCGTCTGAAAGGTTCAATTCATCGAAGCCCAATTCCACTGCAATGTCATCAATGAATTTGGATGTGATGTCCTCTTCAGCCATGTCGCTTGCAGTTGCTTCATTAACGATTCTGCCAACAATTTTGTGAGCAGTTCTGAATGGAATTTGTTTTTCACGAACCATGATGTCTGCCAAATCTGTTGCAGTAGCAAAATTCTTACCTGCAAGTTCAGCACACCTTTCAACTTTGAATTCGACTGATAACAACATTTTAGTTACAATTGATAAAGTGTCTTGAGTTACTTTAATAGCATTCCATAAGTGAGGGGTTATTTCCTGCAAGTCCCTGTTGTATGTATATGGAATCGCTTTCATGATTGTTAGGATGGTAATCAATTCACCTGTAGCGATACTGGTTTTACCTCTTGCAAGTTCAGCTACATCAGGATTTTTCTTTTGAGGCATAATAGAAGAAGTTGATGAATATTCATCAGCCATTTCAATGACACCAAACTCATAGGTACTCCACAATACCAATTCCTCACAAATTTTAGCGAGAGTGGAAGATAATGCCACAAAATCGAATACAGTTTCTGCAATGAAATCCCTTGCGGAAACTCCATCCATTGAATTTTCCAAGTATGCATCAAAGCCAAGCAAATCTGTAGTCAATTGCCTGTTGATTGGAAAACTAGTGGTAGCCATTGCAGCTGAACCCAATGGATTTAAGTTGACACGCTTATATGTGTCAGCCAAACGTTCATAATCCCTTTTAAGAGCTTGGACATGAGCCATCAAATGATGTGCAATTGTGATTGGTTGAGCATGTTGCAAATGAGTAAAACCAATGAAAACATCATTTAAATGTTCACCAGCCATTTCTACAAGGCCTTCCATAAATTCTAAAATACCTATTTGGATTTCAATTATTTTTTCCCTTAAAACTAACCTGACATCACATGCAACCTGGTCATTACGTGATTTTGCAGTGTGCATGAAACCCGCTTCAGGACCTATTTTAGAGGTAACGTAGTTTTCAATAGCCATGTGAACATCTTCAACGGAAGGATCGAAAACCAATGCAGAATAACCTTCCTCTTTTAAAGAATCAAGAGCGCATAAGATATTGTCTGCAATTTTCTCATCAATGATTCCCTCATGCTTTAGCATTGAGGTGTGTGCAAAATTAGTTTTAATGTCTGCTTCAAAAATAATTTTATCCGCTTCAAGTGATGAAGTGTACTCAGCCGCTTCATCAGTCATTCCAGTCTTAAAACGACCATTTCTAATATTATCCAAGAAAATCCCTTCTAAAAAATAATTAAAATAAAAATAAATAAAAAAAAAGAAATAAAGATTTTTAAAAATCTTATTTTTTCATTTCAGTGTATCCGCATTTACCACAAGCAACTCTGTCACCATGGTCAGCCATGAATACACCTTCACCGCAACGAGGACAAATTTGGTTTTTTCTTACAATTTTGTCGCCATCAATTTCATATAAATCAGATTTTTTTACCATTCAAATCACCTATTCTTCTGCTTCAGCTTCTTCTTCAGGAGCTTCTTCTTCAGGTTCTTCGTTTTTAGCCATTACATGTTTAGTTTCAATGTATTCTAAATCATCTACAGTTGCGTAAACTTTAGCATAACCTAAAGCTTTAGGTTCACCGTAGTGAGGTTGTACATTGTCAACAACAAGTAATTCTTTTTTAGTATTTAATAAAGCAACTAATTTAGATTTGATATCTAATACTTTAGGAGTTGCTTCCCCATCGTAATCAACGTAAAATTTGATTTCTTTTCTGTTAAATAATTTATTTTCTTTTTCTTCGATAAATTCGATTTCCATGATAAAACCTCATTTAATTTATTTCAATAAATCCGTCAATAAGCTTTTGAGCTTTATTTTTTAAATCACGAGCTTTTAAAAGTACTAATCCTTCGTTAGGCTGACCATATAAAATGGTAGTCTCAGGATTTGCCATCAAGATGCAAGGAAGAACTGCAAGATCTTCTTCCCCTGCTACTTCAATTACATAGCATTCGCCATTGCTAGATAATTCAAGAGCTTGGCCTATGGTTTCCCATAGATCATCCGTTAGGAATCCCGCAGGATTGTCCGCTTTTAATATATTATCAGCACGTATAACTTCATGAGTATGATTTTTTCTTTGAATTAAATTATCAATTATACCAATATTTGGATATAATTTATATTTTGTAAGATTAGCAAAAGTTGCGTCACCAACAGAAATTAGAAACTCGGAAGATTTAATCTCATCAATTGCATCTTCAAAGTCAGGATATAACTTACCTAAAGGTTCCTTAAGGTCTCTGATTAAATCCTTATTTTCTGTATCTAACTGTAACACAATAACACCTTATCTTACTCTTAAACAATATTCACCTGGAATTTGAATATTCAATTCCTTAGCTACTTTAGACTCTTCCGGGTCAGTTATAATCAAAAGACCGCTCCAGTTGTCGGAAGTTGGGTTTCCACAACTAGGACAATGATCTTTACTTGAAATCATTTTACAAACAGTACAAGCTTTCATTCTTTACCCTTCTTACTTTTTTGTTTAGCTTCTTCAATCCATTCAAATCTACCTAAGTTGGTTTGTCTCATAGTAAGTGGAATTTTAGAGTTCCTACTATTTTCGATATTATTGGTAGATTCGTCTTTAATTGAAACGCTGACAGCTCTTGCTCTTACTAAATCTCCTTCATCTAAAGTTTTATTAGATTCTTTAGCAAGTAATGCTCCTCTTTTAGCATCATAATTAATATAATCATCAGTTACTTGAGAAACATGTATTAAACCATCCATAGGTCCAATTCTTACAAAAGCACCATAATCAACAATATCAATTACTTCACCATCAAAGATTTCATGTTGTTCTGGTTTAAAGAAAATTGCTTCGAACACAACATTATGATATGATGCACCATCACCCATAATGAGTCTTCCTTCACTAATTTCATCTATTGCATTAACACAAATAAGTAAACCAAGTTTTTTATCTAAACGACCCTCGTAAGTTTCGTTTAAAGTCTGAATAGCAACTTCTTCGAGAGGATTTTCAAATCTGTAAGGTGGTATTCTTACAGTGTCCTCAATTTTTGTTTTATAATACAAAATAATCCCTCATTTTTTTAATAAGTTTAATTAATATTATATTTTACCATCAACAGCAATATATTTTTTTTGCCTCAAATAGACAACAGTTATTCCGTTATTTTTTGCACGATTTTTTAATTCAATATCGTTTGTAGCTAAAACTTCTGAAACTCTAAGCAACGCATCATCCACAGTTTCATTTTCCAGTAATGAAATATCCTTTATTTCAACTTTTGAAGAATTAGCTAATTTCAAGGCCAAATTTGCATTTAACCTTGTTTTCCCTTTATTATTTCTTTTCAAACCCTTCAATTCATTGATAACAAAGCTTGGAGTTGTTAATTTATAAGAAGGTAATTTATTTTCAAGTTCAGTGATAATATCCACATTGAACTGAAAAGGAACCATAAAAAAATTGGTATCAATTACAACTTCTTTAGAGTCCATATTTACCTCTATTCAATAATACCATATCCAATTAATCTCCAACGAGCACCGACTCTACGACTTAAAGCCACCCTATCGCCTGGACTTGCACAAACAGGCAATTTGAGAGTAACATCAACAATGTTCTTCTTAGTTGAAGTAACAACACCAATTGTAGTTGTAGTACCACAATTAATCATCAATGGCTCTTTAATTTTAATTGGAGCTACTTCGCGCTCTTCTTTAGTACCTACAACACGGTCAAGTAAATTAGCTTCCATACTAAAGCTGTCTAAAACATCAGGCAAAGTACCTTCTTCACCAGCAACAGTTCCAGATAAAGAATCTGATTTAGTTAAGGATGGATCTAATTTAGTTGCAATACCAACAAGACCTCCAGGACCAATCTCTTCAACTTGCTCACCATTTGCCTCAAGACCAATAATCTCAGATTTCAAGGTAACTCTTTTACCGTTGTTGGTTGGACCCGGTCTGATTTCAATAGTGTCACCAAGTTTGAATGTTCCTTGAACTAATGTACCACCAATAACTCCGCCTTTAATCTTATCTGCACCAGAACCTGGTTTGTTGATATCGAATGATCTAGCCACATGCATTAATGCGGTATCATCGACATTTCTTTCCGGCGGTTGGATTTGTTTGAGCATAGCTTCAATCAAAATATCTACATTAGCTCCTTGTTGAGCAGATACAGGTATTATTAAAGCGTCTTCAGCACAAGTACCTTTAACAAATTCCTTAATTTCATTATAACTTTCAATAGCTCTTTCTTTTGAAACAATATCAATTTTATTTTGAACTACTATAACATCTTTTACACCGATTACGTCAAGTGCCATAAGATGCTCTTTAGTTTGTGGTTGTGGACAAGTCTCATTTGCAGCAATAACTAATACTGCACCATCCATAATTGCAGCACCAGATAACATAGTTGCCATAAGAGTTTCGTGACCTGGAGCATCAACAAAAGATACTTTTCTTATTAATTCAGTCTCACTTCCACAGTTTTCACATTTTTCAGAAGTAGTGTAACATTCAGGTTCATCACATTCAGGACATTTTCTGAATTCAATGTCCGCGTAACCTAAACGGATTGAAATACCTCTTTTTGTTTCTTCACTGTGAGTATCAGTCCATATTCCTGATAATGCTTTAGTAAGAGTTGTCTTACCATGGTCTACATGACCAACCAAACCAATGTTAACATCTGACTGTACGTTCACAGATAACCACCTTTTTAATATTTTTAATTCGACTTAAAAGTAAAATAAGAAAAATAGTAAAACTATTCTTCCTCTTCTTCACCAGCACCAAGAATTTCAGCTATTGATTTACTTCCAGCTTCAGTAACTACAGTGTTGATTTGTACGATATCATCAGCAATAGTGTTTCCTCTAACGGTTTTTCTTCTTTTAACACCATCAGCTTTAGGATGATAACCGACACCACCAGTTAATAAACTTTTGATTCTTCTAGTACCTGAAACATCTTTTTTCATAGTGAAACCGTTTTTGTCACTACCACCAGTGATTTTTAAAGTGTAACCATCTAAACCAACAATTCCACCATCAAATTCATCACCGATTACTAAACCGTTGAGTGCTTTAGCATCGTCTACTTCAACTTGATGAGTTTCAGCTTTTTGAGACACAACAACTTTGAATGCCATGGTTTTTCCTCCTATAATTATTTTATCATAATAAATTTATTATTCAAAAAGACCAAATTTACCCCAATCTGGATCTTGTTTACGTTTAATTTCAACGAACTCGTATAAAGTTTCAAATTCATCTTCAGTTAGTTTATCCTTGAATTCCCTTTCAATGAACTTATAATGTTTTTCAGGAATGTCCACGTATAGCTCATCCCCTTCATCGAAATGTTTTCCAACAATAGCGTCTTTGATTGCCATTGCAACCCTTTGACCTCTAGGAATGGAAGGTAATGTTTCACCTTTGTCTTCCATACTTGCTATTACTCCAACGTATTCACCATTTTTGTTAATTACTGTTTGACCTTGTTTAACAGTACCACTAATGGATTCAATACCAATAATAGCAGGTTTGCTTTGGCGGAAAACCAATTTAGGCAATGACATGAACTTTGCAGGTTTTATAATAGCATCATAGAAAGCCTTTTTCTTAGCTTTTTCAATTTCATCAATCCATGCCTCATAATCTTCAATTATTTGATAGATTACATCACCCTTGAATAATTTAACATCAGAATTTTCCAAATCATCCTGAGAATTAGGATTTACATTAACGTTAAAAGCAATGATTGCACCATGTGAATCATTTTCATTTAAAGCAATAGATGAATTAATAATATCTCTACGATTAACATCACCTATGTCAGCTTCACGAATAGGAATTTCCAATTCTCTTAATAACTTAACGATAGCTTCAAGAGAACCTAATGTATCTGCTTTAACTAAAATACCTTCATCTTCAGTACTGATGGTAATATCTTCAATCTCTTTTAAGATCTCTTCTTCCACATTCTCCTTATCACTTAATACCCTAAGCGGGGAACCGGAAACAACATCATCCAAATTCGGTGCAGCTATTTTAATACCCGCAGCTGCAACAACTTCATCGAATTTTCTGAATTTCTTTTTGGAATCTCTCATTTCCTCTAATGGAAGCGGTCTTAAGATAGATCTGATTTTAGTTGTTAAGACTTCATTTGAAGAAGTCATCAAAGCGATTTCATCATTAGTTCGTAAAACCCCATCATAAATGATACTATCAATAGTGAGACCTAAACCAACTTCTTCCTTAATTTCCAATACAGTACCTTTAGCCGGAGCATCTTCGTTAATTTCAAGCTGCTCTGTTAAATATTCCTGAGCAAGACCTAAAAGCATTGCCAAAACTTCAATGATTCCTTCACCAGACCTAGCACTAATCGGAATAATACTGATTTGTGAAGCGAAATCACTTATCCTATCGAATCTTTCAGATTGGAATCCTTCCTTGTAAAGGGTACCTACAATCTCATAGATTTTAGCGTCTAACTCTTGTTGAACGCTTTGAGCTTGCTGATTAAAAGATTCTTTAAAGGATGCTCCTTCATGAGTCTCCCAACCAAATAACATGTCTATTTTGTTAGCAACTACAATGAATGGAGTTTTATACATTTTAAGAATATTTAATGCTTCAAATGTTTGTGGTTTAAAACCATCGTTTATATCAACAATTAAAACAGCTAAGTCAGCCAAAGCTCCACCACGTTTTCTCAAACTTGTGAAAGCTGCGTGACCTGGTGTATCAATAAAGAATAATCCTGGAATTAAATCTTTGATAGTTAATCTTGATATAAAGTTTCCACAGATTTCTTCAATAGTATCGTTAGGAATTTCAGTAGCACCAATGTGTTGTGTAATACCACCTGCTTCCTTATCGGCAATAGTACTACCTCTAATGTAATCCAACAATGTGGTTTTACCATGGTCTACATGACCTAAAACTGATACAATCGGGGATCTGATTTTCATAATATCTCTTTAATAATAAAATTTCTAAAATCTATCTATTCATAAATTAAATCGTTATCGATAATTTTGTAATCACAAATTTCATCTTCATTAAAGAAAAGTGCAATTTCTCTTTCTGCAGATTCAGGAGCATCGGAAGCATGAATAATGTTTCTACCGGTATCCATACCAAAGTCCCCTCTAATTGTTCCAAGATCTGCTTCTAAAGGATTGGTTGCGCCAACTAATTTCCTGATAGTTGTGATTGCTTCTTCTCCTTCAATTACCATAGCAAGGGATGGTGAAGAAGTAATGTATTCAACTAAACTTGGGAAAAATGGTTTTTCAGCGTGTTCCCCATAATGAGTTTTTGCTAAATCTTCATCAATTTGAATTAATTTACAAGCCACGATTTGAAGACCTTTTTCTTCAAAACGGGATAATATTTTACCCATAAGACGTCTTTGAACAGCGTCTGGTTTCATCATTACAAAACTTTTTTGAATCATTCTTTAACCCATTTAACTTTTCTTGGAACTCTTCCGAGTTTAATCATATTTTTTTCGCATTTGCTGCTACAAAAGAAATAAATTGTACCGTCTCTTTTGACGTACATTTTTCCTGTACCTTCTTCTATTTCTTTATTACAGAATGAACAAGTTCTCATGCTCTTACACCTTCTTAAGGAGTTCTAATTTCCTTAGCTTCTCTAATTGTATCAAGTAACATTAAGATGTCGCCTTCTCTTACAGGACCCATAATGTTTCTTGTTAAAATTCTTCCTTTGTCTCTACCATCGAGGATTCTGCATTTAATTTGCATAACCTCACCAGTCATACCAGTTCTTTTTAAAACTTCAATGACTTCAGCAGGAGTTCCTTCTTCCATTTAAATCACCGTAAATTCATTAAAAGAATTTATCTATTCTTTTAATTCAGCAACTTTTTCTACGATTTCACTAACAGCAGCTTCAGCGTCTCCAGCATCAACAATACATGCGGAAGCAGTACCAACAGTTAAACCTGCAGCTACACCAACTTGTTCTTTGGTAGGTAAGTATACGTAAGGAATTTCTTTTTCATCAGCGAGAACAGGAATGTGTGCAACGATTTCAGCAGGATCAACATCTTCTGCGATAACAACTAATGCTGCGTCTCCTCTTTCGATGAATTTGGTTACTTCGTTAGTTCCTTTTGCTACTTTACCGGTAGCTTGTGCGGTTTCTAATGCTTCTTCAGCTTGTTTAGCTAATTCTTCAGGTGTGTCAAATTTTACATAAATGTTTGCCATAAAATATACCTCCTTTTTCATCTGGCTATGCCATCCATCGGCATATATTATAATCCACATTGAATCATAATATTATTTAATTATCACTATCCCAATTACCCAAATTTGCCTATAGAGTAATCTAAGACAGTTTTTAATAATACTAATTCTTGAATAATTCATATATCACTAAATCCACAATCCCGAGAAAAAAATAAGAGGGATTAGACTTTCAATACAAATACTTCTGAATTTCAATAATTTTTAGCAAAACTAAAAATAAAAATTTAGTAATTAATGAAATAATTCTAGAGAACTAGACAATAATAAATTGGTTAGCATAGTATATAAATGTTTTCAAAAAATAAGCAAAAATAAGATTTTTTAGAACTAAAATTTTAGAATAAGATATTAAAAAAGTGTAAAAG
>R25__coassemble_586_pt1 | contig 21401 bp, 24 predicted proteins | sample R25__metabat2_low_PE_004 | metagenome-assembled genome bin R25
ATATAAAATTATTCAATTTTAAAATAAAATAATAAACAAAAATATAAAAAAAATCTAGTAATTAGATAAAATTTTAAATATGATTGGTAAAATTATAAACTGTTTAGAAAAAAAATATATTACATCTTTAAAAAGGAATTAATTTGAAAATAAATGCCCCAACATCAAATGAAGAAAGAATAGCCATTTAATCAGATATTTCATCTAAAATGAAAAATAATCATGAGCCAATATGAGAAAAATCTAAAAAAAAATTTAAAAAAGAGAAAAAGAAGTAATCTTATTTGATTACTTTACTTTTGATGATTTCTACTCTCTTGAGAGGGTAGATTTTTTTAGCGTTGTGGTAAATTTCAGATGCTAATTTACCGTTGACACATACTTTTACCAAATCATCAAAGGATCTTTCAGCAGCTGCCTCTACGAGTAAATCTTCAATGGTTTTTCTCATGTATCTTTGTTGGGAAGATTTAGCTCTTCTAATGGTTACTGCTAAAACTTGAAGTTTGATTTTGCGGTCATCTTTGGTTTTTACTACTGCGGAAGCGTCGATTCTGGAAGTTCCTCTTCTGATCATGCTTCTTACGTAATCAGTAGTGGTTTTGTGACCGGTGAATTTAGTGTTTGCAACAGTTCCTGCCACATTGTCAATTTCAAATCTGAGTTTGATGTATTGTTTTGAGAAGTCTCCGGTTAATTCTCTCATGGTAACTTCTACGCCTCTTCCAATGAGAAGTTCTGAATCTTTAGCTGGAGTTTCTCCAATTTCTTTATCTTCAAAGTTCACTGGTGTTTTAATAGTATACCAGGATTTTTCTTTCCATGTATCACGTACTCTACGTCTTGCTTTTGCTTTTGCCATTATATCAACCGTTTAATATTATATATAATAATTTTAGCGTTCACGCCAATTTAAATAAAATTTTTATAAAATAGTCTTTTTTAAGTTTAGCACTTAATCTGAACTGTAAAAATGATTTTAAGTAAGTATAAATTTACAATCGTTAATTCGACTATTGTGAGTTAATCTCACGTTATTTTAAGAAATTATTTCTAATTAAGTTTTATTTTTTAAAACCCGCCCATAAAGGTTATTATTAGTTATTTTATTCATGATATATAAAGATTATTAAAATAGTAGAAAATTATTGAAATTTTTGTGATTTCGAAAAATAAAAAAGTTTACAAAAAATATATTCGATAAAATCAAAATCACACAAATGGACTTAAAATTAAAAAATAAGGATAATGAAGCATTATCCGATGCAAGTTACAATATATGAAATCTGTCTACAATATAGAAAAGTAACATTAACTTTTCATGAATTCGACATGATCAATATATCTTTTTAAAACATCATCGATTGGTCCTTCATCCATGACAAGCTTTATTCCTGCATCTTCAGCCTTGATTTTGGACTTGAATCCGTATTGAACACAAATCAAAACGTCACAGTCTTCACATGCCTTGATGACCTTCCCACCCTGATGTTTTGCATCCTGTGAAATTTCAACATCACGGGATTCTACAAAACCAAGCTCATCCTCATAATCATATATGTATACTGTGCTTCCTTTTCCAAGGTGCAGGTCAACATTTTCTCCATCACTTGATACAACAGCCAAACGCATCTAATCCCTCACTTTCTTAATCAATTGAGCAACATTACGGCCAAATAGCCTAATGGTTTCGATTCCTTCCTCATCCTCAAGGGCTGTGCCCTCTTCACCGGCAATCACCATGTTCCAGTAGGTGCTGCCTGCTATGATCATATTGTTGATTGCAAAAAACATTGACATTTCCTGAAGGGTTAGTGTCACGCCACCCCTTCTTGCAACGGAAATCGGTCCCCCAACCATCCAGTCAAGGAAATGGTCACCATGTCTTGAAACACGGCCTATCCTTTGGAGTGCGGACATTATGTCTCCACGGGCAGTTCCGAAATATACCGGAGCTGCAGGTATGAACCCATCGGCATCCCTTAACTTGTCTATGATTTCGTCCAAGCCGTCCGGAAGAATGCAGTTTCCGGTTTCCTGACATTTTCCGCATGCAACACATGATTGAATCTTTTTACCTCTTAGGGATATGATTTCAGCTTCAACCCCTTCCTTTTCGATTTCACGGGCGCATTCCTTAAGCACCATAAGGGTGTTTGAGTTTGCCCTAGGGCTTGCATTTAACAATATAACCTTACTCATATTATCAAACCTACACTTCAGCGCCATCTAATGCATGATGACAACTGCAATCCTGTGACTCATCAACGTTTTTGATGAAATTATAAATCAGTTCAAGTAGGTCAGCTTCCATTTCACCGACCATTTCAAAGACCTCATCAATTGTAAGCTCATCCTCGGAAATTCCAGAGGCATAGTTTGAAACTATGCATATTGAATTGTAGCACATTTCCCTTTCGCGTGCCAATGTGACTTCAGGAACCCCAGTCATTCCGACAAGGTCTCCTCCAAGCATCTTGAACATCTTGATTTCTGCAGGAGTCTCGAATCTTGGCCCTTCTGTGCAGACATATGTTCCGCCCAAAATAACATCACCTGATTCGGCCAACACATCCCTCAATTGAGGACAATATGCCTCGGTAACGTCAATATGTACCACCTTATCCTCATAGAAGGTCTTTACGCGGTCCTGTGAAAAGTCTAGAAAGTCATCAGGAATGACAAATGTGCCCGGAGCCATATCCTCATTCATGGACCCAACGGAATTTGTTGCAACGATTTTGGTAACGCCAACTTGCTTTAATGCCTCGATGTTTGCGCGAAAATTAATCTTATGCGGAGGAATTGAGTGTCCTGAAGCATGACGAGGGATGAATGCCACTTTTTTTGAAAATATGTCCAATATGGATACCTTTACATCACCATAGGGAGTCTCAACAATCTTTTCTTCACAACTGTCTGCCTTTTGAGTGATTTCATACACTCCGCTTCCGCCAATTATTCCAATCATGTTATCTATCCTTTGCAGACTGAAAGCGGTTTGACTTTAGCGACAAGCTTTGCAATACCTGTGCTGTCGGATACGCGTACAACGGAATCCACATCCTTATAAGCGCCAGGTGCTTCCTCTTCAATTACGTGTTTGCTTGTTGCCTTAATTTTAATTCCTTTTGAGGACAACTCTTCAGTGATTTCATCAGCATCATAATCCTTTTTGGCCTGTGACCTGGACAATACCCTTCCTGCACCATGAGCTGTTGAACCGAAAGTTTCCTCCATTGCGGTTTCGGTACCGTGCAATACATATGAAGCGGTCCCCATGGTTCCAGGAATCAATACAGGCTGTCCGACTTCCCTGTATTTTTCAGGAACTTCTTCCCTTCCAGGACCGAATGCCCTTGTTGCACCTTTTCTGTGAACTAAAACTTCTTCTTCACGGTTGTAAACCTTGTGAGTTTCCATTTTAGCGATGTTATGAGCGACATCATAGACAATGTCCATTTCCATATCCTTAGCGGATTTTCCTAAGACCTCTTCAAAGGTTTCCCTTATCCAGTGAGTCATCATTTGTCTGTTTGCCCATGCATAATTAGCTGCAGCAGCCATAGCCTGAATGTAATTTTGTGCTTCTTTTGTGTTTAAAGGAGCGCAAGCCAATTGCCTGTCTGCAATGTCGATTTTGTAATTTTTATAAGCTTTATCCATTATTCTTAAGTAATCTGAGCATATTTGATGTCCGCATCCTCTGGAACCTGAATGAATCATTATGACAATCATTCCCTTTTCAAGGCCATAGACTTCAGCAACTTCCTCGTTGTAGATTTCATCAACCACTTGAACTTCCAGGAAGTGATTTCCTGAACCGAGAGAACCTAATTGAGGAATTCCTCTTTTTTTAGCCTTGTCTGACACTATGCTTGAATCAGCATCGACCATTCTTCCGTTCTCTTCTAAAACTTCCAAATCTTCTGGCCATCCGTAACCGTTATTTACTGCCCATTCTGCACCGTAGTCAAGAACATCGTTGATTTCGTCCTCTTCAAGCCTGATTTTTCCTTTGCTTCCAACTCCAGACGGAATATTTTTGAATAGCTTTTCTGTAAGCTCATCCAAGTGGCCTTCAATGTCTTCAATTGTCAAGTTGGATTTAATCAGTCTGACTCCACAGTTGATGTCAAACCCAACTCCACCAGGAGACACGATACCGTTTCTTATGCTGAATGCCGCAACTCCACCGATTGGGAATCCGTATCCGAAATGGATGTCCGGCAATCCGATTGAGTATCTTTGAACACCAGGCAAGCATGCCACGTTAACAATCTGTTCGATAGCTCCTTCTTCAAGTTCGTCAATGTATTCATCTGCAATGTAAAATCTTCCGGAAGCCCTCATACGTTTGTTGTAGGATCCTGGAATCTCATAAACATTGTCCCTAACTTTTTTAATTTCATCTTTAATGCTCATAATAATCACAAAAATATTATGTTTTAATATATATTGGTGGTGTTTTAATAAGGTTTTGGTAAAATTAGAGAATTTCATGAATGAAAGGCATTCATAAAAATATTAAAAAAATAATTATTTTCTAAATAGTGCAGATATTCCTGCAATCAAAAGAAATATTCCGCTTATTACGTTAATGTGTGCTGAACCGACAATTACAAACATTGTTGCAATTATGAAGCCCACACCTGCAATTTCAGAATTTTTCCTAACATAATATACTGAAAATAAACCTAGAATGGACGCTGCAATAGCTACAAGACCTAAAAAAGAGGTATGTGCCTGACCGAAGCTTTCTAGCAATATTAAAAAAGATCCGGAGAATATTCCAATAATGGATCCTATCAATCCCATTGCCATTTCAAAGTTTCTTGAAATTATCTTAGTCTTTTTCATAATTAATATTATATATTATATATTATTTAATGGTTACAAGTCAACGATGGCCTGAAGTTCAAATTTGTCAGTTTTTATAACGTCCATCTTATGGAATGTTATTGCCTTGATTTCTGTTTTTCTCTCATGCTTGTCCCAATCGATTGGCTCTCCCTTGATTGTTGCCCTCAATTGAAGATTGTCATCGATTTCAACGTGAAATTCGCTGAAAAGCATGAATTCTATCTCATGATAGAACAATAACTCTTCAAGATAATCATATAATAGAGATATCTCGTCCTCTGAACGTACCTTAAATGATATTTCCTTTACGGCATCAATGTTTGATGTATCTGAAATGATATTAAAAATGGCCAAGCCTGCATTTTCAAATGCCTCGTTTAGGCTTTCGCCATATGCCTTGAATCCAATATCGGCAGTTACGTCAAAATACTCAAATTTTTTCATGATTTTTTCCTCAAAATATTACTTTTCAAATGCTCTCTATCTCTTTGTTTATATTATGTTTTTGACAATTTTAAATATAGTGATTAAAATGTTTAGCAATAAAGACACCACAATACAAGTAGATTTAAGAAAAAAAAGTTCAATAAAAGACGAATTAGATTTCAATAATCTAGATATTCAATCTTGCATGGTAGTGCTCGTAGTTATTACAGCATTTCTATTATCTGTTATTTCTGTTGCAGCCGCACAAGCGCCAGTTATCTAAATTGGCGTCATTATTTTTAAAACAATGCCAAACCCTTAAGCGGTTTGTAACATTAGATTATGAGCCTATCATGCAAATCATACTCTAATGTTTAACAGAAACTAATTTCCCGTTTTGCAGGAAAGATGATTAAAATGAATAGTCATCGGGGTTGAAACGCAATATAATTTCTCTTGAATTTCCTCTAACCCCTTTTCCTGTAAATTTAGTATCGATTAATCTTACGAATTCTAACTTATCTAGCGCACGATTGAATGATGCATAGCTAGAACCTGTTTTTTGCTTGAATAATTCTGACAATTCTCCTGCAGTGTAGACACCGTCATAGTCGGCAATCATTCTCAAGATGCTTCTTTCCTGATCATTTAATGATTTCAATGTTTCAACGACATTTATTGAAACGAGTGAATCGATTGCATTGTCGAAGTGCTCCTGTGTGATTTCACGGCTTGCATCAGCTTCAGCAATGTTTCCGCAGCTTCTGAGGAGATTGATTCCAACCCTTAAGTCACCATTTTCAAGAGTGTACATTGATATCTGTTCCAATATGTCATCGGACAATACTCCTGGGAAGAATCCTGCATTTACACGGTCTCGAAGAATATTTTCAATTTCTGAATAAGTATATAATGGGAATGTGATTTCTTGAGGAATAAAAACAGTGTTTACATTCTTGTCGAATGCATATTTGAATTCCAAATCAGACAATATTGCAAATATTGATGTTTTAACTCCAGGATATTCTTCATATGCTCTCAATAAATCATAAACTACCTTATTGGCATTTTTAGATTGGAACAAGTAATTTATATCATCGAATGCAACCACTAAAGATTTGGAATTTTTTTGAAGATCTTTCATGATTTGGTCATATATTCTTGAGAAAGGAACCCCAGTTTCGGGAGGAATGTGACCGAACATCTTTTTATATATCTGTGAAAAGATTCCGAAACGTGTTGTGTGCAATTGACAGTTTATGTAGACGCACACCACCTTTTCAGTGTTTTTTTCAACCAATTCAAACACTTTTCTTATTGCGGTTGTCTTGCCTGTTGCAGGTGAACCTAAAACGATCGCGTTTGAAGGTTGGCCTCCTCTCATTGCAGGCCTTATGCTCATTGCCATTGCTTCCATTTGAGTGTCCCTGAAATTGTAGTTCGGAGGGACGTAATCTGGATCAAAAGCGTTTATGTTTTGAAAAAGACTTTCATCATGCATTAAAATATCTTCGATTCCCATATTATCATATTATATATTAACTATTATAAATCAATTATTATTCACACAAGTTGATTACATCAACATCCTCGTTGTCGACAATCCATTGTGTAAATTTCTCAGCATACATCAATTTTTTCTTTTTGAAGTCATCTGCCTTTTCAACATCCTTTTCAATGTTAGGCCTTGAGTATTTGGTCACCATATCCCCAAAGTCCATTCCTGCAAGGATAATTTCAGATGCACCTAGCGCAACTGCCAAAAAGAGTGCCCTGTCCCCATCGGTGAATCCACCGAAATTGTAAAGGTTTCCCACAGGTTGTGCCTGTGTGGTTCCAAGGACGTTGTTGAAAAATGAGGTTACAGTTGCAATCTTATCGATATTGTCCCCATGAGCATGGACAATAATGTTGGCTCCCCTTATGTTTGCAAGGAGTATGTCGTCAAGCTTGCCGTCAAGGTCTGTTGCAACTATATCAGGCGCCACCTTTTGCTCAATCAATGCGGTTGTTGCACCGTCAGCGGCAACCAAAACGTAATCTTTCAAGTCATAATCCTTTTTCAGCATTTCAATGTGTTCATTTAGGGATGGTCCTGCACCGAAAACTATGAACTTGTCTGAAAACCCTACAATCTTAGACAAGTCGTCTAATGTCAAGCATCCTTCTGTAGAGAGAATTTCATCCAATAGTTTTGCAGATTCCTCATCGTTCTTGCGTGAAAAACCAAAGTCTTCAAGAATTTCAGTATAATATTTTTCCCAGAGTCCAAATTCCATGTTTAAACCTCACTATATTTAATTTAACTCTTGATTAATTAAATAATTTATTGTTTATGTGAAAATTTAAAAATTGATTATAATGCGTTTTTTTACGAAACAAGTTTAATAATTAGTTTTAAAGATACATTACTTTATATATTAACTTTTTAAAAAGTATTAATTGCTCATGAGACACTTTGAATAGATTTCTGGAAATCCTATAAAAACAGGAGCTTATAAAATGACATCAAGAATTCCGCATGTAAATGATAGGACGCTCAAATACTCATCAATGGCTTTGAAAAGAAGGCAACATGAATATTTGGGACTTCCAGGAGATTATGGAACACGATATCCAAATGAAGTCGTTTTTCCAAACATGGATTCTGGCAGGGTTGATGAGCTATATTCAACAAAGGAAGGAATATTGATCAATCTTGAAGAGGAAAGTGGAGAAGTGACTGAAAAGACACTGGAGAAAATTGCAAAATACAGAATCTTCGGCAATTTCGTATATTCAAAAAGAGTATATACTGTGATAATTTGCCATAGAAATCCTAAAAACTTTCCTAAAAAGTACTATTTAACGAAAACAGACATCCTAAAGCCACATTACATATATTTTCCACAAGAGAAATTGTGGGCAAAATATGAAAACATTATTAATAAGGTAGGACAAAAAGAAAGATTAAGTGAAAGGGAAATGCTTGATATAGCATTCATTCCCAAGTACATTTCCAAACAGAACGCACCCTTCGTTACTGAATCATTGGCAAGGATATTTAAAAAAGTTAAAAATGATGATAGACTATTAAAAATAGATATAGGAAGCATATTGGGCGCAATGATTGTGAAAAATATCTCAGATGAACAAAAACAGATTGACCTAATGGAGAAGATTGGCATGAACGGAATTAAAAGAGACATTAAGGAACTAGTATATGACGAATTCGGAGATGAACTAAAGGAACTGGAAAATGAAAATCTTAAATTAAAACAAGACATCAAAAAAGAAAAAGAAGATATGAAAAGGGAAAAAGAAGATATGAAAAGGGAAAAAGAAGATATGAAAAATAAACTTCATGAATTAAAGGAAATTTCCGATTGGAACACTCCAAAGGCAAAAGAGATAATTAACTCATTAATGGTATCCCTTTAAATCATTTATTGACAACATTGACTCTTTCACCAGTGATATGAGAGTACAAGTTAGAGATTTGCCTCAATGTGAACCCAACCATGAATGCTGACACGATTGTTCCTATATACACCGCACCGAATATGTTTGTATACCACAATCCGCACATTACAAGGGATATGATCACCATCAATGCATCGAATCCAATCTTTATTGTTGAAAATCTCCAGTTTGTGACAATTGCAACTGATTCAACGCATCCTTCGCCAGGAAGCGGAGCGATGTTTGCAGGCATGTAAATGAATATCCCCAATGCTGTTAGGAAAATGCTTATTGCCAAAAAGACAATCATCATGAGCACTGACCCGTCAAACGGAATGAATGACACCAGATACAGTGCAAGATCCGTAAAGTATCCGAACAATACGCAATTAATCAGCTGGAGCAGCCTTTTCCTTTTAAATTGCCTGCGCAATATCAAAAATTGGACCAGAATAAGAGTCGCATTGAATATGAAAGTGGTTATTCCAATGTTGATGTTGGTTATCAATGCCAAAGAATAAGAAATAGAGCTTATGGGAGTTGTTCCGAGTGTTGAGATGATTGAAAATGCCACACCAAGAGACATTATGAACAATCCTACCACAAATGAACAAATCCTTTTTATCATATTATATAATATATATTACATCTTTTTTAAATCCACATGATTTCCGGTGAAGTGGGCATGTATCTTGTGGATGTACTTCACGGTTGTGCCTATGAATAGTGCGCCAATTATTGTTCCGAGACCTACGCTTCCAAACTGGCCTAAAAATCCGTAACTTAAAATAAGTGCTGTTGCAACAACGCAAACGTCAAAATAAACCTTGATTGTGTGGAAAGGCTTTTCGGTAACGATTGCAATTGCCTGTGTAACACCCTCAACGGACAGTGGAATGATGTTTGTCGGAACGTAGAAAAAGAGTCCCAGAGCTATGAAAAACACGGCAAGCATTGTCATTAGAAGGCTGATTGCAATGCTGTCTGACATCGGTATGAATCCCAATAGAGCCACTGACAAGCTTGTAAACGCACCGAAGAGCACCCCTACAAATACCTGAAGGAAATGCTTTTTCTTGAAGTCATCCCTAAGCAGCAGCCACTCAATTGCCACTAGAATTGCATGAAATATGAATGTTGCAACCCCTATTTCAACAAGCCATATCAGATTCATCGCATATGGAATGGAACTTACAGGAGCGGAACCCCATGCTGATTTTATCGAGAATGCCACCCCCAAGGTTATCAGATATAGGCCGAAAATATAGTTGAACACTCTCTTTACCGTTAGTTCCTCTCCACTGAATTGCATACTAATATATTAGTTTACATCATATTTAAACAGTTAGTAAAAATCATATTAACATTTTAAACAGTGTACTAAAATGTACAGTAAAAATAGCGAAAATAATGAATAAACAGTATATAAAAATATTTAATAAGAATGAAAATAAGATATATATAATGGCTTAAACTAAGCTGATTTTCTAGAAAATTGGAGGAAATTTAATGAATGATATCTTATTAATGCTTCCTGGACCAACAACAGTGCATCCTAGAGTACTCAATGCAATGTCACAAGCTGTTGTTAACCACAGAGGAGCTAAATATGGTGAAATTTTAACTGAAACTACTGAATTGATGAGTAAAGTTTTCCAAACTCAAAATGATTCTTACTTATTAACCGGATCAGGAACCGCAGCAATGGAAGCTGGAATCGCTAACACTGTAGCTCCTGGTGAAAAAATGTTAAATGTCGTAGGTGGAAAATTCGGTGAACGTTTCATGAAAATCGCTCAAACCCATGGAATCGACACCCAAGAGTTAGCAGTCGAATGGGGAACTGCAGTAACCCCTGAAGCTGTTGAAGAAGCACTTGAAGCAGATGAAGACATCAAAGCTGTAAGTGTAATCCACAACGAAACCTCAACAGGTGTAGCTGCACCTATTGAAGCAATCGGTAAAGTTATGAAAAATTATGATGCATTATACATAGTTGATACCGTATCCTCCCTTGCAGGAGATGAAGTGAACGTGGACAAGTTCGGAATTGACGTATGTCTTACAGGATCCCAAAAATGTATCGCAGCACCACCTGGAATGGGCGCTATTACCTTAAGTGACGACGCATGGGCTGCAGTTGATAAAGTGGAAACCAACACTTTCTACTTAGACATGAAAGCTGCAAGAAAAAGCGGTAGCAAAGTGCCACCTGAAACTCCTTACACCCCATCAGTTTCACTTACATACGCAATGAATGAAGCTTTAAAAATGATTATGGAAGAAGGACTTGACAACAGGGTTGCTCGTCACCACAAAGCTGCTAAAGCTAGCGTAGCAGCAGTCAAAGCATTAGGCTTAGAATTATTCGCTGACGAAGCAGTATCATCTGCAACCGTAACCGCTGTTAAAATGCCTGAAGGCGTTGCTGATTCCGACTTCAGAGGAACCACACGTGACAAATACGGCGTTGAATTAGCTGGTGGTCAAGACCACTTGAAAGGAAACATTTTCAGGATAGGACACATGGGAAATATTTCCTACAAGGAATTAACTCAAACATTTGCCGCTATCGGTATGACCTTAAAAGGTTTAGGCGTAATCGACGACGCTGGTGCTGGTGTGGCATCAATTGCAGAATCATACTTATGATTCTTCTTTTTTTTCTTTTTTTATTCGAAATGAAGTAATATATTTTTGATAATATCATCCACTTATAAGTTATAATATGCTGATTTTTTACACTTGAAATGCATGTTAGAAGTTATAACTTATATGTTACACTTGAAATGGATGTCTTCAAGTTGTGTCTTAGAACTGATAATTTCAAAGTTACACTTGAAATGCACCTCTCGAAATTGTTTGTTAGAACTTATAAGTGAAAAGTTACACTTGAAATTTATGTCTTATAAGTAAAAAAAGTATTACTTATTGTTGAAAGTAAAGTTATATAAAATAATAAAAACAAAAATATGAACATATACATAGGATGTGAAACTATGGCAGACAATATTAAAACAACAGTTGAAGAATTACGTAAATTGATTAATGTCGATAATGTAATCGGAACTCCAATTGAAACTGAAGATAAAGTTCTCATTCCAGTAATGAGAATGGGTGTTGGATTTGGAGCCGGAGAAAACCTATTAGGCAGTGAAAACACTGATATAGCAGGGGCAGGAGCAGGAGTGGAACCTATATCCATGGTAATGATTCCTAAAAAAGGAAATGACGCTGAAGGAGTTCGTGTTCTTGACTTGAGCAAAGGTACAGAAACCAACAAGGCATTATCCGATTTAGGATTGATAATCACCGACCTTGTCAAAAGCTTCCTTGGATCACAGCAAGCTACTGACGAGTACTACGATGAATCAGAATACATAGAACCTGAATTCAGCACAAGCGACAGTGAAGCTGAAGAATAGGAATTTACTGCATGTTAAACATCCTAGGGATGATTATTCTAATAATCATCTTATTTATCATTATTTTGCTTTTAATGGGAATTAGAATCTCCATTGAATACACCAAAATAGGCAGTGAATTGAAAGGATGTTTAAAAATACTAATTTTTAAAAGAATTAATGTTTATTCTCGTCAATGGCCAAGTGAAAAGGAAAAAGAAGAAAAAAAAGATGACGACGAGGATAAGGATAGGGACATCAAAAAGCTATATGAACTGGCCAAACCTTGTTTTAAAGATTTGAAGGCATATCTGAAATCAGTACTGAAAAGCCTTAAAGTTCAGAAACTGAAAAATCACATCATTTTTGGGATGGACAGCTACGCCGATACAGGACAGTATATCGGCATCATCTGGGGAATTCTTGCTACAGTCAACCCACTTCATGAAAAAATACAAATCAGTGCTGAGCCGTCATTCAATGGAAGCAGGCTTGACGGTTATGGTGAAAACAACATCGAGATATATCCATTGAAGATTATAGTCCCAACAATCAAGTTAATTTCAAACAAAAATGTTCGCAAATTGATAAGAGGTGTCCTTGATGAAAGATGAAATTTTCGAGACATTTCAAATCAATGAGACCGTGACATATGAGTTTTGCGAAATTTGCGGACTAACATTTGCCTTTAGAGAAAAAATATACACCATGAATGACAGCCTGACTTCCGCCGAAATAAAACCGGCCGGAATAATTTATGAAGAAAATGGTGAATTTTACCTAGCTCCCCTAGATAAGACTATCAACATAGAGCCAATTGTTAAAGAATATGTGAAAAATTTTTTAAAAAAATAATGTGAAATCATTGAGGAAGAGGAATGTCCTCACTTTCCACAATAACTTCCACAACCAGTGGTCCGGTCAGCTCTTTTTCAAGAATCATCTCAAGGTCATCAAGGTTGTCCACCTGTATGGCGTCAATACCATAGCTTGAGGCCAACTTCAGGAAGTTTGGATTTTTCAAATTTGTTTGGTACGGATCCATTTCATAGAATTGCTCTTCCCATTGCCTGATGATTCCGAACTCTGAATTGTTCAAAATGAAAATGATAATATCCAGGTCATTCTCCTTTAAGGTTGCAAGTTCCTGAAGGTTCATCTGAAAGTCACCGTCACCGTTTATGACTATCACCTTCTCGCCGGTTGCAACGCTTGCACCTATTGCTGCAGGAAGACCATAACCCATCGGTGCCATTGCACCTGAGAACAATAGCTGCCGTGGTTTTATGGATTTCTTGAGAAGTGTTGTCCAGGTGGTGTGTGAGCCGGCATCTGAAACTATGATGTTGTCTGGGAATTTCTCAAGTATTCTTTTTATTGCTGATTGAGGTTTTGCCTCATCATCCAAACCTTCCAATTCATATTCGCCTGAATGCTTTAAAATTTCGCCCAGCCAGCCAACTTCCCTGAATCTGATTTGTGACAGGAAGTCCTCAACTTTTCCATGAATCGGATAGTCTCCAACCAGAACATCCCTGTTGATGTTTACATGAATGAAATTGTCTGGCACTGCAGGCAATGTCCTTTCGCTTGCCTTGATTCCAAGACCTATTATGCAGTCTGCATTCTCAAATGCATATTTTGCCTGAGGGTTTGCACGTATTCCGCACAGTCCCAAACTCAAGTCATCGGTTTCACAAACTATTCCCTTGCCGTGGAATGTTGATGTGGCCGGAATGTTGTATTTGTGAACTATTTCATTGATGAGCTTTTCCTGGCTTATTGCCCCTGCGCCCAGGATAAGCAATGGCCTTTCAGCTGAATCGATCAGTTCCTGAGCCCTTGTGATGTTTGACATGTCATCCTCACATAGGTAGCACAGGTCAAAATCGTCAAATTCCTCCTGAAGGAGGACATCCTTTGCAAGATTGATATGAATCGGACCCTTTGGAATGGTCTTTAGCTCATAAATTGCCGCCCTTAAGACATACATTGCCTCTGTTCCGTTCAATGGATTGTATGATGCTTGTGTGATGTGCTTGAGGATTTCAAACTGAGGGGTTGTCTGGAAGTGGTCGCTTCCCCTGTATTTCAACTCATTGTCCCCGGTTAAAATCAACATTGGAACATTGTCCTTATATGCAGTGGCCACTGCCATTGTGGTGTTCAGCGCTCCAGGTGAAGCGGTAGTGATGCAGACTCCAATCTTTCCGCTTGAACGTGTGTATCCGTCTGCTGCATGAGCTGCCGCCTGTTCGTGTTTTGTCAGAATATGGCAGACATTGGAATTTGAGAGGGCCTTGTATAAAGGCATTATCTGCTCACCGGGAATTCCAAAGACTGTATCTATTCCCTCCTCTTCAAGGATTTTTACAATCTTATCGGCAACGTTCACTCTTTAGCCTCCTGATATGACCCGTTGTACTCTCCTGAACCTTCAACCGGAAAGACAACTGCCTGAGCGATTCTGTCTCCAGATTTTATTTGATATTCAAATTCACCATGATTGTATATCATGAACATCAATGTCCCGTAAAATCCCGGATCTCCAACTGCAGTTTGAACTGATATGAATGATCTTAAAAGTGTTGAGCGTGGGAGATAAAGCATTGTATATCCCTTTGGAATCTTGATTTTCCTTTTGATGCTTGCAAGGTAAGCAGTATGAGGTTTCAGGGTGTAGATTTCACCTGGAAGCTCTTCAATTTCAGGAAGTGTTTTTTCATTGTCAATCAGGGCTCCTCCGGTTTTCTGGACATATATCTTATCCAATTCCAAATCGATTCCAGAAGGCTGGACCAAATCCGCAAAATCAGGGAACAGTTTAACTAGTTCTTTTTCACCAAGCATATTATCAAATCCTTATAATAATTTATATATTTGATTTGGTTAATATAATAAATGGTGATTAAAAATGCCAGTAATTACAATCGGTGGAAACGACGGAATAAGTGTTGAGAAAAAAAGAGAAATGGTTAAAAAAGTTTCAGAGGTAGTGGCTGAAGCATATGACTTGCCTATTGAGGCAATCACTGTATTGGTTCAAGCATATCCTAAGGAAAGCATCGGCGTTGCCGGTGAACTTTTAAGCGACAAGGAATAATTTGAATTAAGTGGGGAGTACAATGACAAACTCCCCGAATAGTTCAAACCAAAAAAGAACTAGTATTTGAATAAGTCAAATACAATATAATTTATACATCTCTTTTAATATAAACATCTTGATTTTTTGAAATTAGATTTAGCTCGATTAGCTCATCGAGGTTTTTCTGGATTTTTTCTGTGAAGTTTTTTGACCTGTATCTTTGAAGTGATTTTTCAAGGCTCTCAAGTGTGGAGTTGTCAACAGCACCATAAACTATTTTTTGCCAAGGGGTTAATGTGAAGATCACATCCATTGGATTGCCTGCATTTTCAAGTTCCCAATTTTCATCCTTAACCTTGACATCGAAGAGGTCCTCCAATTCGGGAATCTTGTCTTTCAGCTCATCAAGGTGAGGGTGACTTGCAAGTCCGAGTTTGTGCTTTGAGATTTTTGTGATGAATTCCTCATGAACCCTGTCAAGATCAATTTCATCAGATGATGAGAAAGTGGCCAACACATATACCCTGCCATCTATAATTTCCATTATCTTATAACATTTATTTTCCTCATCATGCATGATTTGTGAAAATGAGGTTATGTCCCACATGTTGTCCATCAGATGGTTTCTCACAAATTCCGCATCCGAAAGCTCATCGTAATATCCGAAGACATAATCATCCCCGGCAATCTGTTTTTTGATGATGAATGTGTCGAAAATTTTTGTTATGTTCAGCCCATATTTTGAATTGTTTGGATTTCGGACACGTTTTCTGATTAACCTTTGGACGGTTTCGTCAGTTGGCTTTTTCTTGAACTTTGCTATGATGTGGAGTTTTTCATCTATCACCGTAGTGATTATGTAGGTGTCCTCGACCTTTTGAATCTCATCAATCGAATCCAAATCCCAATTGTTTTCAACCAAAAGGTCCCTTGCAAAAATCGCATCATCAAGACTTTGAAATTTTCCATATCGCCTTGAACTTTTGTTGACAACAAATGATGTTTTATTTTCACGTATGTATTTTTCACTCATCGTTATGATATATGTTTGAATATCTAATAAAATTTTTCATCAAAGAGAGGTAGATTTCAAGTGTAAAGGCCTAATTTTACTGATTAATTTAAAAAAACTAAAACTATACCTTAGATTATTCAAAAAATGGTTAATTAATTGCTTTGAATGTATTTATATTAAATTTCAACAGACAGAGGATTATATTGAAAACATGGCTAAAAATAGGACTTACTCACAATGAATTTTTTTACAGTAAATGACAATTAGGAAGTTAAACTCCATATGGTTAACTCATCAGACCCAACTTAAGGACATGAGTAATTTTAATATCAATAAGATGAAATCAAGCTCAATTGTTAGGATTCGTGAAAATTTGTAAAAATTATATTGCAAAGTGAGAATTCCAGTGATAATGTAATGTATTTATTGCATTTTGAAAATAGCTTTAAAATTCAAATTTTAGAAAAATGAATACCTGGCCAACTCCGTTAATGAAAGTGAGGAATAATTTATCGATAAACCTCATAAAAACAAAAATAAACGATTTACTGTAATGAAAAATTTTTTCAATAACTCACCCAAAACGGGTAAAAACGATAAATTTGAATCCAGGTGACAGTGCGTAATCATCACCAACATGAAATGATATACGGACAACCTATACATAAGATTAAATTAAGTTACAGCAACTGGAGAAATAGTCGATTTTTTGATGATGATTTCAAGGAAAATCCTTTAAAAAAAAATGAAAAATAAAAAAATAATAGAGTTGTGAAACTCTATTTTTTAACCTTAACTGTTCTTTTAACAGTGTCCTTAAGGTATGTTGCCTGATAAGTCACTTTTTTGCCTTTCTTAAGCTTTTTCAAGACATTCTTTTTAATAACTACCTTAGCCACACCTTTCTTATTGGTCTTTACCTTGTAGGTTTTCTTGTTGAACTTGAACTTGACAACCTTGCCTTTCGCTTTCTTGCCGTTTATCTTCAATTTGGACTTGATGACTAGCTTTTTGACGGACCTTTTCACTTTTGCCTTTTTAAGGGTCAATTTGACCTTTGGTTTTAACACTTTGACATCATAGTAATAGAAAATGTCCTCAAATCCATCTGCACCATAATAGCCAACTTCAATCTCATGTTCGCCTCTCTTAAGGTTTTTGAGGTTGTACTTGGCGACACCGTCCTTGATTGCAACCTTATGGTTCTTGCCGTCAATGTTGACTATGAGATATCCTTTGCAGTCCTTAGGCACCTTGGCCTTGATGTACTTGTTTTCACCTTCACGGAACTTGTATTCAACGGTGATGTCCGGAGACACATACACTTGATAAAAGCTATCGGATACATTGTAGTCGTTTCCGGTGTAATTCACGCCAATATTGTAAATTCCCGGTTTGAAAGAATCAATCCTGACTTCAGCATAACCGTTGGACATTTTTATTGTCTTGAACACTTTGCCGTTTATGGTGACAACCAAATTGCCTTTTGCATCCTTAGGCAATTTCAGATATAGCTTGGATTGGTCCTTATAGACCACGTCCATCGGACAGATCACCTCATACTCCACTGTCAGGTTATATGTTCTGGACAATGGGTAGAACTTGTCGTTGCCTGCAAATGATACGTTTAGCAGGTGATTGCCTTGAGAGAGCTTTGAGACATCCACTTCTATTTCATTGTTCACTATATATTTTGAACGCTTGAACGGATATTTGACGCCATCGATAGTGACGGTGAGCAGCTTGTTGTCCAATGTGTCAGGAAGCATTATCTCAAGGATATTCTTCTCGCCGTATGTGAAATAATACGGATAGACGTCAAAGTCGTATGTGAAGTTGACCTTTTGAGTTTTTGTCCTTGTGAGGTCCTTGCTTGAAAATACCACCTTCACCTCGGTATTTGTGTACTTGATGAATTTTTCAAGAGACAGCACATAGTAATTATCATCGGATTTTGATGTTGAAACCAGCTTGCCGTCAATGTAGACCTTGACTGTTCCGGCAACATCTTTTAATGTCTGTACGCTTATGCAGTCGTCATGGCCAATATTTATGGTCTTTGGAATATTGATTACCACATCAGTGACCGTGAAATTGAATGTCTTATTGTACGGACGATAATATTTATCTCCAAGATAAACTACCTTGAACGTGTGATTACCCAATGACAGTTTTGAGAATGGATTTTCCTTCCATGAGAAAATTGGCATTGCATGAGTCCTGTTTATCAACCTGTCATCAATGTAAAACTCCACTGTGCCGTTTGCTGACCTTGGAAATGTGATCATTCCAGAGTGAGGGTCATTTTTAAGAATTTCCTCAGGGAAATTCAGATAATTGTAATCCGGAGAGAACCTCATGACCTTCAGCGGAGTTGTAAGATTCAGATTGATGTTGTTGTAGAATGCACTTACCTTATAGGAAGTATAGTCAATCGGAGGCCATATTGATGCGATTACATAAAACCTCTTTTGAGGAAGCTTTATCGGAATCTTGAATGACTTTTCGGTGATTGTCTGATTGTATATAACCTCATCGTCTATCATGACGCTGAAATCCCCTTCGGAATCATCAGGCAATTCAACCTCGATGTCTGTCAGGTTTTCCTGCCACATCACCTCATCATATGTGACGTTGACATCCTCAACAATTGGTTTTTCATCAGCCAAATTGTCAATTGTGACATTTTCAGTAGCATTCACTGCGCCAATAATTAAAAAAACAAGAATTGTTAATATTAGGGCATTGACAACTTTCATAATTAATAGTATGCATTCAAATTATAAATAAGTAACTAACATCATATGTAAAATATATATTTAATTAAAAATAAAAAGCAATAATTAATATATTCTCTTTTTTAACCATATAATTTCAAATTTAACAATATTTTCTTGAAATAAGTTTCATACTCGATTTTTTTACCATTTAAGATGCAAGTAAGCACCTGCATTCGAAAAACTTTATATAATACTCTGTATATAATACTTAATAGGTCTGAAAAGTCCTGCTCAAAGTGGCGGGAAACTTCCAGACGAAACCCTTGTGATTGGGATCACAATCGATATTTCCCAAATCACAAATGAATATCCTCCCAATTTATACTTTATAATATATTGAGTTAACGCTGCCTGTTTTAAACAACCGGCTACAGGCGGCATCAATAACCTTTTTTAAAAGCCAACGCCAAATCCTAATTTTACTTAATTGCCAGAACCATCCAAAGCTATAAATATTCTCCGTTATAGATTAAACCTTGTGTGAATCATGTGCATTTGAGGTATCAAGATGAAAAGGTGCAGTCGCTGCGGGCAGGAAAATAAGGATGAAAGCAGGTTTTGCCAAAACTGCGGAGCCGAATTGAGCGTTTCCAATTCTGCAAATATTCTTGAAAGATTCAAAAGCTCCAACAAATTCGTTAAGATTATTGTTATAGTTATTGTAGTTTATCTGATCTTATGGACCATCGGAATGATTCCACACATCTTTTTTGGAGTGCCTCTTGACTCCTACAGCGAAGAGGCAGACGTTCGCCATCTGGAGGATTTCAATGCCATTGACATGGACTGTGATGGAGCATTGACTTTTGATGAGGCCGACGGATATGCACCTGACATTGGCGAGGACGAGCTGTCAGAAATCTTTGATGAGGCCGATAAAAATCACAATGGATACCTGAAGGGCGGAGAATTTGACAATTACGTCAGTAAGATTGAACGCCATTACAAGGATTTGGAAAAGCAGAAAAAGGCTGATGAACAAGCGGCAAAGAAAAAAAGCAGTTCAAATTTAGTTCCTACAGTCAAGCTTGGAAAATGTCCATCCTGCGGAAGCGATGCGAGCTATATGTATGACTATTACGATGAGTTCGGCCACCCGTATTACCAATGCAGCGTATGCGACTATTGGACCTATGATGAAGGGGAGTTCTATGAGGGCTAAAATTCCCACAAGTTAATGAAGAGAATTGAGCATAAGATGCCCCCAGTATTGAAATTCCTCAATCTGCAAAAATCTCATCATACTCGATTTCCATACCCATAATTTTATACCATGCATAAACCTTATCCTTACCTGACAGAATATTTGGGTCTTCTTGCCTTTTGCGAGCGAGCTCTATTTCTTCAGGACTAGGAAGCTTCTTGCAATAGTATTCTGCAGTATTTGTATTATCAGCCATAGAAACATACTCCTTTTTACATATGTATATCATTTATGTTTTTATTATTTATATAATTTAATAATTGATTCCCATACTTGATATCGTGCATTTTATTAATAATTTTCGAATCTGCATATCTAGAAAGGCAATCTTCAAGTGAAGCCTCTGAAATGATTCTTGAATACATATTTAACTCATATAATAACTGTTTATGCAATCCTTTAGCTTTCAAAATCCAAAATGAATCAAAACCTGCAATTAATTCATAATCTTCAAAGCTCCTGTTAAAAATTCCAAAGTTTATATCAGACGGTGCGGACAAAAAACTTTTTGGATGATTATGAATTGATGCAACATAACAATCTTTAAATTCGTTTATATTAATTTATATAAATTATAAACCTTTATTTTAAAAATAAAAAGTAAATCATTTAATAAATGAATTATTAAGAGTAATTTTACAATATTAAAGCAATATTCTAATCATAAACAACTTATTTAACTTAAAACATTCAGTGGACGAACCTTATAGGACATAATATACGTAACTTATTTTAGACACCAAACCACATCAACAACCAACATTTTACTGTGTTAAAAATATGTGCCAAGTCTATGCTATTTTTTTAAAATAAGATTAATAATCTCTTTTTTTAGCATTTTAAATGCAAGTAAGCACTTACATTCGAAAAACTTTATATAATGCCTTCAATATACCTAATAAAGAGGTATGAAGACGTCCACGCAACGTGGAAAAATTTCAACCTCAGGTATTGTGAATTTATTCACAGCAATTTCCTCCAAATAAAATCATTGTTATTTCCCTAAATACAATATTATTTGGGAGGGGGCAAAATGACATTCAATTTTGCCCAAAACCATTTTACAAAAAATATAAGAGTGATAGAAATATGATAGGATACTGGATTATGAAAATTTATACGAGTGAAGAAGGTAATGAAATAATCAAAGAAGAAAGAGATAAAAGAGACGAAATGAAAAAAC
>R25__coassemble_597_pt1 | contig 21235 bp, 30 predicted proteins | sample R25__metabat2_low_PE_004 | metagenome-assembled genome bin R25
ATTGAAGATTCAATATTCAATTTTTCCCTTAAAAAATAAAATGATAAAAACACAAACAAGAAAACTAATTTTCACCAAGATACCAAATGATAATTTAAAAACAATATTGATTTAAAAATATATTCCCAAAATAAAAGCCAAACAAGGCAATTTAATTTTACCTAAAAAAATATTCAAGAAGAATATTAGACAAGAAATACCCTCAATTATATGAAAGATATGAATAAAAAAAATAATGGTTAATAGAAATAACCTACTAATAATCAAGTGAAAATTTAATATAGTATAACCGTTGAATGAAAATTGCATGATTAAATAAGCATATGTAGATTAAGTTATAATTTTTGAGAAATTACATCTAAAATCTTTTTTGCAATTTCATTTTTTGATGCCAATGGGACTGTTAAAACATCATCATCAACTATTAAGACCTCATTGTTATCAGATCCAAAATGACAGCAATCTCTGGAGATGTCATTGGCAACGACAAGATCTGTTCCAGCATCCTTAATTTGTTTTCTGGCACATTCGATAATTTCATCTCTTGAAATATTGAACTCCGCTTTGAAACCTACTAAAAAAATATCAGGATTGATCTTTTTAATCTGACGTATGATTTTAGTTGTTGGCTTTAAATCCAAAAATAAAGAATTAGCTGAATCAATTTTCTTGTCGGATTTCTGTTTAAATTCAAAGTCAGAAACGGCCGCAGTTGATATGAAAATATCATAAGAAGGAATCAACTCTAAAACAGCATCGTTCATTTGCTTGCTTGTCTCAACATGAACAACATCAAAAACTGAAGGAATGTCTACAGTAACATTGGCAACCACCAATTTTAAATCGGCTCCACGAATGTATGCTTCACGTGCAAGAGCCAAACCCATCTTTCCTGAAGACTTATTGGTGATTCCCCTTACTGAATCAATTGGTTCATAAGTTCCCCCAAGACTTATTAAAACTTTTTTTCCTTTAATAATATCAATCCTTTTTATTTAAATTAATGGTTCTCAAAGATTCAAGAACAATGTCATCTTTTGAAGGAAACTTAGCCTTGCCCTCATCCATTCTAGGTTTGATAAAAGTTGCAGAACCTTCATTCTTGATTTTATCAATATTCTCTTTTACTGCCCTATACATTGAATCATGCATTGATGGGACAAAAATAATTGGAGTGTCATGCCCTTGAGCAGTGATTAAAAGGGTTGAAATAGGATTATCCGCAATTTTATGAGCAAATTTAGAAATTGTATTTGCAGTTGCAGGGGCAACCAATATCAAATCTTCCTGAGAATATTTGACATGTTCGATTTTGCCTGTCAGTTTAGTTACAACTTCATTGCCTGTAGCGAATTCCATCGCATTAGGATGGATTATTTCACATGCAGACTCGCTCATGAAACATTTAACTTCCATTCCTTGCCTTTTCAGTTCACGAGCCAATTTGATAGATTCAGTAGCGGCAATACTGCCTGTAACACACAATATTATCATTAAAACACCCAATTATGTTATTTGAATATCAGTCAAAATATAATTAAACACATATAAATTAGCATCGAATTGGTCTAACGGTGCGCTATATAATAAAGCGTAAGCTTGACCTCCTTTTTCGAACCAAACTGCCTTATGCTCTTTTTGAGCACCATCTTCATTAGATGTGTAAACGTATTCTAATGCATTCTTACCCGCAACAACAGACTCCCCAGAAGAAACTAAAGTGAATGAAGAGTCATATTGCATTTGCTTATATGTATCATTAACAAATTTGGTGAATTCCCCAGTGAGAGGTTTCTTCTCAAAATTAATATTAACTTGACCTACACCGGATGAATCAATAGAATCTTTTTTAGATATAGCCATTATAGAATAATTTGAAGTGGCTTCAGAAGATCCCCAATCAGAAGGATATGAAATAGACAAACCTCCCTTTGATAATGTCTGAATATTGGTATCTCCTTCAGGACTGGTCTGTGCGCTAACTCCTGAAGCTATAACTATTAAGCATAACATAATGACAAATGCTATTACACTTCCTTTTAATATTTTATTTTCCATTCAATCACCTTAAAATATTAATTCACCATCACTAGTCGCCAGAACTCGAATCAGAGCTTGATGAACCTCCAGAGTCAGAGCTTGATGAACCTCCGGAATCGGAACTGGATGAACTACCTGAATCCGAACTGGACGAACTAGAACTTGAAGAACTACTTGAATCCGAACTGGACGAACTAGAGTCCCTATCGGTCGTAGTTTCTACATCATTTGAGTTATCCTTATCATCTGTATTCTTAACAACTGTGTAATTTGAAGTATCAACTTTGGTAACATTTGTAGTATTGGTAATTACCGCATGAATTTCAGGGAATGCTGTATCTTCAACAATTGCGACAGTATTTGTGTCTGTACCAGTTTCAAAATCAAAATTGAAAACCCCATATGCAACACCTGCAGTAAATGCAATAACCAATATCAAGATGGTTATTAATCTAAATGTGCCGCTGTTCATTGATGACTTTTTCTTCTGATTATACCTTGCATCATCCTTTTTAGGGTTAATAATATACTTTTGAACTAAATCTTGCTCTTGTTTCTTTCTATCTTTGGCAGGTTTTCTACGTCTTTTCTTAGAATTTTTCGGAGCAGTTGATTTGCCTTGCATTGATCTAATTCTTCTTGTGGCCTCAACCGCATCAATAGAATTCAATTTATCTTCATATTTTGAACGAAAATAACTATATTTTTCATGAGAAATTTTTCCAGACTTATAATCTGATTCCAAACTGCTCATGATATGTAGAAGTTTATCTCTATCGTCTGACATGCCTACCCTCCCTGAAATTATTATAATGTAAATTATATTAATACAATAATTTAAAGTTTCCTAAAATTCAGGGTAAGAACCTAAAACTTTTAAAAAATAAGTTTTTTCACCTATTTCATCCAAAATGTTTTGAACAACTTCATCGTTTTTATGGCCATTAAAGTCTACAAAGAATAAATATTTACCTAAACCTTTCTTAGATGGTCTTGATTCAATTTTAGTTAAGTTAATATTGTTTTTTTGAAAAATCCCTAAAATATCATACAATCCACCAGGCTTATCTTCATATATAGAAAAGATTATTGAAGTCTTATCATTGCCTGTAGGTTCATGGTCATTTTTTGAAACAACAACAAATCTGGTTTCATTATTATCCACATCTTGGATATTTGGTTTCAAAATTTCCAAACCGTATAATTCTGCAGCGACCTTATTTCCAATAGCGGCTTTATTTCCATAACCAATAATATCCTTACTGGCTCTTGCCGTACTAACTGAGTAATGAGGCTGAATTTTATTTTCACGGATGAACTCCTGGCACTGGGCTATAGCCTGTGCATGAGAATAAACGTCCTCAATATCCTCCATTTTGGTCCCTGGATTAACTATCAGGTTTTGATTGATTGGAATGATAATTTCCTTATAAATCTTTAAATCAAATTTATGAGCCAAAGAATCCAAAGTTATTCCAACTGGACCTTCAATAGAATTTTCAATTGGAATAATACCAAAAGAAGTTTCTCCATTATTGACACTTTCCATTACTGCCGGAATTGTGCAATATGGAACTAATTCATCGCCAACCAGGTTGGCAGCTTCATGTGTAAATGTTCCCTTAGGACCTAGAAATGAAATTAAAGTAATACTTAGACCCCCTTTAAAAAAAGAAAAAAATAGATAATTTAAGATTCTAATTTTTCAATTAGTCTTAAAATATCAGTTTGAGTTACGATACCAACGAGTTTTCCTTCTTCAACAACAGGCAAACCGTTGAATCCTGTTTCCATCATGACATTGGCCACTTCTGATATTGTGGCGTCCTTAGATGTGACAGTAGGATTGTGAGACATGATATCATCAACCAAAACATCTTTGATTTGAGATTTTTGGTATTTTTCTGGAACGTTTTTTCTAAAGTCGATGAATGCTCTCATTAAGTCTTTAGAAGTTACCATTCCCTCAAGCTTATCATCATCCACAACTGGCACTCTGCCCACATGAGATTCAATCATTTGTCTTCTTGCATGAACAAGTCTATCAGTTGGTGACACTACTGTTAATTCTTTAGTCATTATTTCTTTAACAGTAATTTTATCAAAAGCAATTCCCACTGCAAGAGTAACAAAATCTGCTTTGGAAACTATTCCAACCATCTTGTCATCCTCGTTCATGACTGGAACAGATCCAATACCATTTTCTAACATTAATTTTGCCACTTCATCTAATTGCATTGTTTCAGGAACTGTGAATACATCTTTAACCATTACAGATGAAATATGAAGTCTAGATGCAGGCATACTTTCATATTTTGCGGAACCAAGCTTATTAGCTATGTCCCTTTCAGAAATAATACCAACTAACTCTTTATTATTTACTACTGGTAAACGAGAAACGTTATGTTTACGTAATAATTTTAAAGCATCAGAAAGATTTTGATCTTTGTCTACGGTAATTACGTCCTCAGACATCAAATTCTTAATTTGCATATTATCATCTCCTATATAGTATTTAATATCTTTTAACTGCGTTTAAAACGTCTCTTTCAGTGATGATTCCAATTACTTCATCATTTTTAACAACTGGCACTCCACCAATATTCTTTTCAGCGAAGAGTTCACATAACTCACCAATTGTCATTGTTGGTTCAACTGTGATTGGCTCTTTAACCATGATATCGGATATGACGGTTTTTAACACATCAGTTGCCAAATTGGAATTTAAGTTGTCGAACAATTCTTTTGCATTTAGGAATCTTATTACATCAGTGGAAGTGAGTATACCTAACAATTTTTTAGCTGCTTTGGAAATGTCAGCTTCACCACCAACAATAGGAATTCTTCTTAAACCATTTCTTACCATGATTTTACATGCATCACCTAATGGAGTTCCTGGAGTTGTATTAAACACTTTAGGACTCATATAATCTTGTACAGTTTCTTTACCTGCAACGCCTGCGAGAGATAAAGCAATATCCCTTTCAGTTACGATACCTGCAAGTTTTTCATCAGCATCAACAATAGGTATAGCACCTAATTGATTAGCTAGCATGGTTTCAATTGTCTCACCAATTGAAGATTTATTAGATTCTGTAATCAAATCACGAGTCATGATTTCTTTAACTGGCTCATTGATAGCAGCTAAGAAGTTGTCTTCGTATTTTTTCTCAATAATGTTGAATTTTTTTCCTCCACCAAAGAAATCTAATATATCCATTACTGTTACAATACCTAATAATTTACCAGAACCAGGATCAGTGATTGGCAATCTTCTAAATTCATGCTCCATCATTACTTTTGCAGTATCCTTGATACTTTTGGAAGGAGGAATTGAAATTACATCTCTGGTTGCAATAGCCATGATGTCTCCTTCTTTATCATGAACTTTAGTTTCACGTTCAACTGCACCTGTGTTTGATTTTCTATTAACGGATGTTTTATCTTTCATTTTCACACCTCATTTCACAATTGCCTTCTTATTTAAAAATAAACTCATAAAAACGATATTAAAAACAAAATAATTCACTCAATATCCAATATCTTATGGATTTGAGGAATGGTGGAAACTTCAAAATATTGCCCAACAACTTCGGAAAATTCAAATAATTTAAAATTAATGTCTTTCCATTCTCCTAACGGACTAGAAGGTTGGATAATTATTTTAAGGTTGCTTTTGTTTGAAATATTCTGTGATAATTTTTCAACTACCTCTTTAAATGACTTTATTTTTGTTGACGGCAATATAACTACTTTACAATATACATTTTTAGACTTTGATATTAATAAATTTAGTGATTTAATTTCATTTAAAAAAATACTTTCATCAAATTCGCCATCAAAATGCTCCGGAAGTTTAATATCCAAAGAAACCATGTCCAATCTCTCAATTGAATCAATATTCTCCGGTAAAGTACCATTAGTTTCAAGCATTATATTTAAATCGGTACTTTTAGAGACTTCGGATATGAATTCAGGATACAGACTTGGCTCTCCCCCAGTGAATGAAATTGTCTTGCAGTCAGGAGTCAAGATTTTATTAATCTCCTCCAAAACTTCCTGAGGAGTCATTAATATACCAGACTTGGTGGATTTGCTGTCATTGGTGTCGCAATAGTTGCAATTTAAATTGCACCCTGCAAACCTGACAAATATTTGTCTTTCGCCAATCCAGAGACCTTCTCCTTGAAACGATGAAAATATTTCAATTATTGGGGCCTTCATTCTAAAACTTTCCTATATTCAGCACCTTGGCCAATACCTTCATTTACGCAAACTGCAATATATTCCAAATTATCATAGGTTTCAGATAGCTTTTTAGCCAATGATTCAGCAAAAAACTTGGACAATTCCTCTGCAGATGTATATGGTAAAGGTAACAATACGCAGTCCACACTAGGAATGGTGTAGCCTTTTTCCCCAATCTTAAAGTAGATTGACTTTTCCTTTTTCAAGTTGAAAATTGAATCTTTTTTCTTGTCAAAATCCTTAAATTCAATTAAATCATTGTAAACGGGAATTAATAATCTGTGGTCAAGCTCATCACAAATAGCTTTAGTGTATTTTTTAACGTCCTTAAAATCAACTACAAATTCAAATTTTCCAGCCCTTTCACCTTCAATTTCAATATCCACAAAATAGGAGTGGCCGTGAATGTATCCGCAGGACTCATGACCCGGAATTACATGGGCTGAGGAAAATCTTAAATTGGATTGAATACCATTTACTAAAATTTTCATCATAACACCTTTGTTTTACTTATATCATTTTCAATAGTTTCCAACTCATCAATAAATCTGTTTACAGTGGTATTGATTAAGTCCAATAAATTATCATCATTAAATATTTGCTTATCTTCGACTTTAATGTCATACAATCCGATAGTTTCAACATCATCAGGAGTTCCCTTATCCTCCAAATTAAGCGCAAAGTGAATTTTTGCAGAGCTTAGGGAAACGCTTGCAATGGAAATGGACAATTTTCTGTCATCCACAAAAATGTCATCCCCTTCCCTTTTGGTTGAAACTCCATATTCAGTTAATATTTCTCTAAAAATCATAACCAAAAGCCTTTGTCTTAAATATGCAACTCTCATGTTTGTAGGTTGCTGGTCAAAGAATTCACAAATGAAGTTGACCATGTAATTTGACTTGATTTCAAGGCCCACATCTGCAAAGTCCTTTAGATTATCTGGAGTGATATTGACCGGGCCAATCCAAGTTACGATTGAAGATCCGTAAATTCCAAATTCCTGGAAAGCCCATGACGGATTGATTTGACTTCCATCATATTCAAATATTTCATCAACATGTTTATGAGTAATAGACATACAATAATTTAAGATTAAATATTTATATAAATATTAAGATTGAAAGTAATATAAAGGAGATAATAACATGGAACAAGTAAGAACAAGAGACTTTATTTACACCAGTGACGATTTATATTTCGCATCAACCAATTATATTCACCCTGAAAACAGAGTAATTTCTTTTTTAAGATACGTCCCTGACCCTGAAGGAGACCGTGAAAAAGACGGTAAAAAATATAGAAAAGTGGGGTCTGAAGAGGCATACAGCTACTTAAGGGAAAATCATCCTGATTATTTATATTTCTCTGATGTTACCAATGTTGAAATGATGGGAGTGCCATTGGACAAAGTTGAAAGAGTAATCAAACCTGAAAACAGATTATTAGGACTTAAGAAAACATTTGACGAAGGAGGAGAAGTTAAAAATCCCGAATTGATTGCAAAATTGATGGATGTTGCGGACTTTTTCCATTTCATGGCAGACATCCCCTATGACCATTTGGGAATTTCAGGATCAATCTTGCCAGGGCTTCAAAAAAGCGATGTTTCCGACTTGGACTTTGTAGTTTACGGCCTTGACAATCACAGAAGAGCAATAGCTGCTTTTAAGGAACACCGTGGAAAGGAAGTCTACATCGAGGAAGTCGACAAGCATATTACCGTTGAGGGAATCACTGACGATTATTGGGACTTCGTATACGATAAGAGAATGTATGACGAAAGTTTGACCAAAGAAGAATTCAGATGGTATGAAAACCGTAAAGCAAACCGTGGAACAATCAACGGAACATTGTTTGACATCTTGGCCACAAAGGATTATGATGAGATTGAGGGAACCTGGGGAGATACCGTTTATGAACCTCAAGGAATCGCACAAATCGAATGTGACATCGTGAGCGCCCTCGGAGCATTCGACAACCCTTCATTATACACCATTGAAAATGTGGAAATCATCGATGGAGTGGACGTTCCACTAACAGAGGTTGTTTCATTTACTCACACTTATGCCGGAGAAGTCGTTGACGGAGAGCATGTAGTTGCTAAGGGCAAAGTGGAAAAGGTCATTGTCAATGGGGAGTTCAGCAATTACCGTATTGTTGTTGGAACCACACGGGAAGCAATTGACGAATATTTAAAACTCAAGGAAAGCCCTGCTTAGATAAAATTTCATGAGAGTCTCACCTCTCATACCTATTTTTTAAACAAACACCCCTACTAATCCATTAAACATTCTATTTTTATTATTTAATTAAAAATAATTATAATCAAATAAATAATATTCAATTAAAAAATTAACAGGTTAACAATTCATTCAACCTTTTTGAAGAAAATATAACTCTCGTTAAGCAAAATCAATACAAATAATATATAAACTTCAATGACAAATATATTATCTATTAATTTAATGTGATAAAAATGACAGAGACAAAAAAACAGGAATGGAATAGTAATCTTGCATTCATGATGGCAATGATTGGTTCCGCTGTTGGACTTGGAAACATCTGGAGATTCCCAAACGTATTGTATTCCAACGGTGGAGGATCATTCATGATTCCATACATCGTTTCATTATTCCTACTTGGAATTTCATTTGTTCTTGTGGAATATGCTGTTGGATTCAAATTCAAGAAATCCATTGCAAGAATATTGTATTCCGTTCAAGAAAAATTAGAGCCAGTAGCATGGTTCATTCTATTAATCGTATTTTTAATAACAACCTATTATGTTTGTGTAGTCGGTTGGGACTTTATCTATATCGTATTGAGTTTTACAAAAGCATGGGGAGCTAACCCTGACTTATATTTCTCAAATAACGTTTTACATGCAACAGACTCAATGTATGGATTGTTAACCATCGTTCCAAACGTGCTCGTTTCAGTATTCATAATATGGTTCATTGCATGGATGATTATCAAAAGAGATTTAAATGATGGAATCGGTAAAGTAAGTCAAATATTATTACCATTACTTTGTTTGATTGTGGTTGGAATTGTAGCATTCTCATTAACATTACCTGGTGCTTCTATCGGATACACACAAATATTTACACCTGATTGGAGTGCATTGACTAACCTTGACGTATGGTTAGCAGCATTTGGACAAATCGTATTCTCCCTAAGTTTAGGTATGGCAATTGCAATGACCTATGCAAGCTACTTGCCTGAAGGTTCAAAACTGGTGGACAATGCAATCATCGTTGCATTTTCAAATTCCGGATTTGAAGTGTTCAACTCAATCGGAATATTCTCCATTTTAGGATTCATGACATTAAGTTCAGGAATTCCATTCAATGAACTTGTAACCGAAGGAACAGGTCTTGCATTTGTTGTTTTCCCACAAGTGTTCAACACAATGGGTGGTGCAGCATACATAATCGGCCCGCTATTCTTCATATGTATCCTATTTGCAGGAATTACATCTGTAATAGCACTTCTTGAAGGAGTATGTTACTCAATTTCCGAAAAATTCCTTATCGAACGTAAAAAGACCGCAACTGTTGTATGTATTATTGGATTCTTAATATCATGTATCTTTGCAACCGGTGCAGGAAGTACAATCCTAGGAATATTCGATGCATACTTGAATAATTTCGCATTGCTCTTTGCAATCCTTCTTGAATGTATCATCTTCGGTTGGATTTACAAGTTTGATGACTTGATTGAAACATTAAATGCAAATTCAAACATCAAAGTTGGAAAAACCTGGAAAATCGTAATCAAATTCATCTTGCCTATATGTATTTTAGGCCTTTGGATTCAAGGAGTTTATTCAACACTCAGCAGTGCAGATAACCTGAGCATAATAGTTATGGGAATCTTGACAGTACTATTAATAGTAGTTCCATTTATCTTTACAAAATTGACTGCAGTTAACAAAGATTACTATAACGTATAAAATTGTATCAAATAGCTAAATTATTAGCTATTATCTTTTTTTATTTTATTTAACTAAATTGTAATGATTTATAACTTCTAATTTTAAATATTATTAGTTCAATATTAATAATAAGAATTTTAAGAGGTTATAAAATGATAAATATTTCTTCTATCAAATTACATATGTACTGTCCAATGAAGTTATACATACAAACCCATGTGGATACAAGCGAAAATGAAGATTACCAATTGGCAATCGAGATTAAAAAGCTTAAAATTGATATTCAGGACCTTATTCAAAAAAACATGCGCAAGGTCAAAAAGGACATGACACTAAGCGAAATTGAAAACATCCTGTCACAGAACATTGACCCATACATCGAAAGCACAACAAAATCCATAAAATCAATGAACCTGGGACTTGAAAATTCACAGATAAATGAAATAATTGATGACGCTTACTTTAAAATAAAAATAACAGCATTGAAAACCAAACAAGCAATGACCATTCTCAATAAAAATGCATTTGCCATAACAGACATGTTTTTTCCAAATTCAATGTATTCATACATGTTAAAAGATAAAAGTCTTGATTTAATCGGAGTATGTGACAAAATAGAAATCATCGACGGGAATTATTATCCAATCACCATTAAAAGTTCAAACCCCCCACTCAAGGGAGTTTGGGACCAGGACGCGATAGAACAAGTAGCCTATGCAATACTTCTTGAAGAAGAATTTAACACAGAAGTGTATGTAGGCTTTGTCGATTATGAAAAAATAGGGGATAGGCGCCCAGTTGTAATGGACGTTAACCTTAGAAAAGGATTATTCGAAATTATTCGTGAAGTTAAGGAAATAATCGATAATAAAAAAATTCCAAATGTTAGAAAAACTCCAAAAAAATGTGAAAAATGCGAATATAAAGAAATTTGCGATAAAAATTAGATGAAAAGGGAGTTAACTAATAACTCCCTTCCCATATGTCCATAAACATGAATTAAAATTTAATGTTGTCTCCCAAACGGGAAATATTGAACACCGCAGTATCAGCGATTGACATTACCGCCAAAACACCAGCTTGAATAGGATCAGTGATAATCAAATCTGCATATTTTGTTACGCTTCCAGGCATGTTAAGGCAAATTACAATCAGATTACTTTCCTGCTTGACTTTCTTAACAGCTTCTGTAATTTCACCACCCATAAGTGAACCTGCAAGCACCAATGCACTTACACGAGGAAGCCTTGAGATAGCTTCAATAGCTTCAGCAAGATTCTTTTCACCAACCAATGGTATTGTATCGATACTGATACGTTCACCACGTATGTTGTGCCTATCCGCTTCAGTGATTGCACCCATTGCAACTTGAGACACTTGTGCTCCGCCACCAACGATAATTATACGTTTTCCATAGATATCCAACTGAGAACCATGCAATTCAACAGAGAGCACCTCCTCGATATTATCCAAATCGGAAAGCAACTCGTCAATATCTTCAACATGCTCAAGCTCCAAATTAATAGAACCCATATTGTTCTTTTCAACGAATAGGTGAACATAACTGATATTTGCACCATGGGATGTAATGACATCAGTTATATCATCCAATACTCCTTTTTTCTCAGTAGATTTTATTGTTAATGTATAATCATTCATTTTATGGCCTTACTTTGTCAAGTTCTGCATGTGCTCTTTTCCACATGCTTAAAAAGTTATCTTCTTTGCTGACTGGAATTACATCAAGGCCCAAGTCCCTATGTTCCTGAATCCATTCCTCATGAAAAACTGGTATTTCAATTTTAATTGGTTCAGAGGTTTTATTTACAACAATAAGATTCCTGTAAGGAAAATCCCATTCAACTATATATCCTCCAAGACTTACCATATGATACGGTCTCATAACAAATTTCATAAATAATCCTCCTTATAATAATCCAAGTACGATAGATAAAATTCCAAGTAGTGTAGCTCCTAAAATTGTAGGTAACAACTGTCTGTTTGTAAATACTGGGCTAAATGCTGAGAAGATTCCCATCATGAATACGAAAATCAATGCCACAGCAACGTTTACCAAGATTCCCCATGACAAGATTGTTGGAGGCACTCCAATGAACAACACTGAAAATACCGCACCAAGAGTGAACATGAAAAATCCTCTGGTTAACACAACGACAGCCCTATACTTAGCCGCATATTCCATATATGGCCCTTCAATAACATCACTTTTCGCTTTAATGATTGAAAACGGATATTCGTTTAATATTATCATGTAACCAATGAAAAATACAATTGCTGCAATTCCACCAGCCACTGTGAATAAGAATGGTCCGTTTACTTGTTGAAATGCCACAATATCCTTTAGAAATACGCTTCTAGCTGCAGTTACCGGAGCGAATAATGCTAAATACAATGGGAATGAACCATAAGTAATCATTCTGAGGGATCTTTTAGCACTGATGTCCTCAATGAATGAACGGGTTGCATTATTGTGAACTGCACCTTTAATCTGATCAGGGAATGGCATGTTAACTGACATTACTGACTTAGACAATGCTCCCATCAACACATAACAGATTTCCTCAACTTTTAAGAATCCTACAATTGCCACTAAGCTTGCAAGTGCAGGAATCATGTAAGCTTCAGGAGTCAATGCCAAAAAGATGCATAAAACAACGATGAAACAGATTATCGGCAAGGATTTGTATAATCCTGGAACCGGAGATGAAACTTCAACATTCTCCTTGAACATGAATTTTATTGGAGCCATAATTCCAGGAGCGACCACTTTAGGTCCTATCCTTTGTTGAATTCTAGCGTGAATGTATTTTCTTTCAATTCCCGGAAGGAATGTTGATATTATGAAACAGACAAGCACTGTGGCAATTACTGCAATGACTGAATTGATAATAGTATTTTCCAACATGACTCTATCTCCTTATTATTTCAATTGCTCTGTCTGTACATGTGAAACATGGGTCACATTGTACAATACATAATTGAGCGTCAGTTATCTGATCACCAATACATGCATATTGCATTGCACCAATATTCGCCATAGAAGGTGTTCTTATGATACTGTGCCTGACTCTTCCGCTTTCCAATGCATATGAATGATACAGAGTTCCCCTTGGAACTTCAATGTAACTTTCACTAATGTCTGTGTCAAACATTTCCCAGTCACGGTTTACTACCTTACCTTCAGGAATATTTGCAATAGCTTGCCTAATTATCTTGATTGATTCGAAGGATTCCAATGCCCTCATGACAAGATTTGACTTAACGTCCCCATCAGGCTGGGTGATAACATTGAAGTCAAAGTCATCATATTCAAACATTGTTGTTCTTAAATCTCTTGCAACACCGGTTGCCCTAAGAGTTGGACCTGTCACCGCAAGTTCAATTGCTTGATTTTGAGGCAATACCCCAATTCCAGTGACCCTTGATAACAATATAGAATCAGCCATGAACCTATCGACAAAACCTGTGAGTCCTTCTTCAAGCGCATCCATATCATTTTTGAGTCTCAATAGTTTGGCTTCATCCAAGTCACATCTTGGCCTTACTCCGCCCAAAACAGAACATCCGTATTGTACACGGTTCCCTCCAATCATTGCGAGAAGTTCCATGACTATTTCTCTCATGTAGAATACCCTCATTGAAAATGTTTCATGAGACAAAACTTCACAACCGTGTGCTAAATACAAGAAATGTGAATGTAAACGTTCGAGTTCACCCATGATTACACGAATGAACTTAGCTCTTTCTGGAATTTCAATACCTAAACCTAACTCTGCAGTTCTGCATGAATTCCATATGTGTGCATTTGAACAGATTCCACAAATTTTTTCAGTTAAAGCATTGGCCTTTTCAACAGGAAGACCTTCCATGATCCTCTCTACTCCCCTATGATTAACACCAATAGTTATCTCAGCTTCCTGAACGATTTCATCCTCAACAAAAAGCCTTACCCTATATGGTTCCAATGCAGCAGGGTGAACTGTACCTAATGGAATTTCAGTTTCAATTATTTCGCTTCTTGGTACTTTTTCATCCATCAAACTCCTCCTTAATCTGCATCCAATAATGTAGGTAAAAGTGATACAACTCCAGCTAAAACATCTTGAGGTCTTACAGCACAACCAGGAACTTTTGCATCAACTGGTATAATATTTTCGACTGGACCCTCAATTTCCTCTGAAGGAATGTCACCATAACAATTCTTATAAACACCACCCATTAGCGCACAACTTCCTGCAGCCACAACTAATTTGGGATTAGGAATAGCTTCATAAATCGCTTCTAATGGTTTCCTATTTAAATGTGTAACCGGACCTGTTACAACCAATACATCAGCTTCACGAGGATTCCAGGTTAAGAACACATTATATTGTTCAGCATCAAAACGTGGGGATAAAATTGAGTTTACAATTTCAATATCGCATCCATTGCATCCGCCAGTATAAACCAGCATGACATGTATCGCTCTTGCTCTTGAAAATGATTTAAGTCCCATCTAATCACCATCCTCACTGTTTTTCAGCACTGTTTTATCAGATAAATATTGTGCAATAAACTTAAGTTTATCATCAGAAATTTTAAATGGCTGTTCCAAAGTGCTTGCAATGTCAACTTCTTGGTCCCCGACATTACTTGGGTGTATTGTTCCTTTCTCACCGTAAAATGAGAATACTGGACAGAAGTCATGACAATAATAGCACACAACACATTTTTCAAGATTAATTTCAGGCACTTCACTTTTAGTCCAATCATCAGTTAACTTAATAGGACTTGCTAATTTTTTCATCTCCACTGCACCTGTTGGACAGACATTTGCACAACCTGCACATCCGATACAGGCTTTCTCATCAACCCTGTCATCGACCTCCACAGATAGTGTTGCAATCTGATTTCTCATGTCCATGTCTGTAACTCTATCAGCTGCAAAAAAGATTCTTTTAAAGTTAGTAAATGCTCCTTCCAAAGCTATTCTTAGTAAACTCATTTAAATACCCTCTATTGAATCTTTAAAATTTCTTTCGAATAAAAATGCTTTTGCAGGACATGCATTCTTACATGCACCGCAGTAAGTACATTTCTCTTCATTAACTACATAATTACCATCAATTTCCTCAATTGCATCATATGAACAGATTCCGTGGCACAATCCACAATGCATACATAACTTTTGCTCAATGAAATTAAATCCATCTTCAATTTCATTCTTATACATTGTTGATTTTGGAATCGCATCAACAGGACAGTGAACTGCACAGTTTTCACATAAGACACATTTGCTCATGTCTACAGATATTGAGCCCCTATGAAGGGTAATCGCACCCTCTTGACACATCTCAACACAGATTCCGCATGAAATACAATCGTCAGACACTTCACCGTTCCAACATTGAGTAATGTATTGACGAGCATTGACCTCATCACACACCTGTACACATTTTCCGCAACTTACACAGAAACCGGACAATGTGGACAGTTCTTTGTCATCATACTCATCATAGATAAACATTTCAGGGTCTTCAGTCAATGTCTGAACAGGACAGTAACTCATTGCCAATTCATGAGTCCTATTTTCAGTATCTGCAGTCGGATCATATCTTAATTTACCTTCATCTTTCTTAAGTGAACCGTTTTCACATAAATCAGCACATAGTCCACAGTTCAAACATGATATGATACTTCCTGTAGGTTTTTGACGCAAGTTATTAATAACTATATTAAAGTCATCCACAGATATAGCGTTATTAGGACATGCCTTCATACAGTTCAAACAAAGTGTACAAGTAGACTTGTTAACAATTTGAAGCTTGTTCATAGATCCATTAGGACAAACGTCCATACACAATCTGCATTCCCTACAGATTCCATCAGCCCTATCCACTTTAACATGGATTGCACCGGTTGGACAGTATTCTTCACATCTACCACAGAAGATACATTTTTCCAAATCGGTTGCGAAGCAATTTCTTGAAACCTCAGTGACCTTATTCTTCTCATTCTTATGACGAACATTGTCCAATGGAGGATTTAAAATATTTAAAGATTGAATTAATGTAATCTGCTTATCTCTTTCAAGTTCAAATCCATCAACACGACATTCAGGATATTGCTCTGCACAAACTCCACAACGTGAACAGATACCATATACGATTCCGTCCTCAATTGTGATGTTGTTTGTCGGACAGTTGTACATGCACATTCCACAGCCGTTACATTTGGCCCTGTCTACAACATATCCCCCATAACTGTTTTGGAATATAGCTCCGTTAGGACAGTTTTGATAACAAATTCCACAAGTGAGACAGCTGAATGGTATACCATTTACTAGTCTAATAGATTTTGTAGGGCATGTTTTAATACAATCCTCTTTTCCTTCACATGTATTAGTTGATAAAAACATTTTAAAAACCCCTTATTTACTCCTTGCAAATATTAGTTTACCTACAAAAATTCCAATTAAAGCAGATAAGAATGCAGTTGAAATCGGTAAATCTGTGTAGAACGGATAGTTACCGGATTGCCATGCCACAATAATTCCTGCAATAAATATGAATACAAATGATCCAAGAGTGAACTTTGCATCGCTGACATTAAGCTTAATTTGTGATCCTATAATTAAACCTAATATTAATCCAAATATTATTGGCCCTAAACTTATCATCATTCACTCTCCTCCACAATTTTCTTAAATCCTGCAAATGCAATTACAATTGCAGATAATCCTACAAATACTTTTAAACCAACAAATATGTTGAGATATGGAATGATTCCTGCATTTGTAACATCAGGATAATGGAATGCAGTTTGAATTGCTTGAGGAACAACATTGAGTAAATCAGTACCGAAGTTGTATAAGTAGAACCCCCCTACAAATAAACCGATTAAACCAAAGATGATAAATCCTAATGCACCAATGGATTCCAATACTTCAATATAAGCGTGAGATAATTCCAATGGAGAATTACCCAATCCATAAACAAGTATGGACAATATAATTCCACTTGCTATCATTGCACCACCTTGGAAACCTCCACCCGGAGTGATGTGACCTCCAAGAATGGTCATTATACCTAAACAAATCAATATGATTGAAATTGGTAAGGATATTAATTTTAAAATCATACTGCCTTGACTCATCTTTTATCCCCCAATAATCCTCTTCCAAAGACTAATAAAACCACTAAACCAGCAGTTAATAAAATAATTGATTCACCTAAAGTATCGTATGCTCTGAAATCAAAAATAACAACAGTTACCAGGTTTGGAGCAATTTGTGTTCCTAAGGCATTATAAATATTACTTACACCCGGATTAATCATGCTGCTTAAATGGAAAACAGCATCAAATAATGTAACAGAGAATATTGCTGCCATTACTGCTGCAAGTATATTACGAATAGTAGATTTAGACAAGATTACCACCCCAGTACATGAATACGACAATTATTGCAAGTGTTACGATTGCATAGAACAGCATTTTCTCAAGAGAGTCATCCTGTTCCTTTTTAAATTTAGGAATGAGTGGAATATTTGAAATCAATACAACCGCCAATATCAATGTTACCAATGCAGCCAATAAAACATTGACATGCCTTAACAATATAGCGGAAAGAACCAATGATACAATTATGAATATTTCTGCTGTAATACTTCCGGAAACGTCCGCATTGGTTACAGGACCCGGTGAAAACAATTTTTTAAATTGTTTTACAACATCAAATATTTGATCATAGAGTTTCATAATATCCCTCCTACAAAGTTAGAAATTCCAGTTGTCACCACATCTGGGAAAATACCTAACAGGATGATTATAATCAACAATACTCCCATTGTGAAAATCATTGATCTAGGAACCTCTTTGTTTTCAAGTTCTAAGTCATTTGGTTTCGGTTTTAAAAACATTGTGTAGAATGTTTTTACAAACACTACAAATGTAGCTATACTTACCATAATTGCTAAAATTGATAATTCCGGATATCCGCAATTTAAGGAAGCTTGAACAAGCATTAATTTTGATTGGAAACCGTTAAGTGGAGGCACACCTGCCATTGCCATACCACCAATAAGAAGCATGATACTTACTTTTGGATGGTATGCAAGAAGTCCACCAAGTTTTCTTGTGTCCACTTCGTTTGTCGCTTCCACGATTGCACCAAATCCTATGAATAATAATGCAGTAATCAAGATTTCATTCAATGCTTGGAAAAGTCCTGCTGTTAATGAAAATGTTGTTCCAAGCCCAATACCTAAACCGATGAAACCTAATTCTCCTACCGCTAAAAATCCAATCATTCTTCTGAAGTCTGTTTGAGTAAGTGCGAGTGAAACACCTAATATCATAGCTAAGATAGAGAAGAACACTATGAGCACTTCAAAGATTGGAAGTGTGGAGAATATTCTAAACATGATTAACACAATTGAAATCATTGAGATTACTGTAAATGATTGAAGTAAAGCTGCTCCATGAGGTTCTGCTTTTGAATAAACTCCAGATTTGATAGTATGGAACGGTGGTAAACCAGAAGCATATAACCAACCGAAGAATATTAATGCGAGAGACATTAAGAATACTGGAGATGTTATATCAACCAAACCATTGTGAACAGCAGTTGCAATGTCTGTAACGTTTACACTACCTGTCAATGCCAAGAGGAATCCAATTCCTAAAAGCATTATAGGAGAACCTATTGACCCTAAAATCATATATTTCAAAGCCATTTCATAACTGTAATCAATGGATGATGCTGCCACAATACCCACTTGTGCAAGAGCCAATATCTCAAAGAACACAAACATGTGGAAGATATCATCTGTTAAAATCATTGCAGTTACAGCGGCTGTACCTAAGAACAATAGGAACAGGTAAGGTCCTGAAACTTTCTTATATTTTGTCAAGTAGACAAAGACTACTAAAAATGTTAAAAGACCAACAATCGCAATGAATATTTGTTGCAGGAATGTGAATGAATATGTAATCGCAGGATGATACATCACATTTGTTACATTATCCAGAATAGGAGCGTATCCTCCAAAGTAGTGAAGACCATAGTTTGAAGCCAATGGTATAATCGGAAGACATATCGCTACAACAAATGCAAATATTTTTGTCGCCTTATTGAACTTTGAGAATGCACTGATAAGCAATGCAGCCATCAAAGGAACAATAACCATGATTGGAATTAATTCATTCATTGTACTCCTCCTGTTTTGATGTGTCTGCCAACATCACTTTTGTAGACAAAGTGCCGTATCTTCTGTATAAAACCATCACTAAAGCCAACATTACCGCCAAGGTACTTGCACCGATTACAATACTGGTCAATACCAATCCAAAAGGCAATGGATATGCAGCATTTGATGCAAACCAAGTGGTATCCATTCCAGGCATTAAAATAGGTACGACACCACCTGCCTTATAACCAATAGCAACAATGAACAAGTTTACACCCTCTTCGATGAAACTTATACCGATGATCTTTTTAATGATATTATCAATAAAAATTGCAGAGTAGACTCCAATTACAATTAACGCAACTGATGCCATTAATATCGCAAGTTGTGTTTGAGCCATTAGTCATCACTCCTTTGAGTCTTTTTAACAGCTAAAGCAATAAATACAGGTACAATAGCTGCACCAACAATAGCTTGAGTCAACGCAACATCAGGTGCCAATAAGATTTGGAAAAGAACTGCAAGAGCCCCTCCTGAAAAACCTGTCAATATTGCTGCCTTTAACAAGTCCTTTTGAATAAGAGCAAGAATTGCACTTAAAACCATGATTATGCATAATACAAATTCCAACATCTTATTCCTCCTCATCAATTTCGATTGTAGTTACTGAAAATCTATCGTCTGCCTTAAGTTTTTCTGAGTTTTCACTTTCTAAAGCTTGCATTTTTTCTTTAGGGTGAATGAACGGATGATTTTCATCTACTTCTTCTTCAACTGTCATCAAATCAACATTATTTTCTCTATCTTCATTTTTCCAATAAGCATTAGCTATTGCATGTGCTGTGAATGGAGACAATATAAAGTACACTCCCGCCAACAGATATTGTCCTAAACCAATCAACGCAATGATACATGCAATATCAAACAGTCCAACAATGTGGATTATTGCATAGACTTTATTCTTTGTAGTATTGCTTAAGCTTATAAGGCCCACTGCAGATATTATGATTAATATCGCCGCAATGATTAAAAGGGCTGCTTTGATATATTCAATCATTTGTCATCCCCTCCTAAAACAACAGCAAATGCAACAGTGCCTACAAAACCAAAGAATATTAAAGCTAATGATATATCTCTAAAGAATTGAAGATTATATAAGCTACCAACAATAAGTAATGCAACTGCAAAAGCGTTTACAATTACGGAACTTCCTAAAAGCCCCATAGATGTAGATTTGTATGCGCTAGCTCTCAATGCAGCGAGCATCATTATTATTAATGCAATAACCAAAATATATTCTGAAATTAATAATATATCCATACTATCTCACTCGATTGTTTACTAAAAGAAAAATATTATTCCAACATTTTCTTTATATAAGGTTCAAAAGGAATAATATCCTCTTTACTTCTTGGAGAAATAGCAGCTACTTTGATAATGTTATTTTCACTGTCTAAGTCAATAGACAAAGTACCAGGAGTCAAAGAAATACTATTTGCTAAAATTGTCTGTGAAACAGGCCTCTCTAAAACTGTTTCAATGTCAACAACTATAGGATCAATATTTCTTCCCATAATCCTTATAAAAGCAACATCAATAGTTGCTTTAATGATTTCATAAATAAGGTCTAAGAAATAAATAATTCCATAACCAATTCTAGTCAAAAACATTAAACAAGCTCCATTTCATTTAATTATTAAATGTCCTAGTTGACATTAATTAATAATATTATTATTTATCATGATTATTTATTATAAATGTATGCTTTTTTAAAAAAAATATTTAATATTAGATTTTTTTTTTTTTTTTTTATTTTTTT
>R25__coassemble_604_pt1 | contig 21037 bp, 15 predicted proteins | sample R25__metabat2_low_PE_004 | metagenome-assembled genome bin R25
AAACATCCAAGATAGCTTTTAAAAAATCAAGAAAATCTTAGCTTGACAGCATTGGAAAATAACTTGAATTTTTGTACAATATGCATTTAAAAATTAAAAAAAATGGAAATAAGATATATCTTTATTTCCTTACAGTGATTTTATTTGAGATTTTGATTTTGCCATAACTTGTTTTGATTGTATACTTACCGGCTTTTAGTTTTTTAACCTTAATCTTTGCAATTCCCTTTTTATTTGTTTTTGCAGAATATTTCTTATTTTTGATTTTGAATTTTATCTTTTTGCCTTTCAATGCAATTCCTTTAGAGTTAACCAGTTTTGCAGTGAACTTTAAGGTCTTGCCCTTTTTGATTGATTTGTTCTTAGCGGTCAATGTAGGTTTAACCTGTATCTTGTTGGACACTTTAAAGCCTTTGTAGGTGACAGTGACAGCATAGGTTTTAGCTGCAAGCTTATTCAATTTTACGCTTACAAAGCCATTATCGTCTGTTTTTGCAGAATATGCTTTTCCGCCAATGATAATTTTTATAAGTTGACCTTTGACAGAATCACCATAATCGCCATGAACCCTGACCTTATAGACATTGTTTGCTCCATAGTACATGACAACATTATTATTGTCTGATAAGCGTGGGACAATCTCAATATTTTTAGAAAAGCTTTCATTATCAGTGGGATTGATGACTTTTATGACATATTTTCCAACATTTAAAGCAATATTGAACGCCATCGCACCATCTTTTCCGCTGTTTAATTTATATTGCTTGTTGTTTACATCAACTATCACTGTTTTTCCTGCAATAGGATTGCCGAATTGATCAGTCAAGACAATTCCGTATTTTGAATTGTATGTGTAAACACCGTTTTCAGGCAATTTAACATCCAACAAGATTTCAAGCACATGGCTCCCGTGGGAAGAGTTATAGTTTTTGCCTTGATAATCCACATTGATGTCATAGATTCCGTCAACCAAAGAGAATGGCACTTCAACCTTGCCTTCATTTAATTTTAATGTTTGGGAGACATTGTTGAAACTAACGCAAACTTCCCCATTTTTAACGGGATTATTGAATTGGTCAACAACAATTATTTCAATGCTTGAATTGTTGACGCTGATTTTGGTTGTTGTATTGTAATCTGCCAATACGGTGAATGCCTTTATGCATGCAACCTGAGACTTGTAAGTATGCAAAGCATATGTTTTTTGCAAATAGAACAAGTCTTGCCAGGACTCCCCATCATAGCTAACATAGGATATTTCAGGGAAGTATATTGCCTTGTTGAGTAATTGAATTTCAGAAATTGGAACGCTTGATAGCTTATCGCTTGTGGTGTTGAATACAATCTCAAAGATGTCACCCACATACAAAGGCACAATGTCGTCCAAATGGAAAGTATAATATCCTGCATTTGAGGTTCCGCTTTTTGTTGTTTTTAAAACTCCATTCACATAAACGGAAAATGTCCAGTTGGTCAATTTTTCAAAGTATGTTGAAACCCCTGACAATATCTCGTTGTCGGTTGCTGTGAACTTGTTCTTGTACCACACTTGGGTTCTGTCGTCATGCAGGTAATCGGTTTTTCCTGCAATGTCATATTGATAATTCTTATCGTATTTTACAGTCTCATTCAATACAAATGTGTAAGCTATTCCTTCAACACCCGGCTTTGCAAAGGACTCATCATAATAGGAAACGTAGAAATATCCATTGTCCCCCCAATTAGGTCCCCAGCTGTTCTTGACAATCCATGCACCGTCACCTGCTGCATAGCTTCCAAAATAGAAGTTATCTCTTGAGTAAGTGTCGTTCCATCCGACAATTGTCACCGCATGGTTTGATGGGTACAATGCCCAAGTGAAATAGTCCTTTCCATTGTTAAGGTAGTAAGTGTCAAAGTAAATGGAAGTTCCAACAGCACCGTATTTCATTATTGCAGTTTTTATTGCATCATTGTCTGTATAATTATCCCTTTTCAAGAGCAAAATATTTTGAATGTGCAATATGCTGTTTAAAATAGGGGATAAAACTGACTTGTCGTCAAACATGTCTGAGGACTCATTGACTGGACCCATCCAGCTTGCAAAATATCCGAAAGGCATTGAATCATACCCTCCTTCATTGGTATTCATTTTCCAACCGTAATCAGAATACAATGCAATGAGGTTTTTCATGTTTTCTTCTGACAGGTCAAACTCCTTACCTGTTGCTTTTTTAAGGCAGGACTCTAAAACCGCCATTGCAGTAAATGCCCAACAATTTCCACTGGATTGCTGATCTTTCACCACTGTTCCATATCCATTTTCAACAAGGTTGTAATAGCTTGGAATATCAGTGATTTCCACATCTTCCATAATGTAATTTGTATAATTTCCATTTCCAATATTGGTGTTCAGGTCTGAGGTATCCAAATAATCGTTATTCAGTGGGGCTTTATTATTCCTGTATGTATTTCCAGTTAAGGACATGTGCAGGTTGTTTAAAATGGAAAATATTGCTCCTGCCTGAACATTTGCATTATTGCTTTCAAATATGTTGGATATAAGCAATAAGTCTGAAGAGTTATCGATATACAATGCTCCACCATTTCTAGCGGAATTGTTATTGTAATTTCCATATGTGGAATAGAACTTGCCGTACATATGATAAACAGCCCCACCATCCCATTTTGCGGAATTATTGAAAGCGTTAATGCGATTTAATCTCACATCCCCATTAAGAGTTGTAATAGCTCCCCCAAATGTTGAGGAACAGTTTATAAAATCACAGTTATTTATTGTGAGAGGAGATGATTTTATGTATATTGCACCTCCCGCATCTTCAATGGAATAATCCTTAATAAATCTTGATTTTGAAATTGTTACATTTAACGTATTTTCACAGGCGATAGCACCTCCATAGTTATATGCATAGTTATTGATAAAATCTGAATCGGTTACGCTCAAATAACCTGCACCCATGTAAATCGCACCGCCATAAACGGCATATCCTTCGTTGAATGTACAATTTATGATAGTTACCTTGGAATTGGTGTTTTCATCGGACGTATATATTGCACCACCATAATTGTTTCCATAACTATCTGCCTTACTGCCATAACCGCAATTAAAAATGACGTTTGTAGCGTCAAGGCTTCCATAATTAGTTATTGACATGTCTGTCAATGTTACATTAGTTAATGATAAGAATGAATTTACCTTAAATCCAACACCATCGTATTTAAGAATGGTTTTTGTAGGGTTGGATCCGATAATGTTAACTTTTTCGATTGATTTTGAATCATCCAATGCATATTCACCATCAGATAAATAAATATTACAATTTCCCTTAATTCTATCTGCAGTTAAATATTTATAGGGATTTTGAGAAGATCCATCACCATCATCGTTTTCAAGTGATGAGTTAAAGTAATAGTCGTTGTTCGCAGCCAAAATATCTTCATCACCTATAGAAATTGTCGCTTGATAATCTTCAATTTCAATTATATCACTAGTCTGGTTATCTGCCGCATAACTTGACGGAACAAGAAATATCACAAGCAATACAGCAATCAACAATATTTCATGATATTTAACCAATTTCATTCCTCCAAAAAAAAATAAAAAAAGAAATAGAGATTAAAAATCCCTATTTTTTAACTTTTAAAGTCTTTTTCACTTTGTCTTTTCCGTAGATGACTTTATATTTGTATTTTTTACCTGCTTTGAGTTTTTTAAGAACATTCTTTTTAACTTTAAACTTAGCAACACCTTTCTTGTTGGTTTTTGCTTTAAGTTTTTTACTTTTAATTTTAAGAATGACCTTTTTACCAGCAATTGGCTTTTTAGCAGATGTTTTTAAAGTCACTTTAACCTTAAGTTTCTTAGCTGATTTTTTAACTTTCAATTTTTTAGCTTTAATAACATTTTTAACAGTTACCTTATACTTTTGTGAAACCTTGTTGTAGGTTACAGTAACAGCATATGCTTTAGGTTTAACTGCTAAATTGAAAGTAGCATAACCGTTCTTATCGGTTTTTGCTTTTAATGTTTTTCCAGCTATCTTAAGAGTTACAACCTTACCGGCACCTACGGATTTTCCGTCTTGAGTTACACGTACTTTGTATCCGAAACCATAGTCAACTTTTGCATTGTTTTTAGCGGTGATTTTGATCACAGGCTTTTTATCAGGAGTAGTGTTTTCAGATTTTTCATAAGCTGCAGTGTTGCCTTCTGTAACAACATTGGAGTTGATGTTTTTAATACTTTCATCCGCAGTTGTTCCATTAGCTGTCAATCCATTATTTTTAACAGTTGCATTGGTATTTATAGCAGCAATAGTGGATTTTCCAGTAGTTACAACATTATTGTTTGTAATCTCAGCACTACCTTCACTGACGATTATTCCTGTGGTATTCTCATCCACACCACTTTGAGGTGATACAATATCTCCAACATCCTTACCGTTTGCAGTGATGTTGTTTGAATCAATCACAGCATCAGTTTGGTGAGTTACAACACCATAAACATGGTTTCCTTCAGCATCTATTGTGTTTCCAGCAATTAATGTCTTGTTTTCTTCAACATATACGCCATATACAGTATCGGATTCACCTTTGATGTGGTTGTTGGTGAGGTTCACTTCACCGTCATTTTCCCAGTCATCAAGGTATACTGGATAAGTAACATCTTTTGCTTTAGCGGAAATGTTGTTGTTGTCCACAACAGCAGTTGATTCTCCGCCAACTTGCAGACCAGCAGCGTAATGATCATCGGAATTGGATTTGATGTCATTTCCTGAAATTGTGATGTTTTCACAATCATTGGTAACTAATCCGTATGCATGTTTATGACCGTTCAATTCAATTGCATTGTTTGTGATTCTTGAATCGTCGCTGTTGTCAAAGTGTACTGCATAGATGGTGTCATCATAACCTGTTGCATCATTATAGTTGACAGTTATGTCATTCTTATTGAATGATACGTTGTCGCTGTTTTCAATGTGAACTCCTTGGGAGTTGTATTCTATAGTTGGGAAAGCGGAATAATCAATATCTACAGATGGAATGTTTGCATTCAATACGTTGTCTTCAACAACAAGATTGTCTGAGTCAACTGCATTGATAGCGATTGTTTTAACGTTGCCGTCTGATTTAGCTGAGTAGTTGATGTTGTTGTTAATGATTTTTACATCATCCGCAACGTCTACAGAAATCGCATAGCTTTGAACGTTGTCTGGAGCATTGTATGTGATGTTGTTGTTTGAAAGAACAACATTGTCTCCACCAATGTAAACTGCAGCACCGTCGGTTTCAGCAAAGTTATTATCCAATACGATAGCCACATTGGATAATTCAATATTGTCTCCATTGAGTTTGAATGAAGCGTTGTTGAATACTGCGCCGTCACCTGTCAATTTGATTTCATCATTAATTGTGATTACACCAAGGTTGTCGAAGGTTCCTTTAAATATGATTTCATCAAATGGAACATCCTCTTTTAAAACTCCGTTTTCATCAAAGAAATTATGGAAGTTTTCAGGTGTAACGATATTGTTTATTCCGGATACAGTTAAGGTCTTGTTTTCCTCATTGTTTGCAAATTGAGCGGTTTCATCAATATATTTAGCGGTTATATTGTATTTTCCAGGCTCTTTGGTTATGAATACCTTATCTTTAGCGACACCGTCAATGACATCCATTGTTTTGATAAGTTCATTGTCGAAGTATAACTCAACAATACCCTTGTTGACAACGGTTCCGTCAGCTGATGTTACTGTTACGGTATATTCGATTTCATCACCTTTTGAAGCTGTTACATCTTCAATAGCAATATTGGTATCCACAGTATTTGCAAATAGAACCTCTTCAACTCCACCGACATTAGCGGAAATGAACTTGATGCCTGTTGCATCTAAATCGTAAGTGAATTCACCGTCATATAACACGCCTTCAATATCACCCTTATTTGTGGAGATTGTGACCGGCATTGATACTTTTATAGGGGAATCCATTTTGGTTACGGTTTCGCCGTCAGTGTAGCTGTCGATTGCAACAGTCAATTTAACGGTGTTTCCATCCTTGATTTCAGTGTCATTGGTTATTGTTAAGACAGCCCAATTGTTCATAGTAGGTTTGTAATTGCTGTTACCTCCAATGAATTCTTTTGGATCATCATTTGTTCCCCACCAATTCTTATTGGCAGTCATTGAAGGAGAGGTTTGTTCTGTCTTATATCCGTAAACTGCAATGCCGTTTTCATCTGCATTGTTGATGAACACTGATTTTTCAACATTGACTGTAGTAGCTCTTGCATATATTGCTCCACCATTTGCATCAGCAGTGTTGTTTTCAAATAATGTATCTGAAATGGTTAATTTACCTTTTCTTTCATAATTTGATGTTCCAGCCATGTAAATAGCTCCACCACCAGTGCCTTCCTTACCGTTAGCATGGTTTGCAATGAATTCAGAGTTTGTGATTTTCATATCAGCTTCAGAGTGTGAAACGAATATTGCTCCACCGCTTGAAGTGGTCAATGCCTTATTGTCTTTAAAGGTAGTGTTGTCAATGGTCATTCCTGCAATTTGTTGAGCGAAAATAGCTCCACCACCATTGTTATCGTTACCATTAGCAATGTTGTTTTCAATTACAGAATTTTCAATGACAATTGTTGCTCCTTTAGCAAGACTATTACCAGAGTAAATTGCTCCACCAAGTTTAGCGGTGTTGTTTGCAATAGTTGAGTTAATTACAGTTAAATAACCAACATTGTAGATTGCTCCACCATTAAATTCACCTGCTGTGGAATTAGCTAATGTACAGTTAATTAAGGTTAAATAGTTAGAGTTTCCTAATAATGCACCGCTTTCAACAGCATTGTAACCGTTAATCATAATTAGGTTTTTAAGAACAACTTTTGCGCCTTCACCGACATAAAGGATTCTGTTGCTGTTATCCGCATCGATTACAACTTTTCCTTCACCCGTAATGTTTAAGTTGTTGGAGATAATTCCTAAATCACCTGTTTTATAAGTACCTTCTAAAAGAACAATTTGACCTTTTTTAGCGATTTCAATTGCATGTGCCAATGTTTTTACAGGATTTTCCATAGATCCTTCGTTTGCATCGTCACCTTCAGGGGATACGTAGATTACATCTGGAACTTCACTGATAAGCAATGTGAATTGAGGAACTCCTCCTAATGAAACAGTGATTTCTTTATCCGCTTCATCTACAGTGTATTTGAATGTTATTTCTTTACCTTTGCTTAAAACAACCTCATTAAGTTTACCTGAATCGGAAGTGAATCTTACTTCTACACCGTCAGGAATTTCACTTGAAAATACTGCAGTAATTGTAATTTCATCGCCTGCAACTGCATCTTTAGGATCAACAGTCACATCCAATGTAATTTTACTGTCTTCACTAATGTCAACGTTAGCTTTTGTATTATTACCCCAGTAGTTGTTGTCAGCGGTAATGACAGTGGTTGCCTTATCCTTTTTGTCAATTGCATAACTGTCGTCACCTTCTTTGTTGATGATGAGGGAATTTGCAATGTCAAATGTTCCCTGATTTGTATTTACATAAATTGCAGAACCGGTATCTCCAGCAGTGTTATTTATAAAGATACAATTATCAATGCTCATTGTTGATTTTGTATCATCAATAGTCTGATAAATTGCTCCACCTTGAACTTTGACAGATGCTCCATTGATAGCCTGGTTGTTTGTGAATGTGGAATCCTTGATTGTTGTTGGAGTTCTTCCAGCAAATATCGCTCCACCTTGACCTTGTAAAGCAGTGTTGTTGTCAAATGTACAGTTGGTTATTTCCAAAGTTCCAGTAGTTGAAGAGGAAGCCCTGGTGGCATATATTGCTCCACCGGTTTTAGCCTTGTTATTCCTGAATACTGTGTTTTCAACTAAAGTATCTGCAGAAGCTGAATAAATCATACCGTATGTGGTTGACAATGAAGTCATGTCATTTCCAATGAATTCAGAATTATTAATTAATAACTCGGTTCCAGATTGTGAACCAATAACTCCTCTTGAAGCAACATTTTCGGAAAAGTCACAGTTATCAATTACCATTGTACCTTGTTTATTGTTAATAATGTTACCTCCAGAAGTGGAAGTAGCTTTGTTTGAATAGAAACTACAATTGGTAATGATAGTATTTCCATCATCTAAAAGCACTGAACCGAAAGCAGATTTTGAATTTGTAAATGCAATATTGGTTAAGTTAAGGTTTGCAGTGTTTTCGATGATTCTTAATGAGTTACCATCAATGACAACAGTTCCTTGACCTGAAATGTCTAAATCTTTATTTACAACCAATGTTTCGCCAATTACATAATTACCGTTCAATATTACAATTTTACCTTTCTCAGCAATTTCCATAGCATGTTTGATTGTAGCTACAGGCGCATCTCTAGATCCAATGTTGTTGTCATCACCTGACATGGACACATAAATTACTTCCAATACGATAGGTTCTTTCACATTTAAAGCAGTTGTATTTGCTGCTTCAGCAGAAGTGATTGTTACGTTGTTTACTCCACCATCAGTAGCTGTGAAAACGAATTTAGCAACATTGTTTTCAGTTGTTGCTTTATCTTTGTCCAATTCGCCGTAAACTGCACTAGCTTTTACATCAACTTCAGGAATTGAATCTGTCAATGCTTGTTTGTTTACATCATGAGTGAAGTCTACAGTAAACTCTACTTTATCTCCAACATCTAAAGAATCAGCAGTCATGTTGTTGGATACTGTCATTACAACCCAATTTGATGAGTCAACTTCAGCACAGTCCATATCGTCACCCCAATCATCTTCATAGCTTCCAACGCCATTCAATGATTTAGGATCATCATTGGTTCCCCACCAGTTGTATTGAGCATTTACGACATTGTCTTCACCGTCATTGTAAATGAGGTATTTTGTACCGTTGGTGAGCAATACGCAGTAATTTACTGAAAGTTTGTTTCCGTTGTAAATTGCATCACCATTATATCCGCTGCTGGTTACTGTGTTGTTGATGAATACTGATTTGGTTACAGTTGCATCACCACGGAAACCAACATAGATAGCTCCACCATCTCTTAACGCTTTATTGTTAATGAATTTGGATTCAGTAACGGTCAATTTGGAACTTGCACGAATAGCTCCACCGTAAGAAACAGTGTTTGTGTTGTTGATGAATTCGGAACCTTTTACATCAATGATTGTATCTGATGCGCCAATCAATATACCTTGTCTTGCAATATTGTTGATGAATTTTGAGTTTTCAACAATCAAATTGCCTTTACCTGATGAAATGTATAAGATTCCATAATCAGATGTAGAGTCTGTTACGGTATTGTTTTCAAATGTGGAATCTGTAATTGTAATGTCATAGTTGCCGGAACTTTTTATAACATCTCCACAAGTGTTATTTGCAAATTTGGACTTGCTTATGGTCAATTTACCGTTGTTTGTGATGAGGTTTCCGGAAGTTGGATTGCTGATTACATTAACATTTTCCAAAATCAATTCTTTTGCGTAGCTGTAAATTACACTACCATAATTTGCATTTCCACCAGTCAATGTTAAATTAGCTAATGACAATTTAGCCACGTTAGCGGAATATCCAACATTGAATAATTTGCCTTGTCCTTCAGCATTGAGTACAACATCCCCAACACCAGTAATGGTTAAATCCTTGGTAACTTCATAATTTGCACCGGTGTAGGTACCTGCATTTACGATTATTTCTCCTGACCCTCCATTGATGGATGCAAGTTCAATAGCTTTTGCAATGCTTGAAACAGGAGCTTCTTCAGAACCGTTATTGTTGTCGTTACCTTCGGTTGATACGTAGATAACTCCGTAGTAAGGTTCAACGCCTTTTGCCAAGATTATATCGACAGTTGCATCTCCGGAAGTTGCAGTGATTAGAGCAGTGTTGTCGTTTGATGTGAATATAACATTTTGTGACATACCCTTTTTAACCACAACATCATCCTGTGAGAAAGTACCATTCTGAGAAGTTAATTTTACAGTGTATGAATCGATAGGGATTTCTCCACCGGTCAATTCCTGAACTTCTCCTGAAGTTGTGTTTACATGATTAAAGTCAATGCTTAATTTAACTTGATCTCCAGGAAGCACTTCGGTTGCATTTGCTTCAACATTCATGATTACCCAGGTGTCCACAGTGATGTTTTTACCTGTTACCTTGTCAGCAGGGTCGTTTACTCCCCACCAGTTGTTGTTTGCAATAACAACACCTTGGCCGTAAACTGCATCGTAGCCGGTAGCGGTACGGGTTTCAATGGACAATTCATTAATCAATGAAGAGTATGAAACGTCAATCATGTTCATGTCAGCATAGATTGCAGGCAATACTTGGCCGTTTCCGTTGTTGTTCTCAATAATTGAATTGGTTATTGTCAATTTTGTAACAGAACCAGATACAGGAGTTGTACTTATAGCTACTCCTTTTGATCCAGCAGTGTTGTTTGAAATTACACATTTGTCGATGGTTGCTGTTGCATTATAAAGATAGATTGCACCAGGCGCATTTGCAGCAGTGTTGTTTACAAATGTTGAATCAACAATATTTACGTTTGCAGCCCTTAAATATAATGCGGCACCATTATTTGCCTTATTGTTTTCGAAATTGGATCCACTGATATCCACAGTCAAACCGTCTGCTTGGGAAGATGTTGAGATTGTGATTGCTCCCCATGATCCGCTGTCGATATTGTAGAAGTTTGAATTTTTAACAGTCAATTTACCTTTGACAGTTGCACCGTAGATAGCTCCACCCCTAGATGTGGAGTTGATGTCTGCAAAGGTACAGTTGTCAATCAATACAGCGATTACCTCATTTGAACCGAGGTTAATTGCTCCACCGTATTTAGGTTTGTTGTTGGTAAACTTGATGTTAGTGAAGCTTGCCTCACCACCATCCATAACAAAGATGCTGGTTGTGCTAGCCTGACCGTCAATTTCAACATTACCTTCCCCAACAATAGAGATAGCTTTTGAGTTGTTGAGTTCAATGTTGTTTTCTGTGTATGTACCTTCCTTGATTACCAAATATCCAGATCCTGCATTTGCAAGTTCCATACCTTTAGCAATAGTTAAAACAGGACTGTCTTCAGAACCGTCATTCTCATCATTACCGTCTTTTGCAACGTAAATTGTTCCTTCAGGATATTTAGGTTCATCACCGTCATTCAATCCAGGAATTGTCACGTCGATTGCTTCACCTGTATTCAATTCATAAGCACCGTTGTTTTCCACAATCCAAGTGGATGCGGTAACACCATCAGGCAAGGTATTGCTACCCCAGTAGTTTGCATCTAAAGTGTATGTACCTGAAGATGGATTATTAACTCCCAATTTGACAGTGTTATTTTGGATGTTATTGTAATTTAAATTGAAAGATGAAGTATCGGAATTAGATGAAACAATGTAATTTGGTTCGGAGTTGTTAGCAATCATGCTTGTTTCTATAGTTACGGTTTTACCACCTGACCAAATAGATATTATACCAGCATAAGCGTTACTTTCATAAAGCTTATTGTTAATAATTTTGGAGTTCTTTATAACCATGTTACCTTTAGCAGCAATTATAGACCTTCCTTTACCGTCTCCCTGGAAATTGCTAATGGTCACATTATCCAATACAACAGTTCCACCAGTTTTTTCACTGTAAATAGCACCAAAAATATATGATGAAGTACTTGCGTCAGATATTCCTGAATTATCTATGATAGAATTATTCAGTACATATTCTCCTGTACCACTGCCTCCAAAGTCAATTGCACTGGAATAGGAACCAGTTGATGATTTTGTGCCTAAAAACTTACATTGGTCGACAACCACGTTTCCAGATGTAAAGATACGCAATGCACCATATCTTGAAGCACAATTGTCAAAGACACAATTGGTTATATTGACATTGTCATTTCCTCCAATGAATATAGGAACCCTAGCACCAGTCATTGAAATGTCTTTAAAAATCAAATTGTTGAAAACCAATGAACAGGAACCAGATCCGGTTGTGTAAAACAAGTCATTATCGCCGGAGGTAATGATTACCCCATCAGCGCTTTCACCGGTAAAAGTCAATTGCTTTGTACCGATGTCAATCTTTTTGGTTTCTTTATATTCACCATTCTTTATAAAAATAGTTTCCCCACCGCTGGCGGCGCCAACAGCATCGGAAATTGTTTGATAATCTCCACTACCTCCTGCATCCACAGTGATAGTGTCTCCCGCAGCACTTAACTTGTCCTGACTATCCGAGATGCTGAGGTCCTCATTGACCACTTCGTCAATATCTCCCCCAGAATCTGTTGTAGTTAAGTTTCCGTTAAGTGGTTCAGCTGCGCTTGCGGTTCCAATGATGCATAGCATCACCAAGACCAAAAGCACACTAATTAAAAGACTTTTACTTATCTTCATTCAACCACGTCGTTAAATTTATTTGTCATAAAGTTAATTAAAATTAAAATTATTTCAACTTTACAGTAATATTTATAGTAATAAATAGTATATAAAATTTAAAATAAATTTGAATAAAAATAAATTATATTTAAAATATATTTGATAAAAAAATAAAATAAAAATGAATAATAATTTATTACACAGTAAAAACAAAATCATCATCATGAATATCCTAGTGATTGGTGCAGGAGCGGTTGGAATAGGACTTGCAACATCAGTTGCATCACAGGGAGCCAACGTTTCAATATATGCACGTGGCAAGACAGCAAATGCAATAATGGAAAACGGAATCGAAAGAACAGGACTTTTCAAACACTATAAAATAGATAATGTCGAAGTATATGAGGATTACAATGAACTACCGATAGACAACTTTGACTACATCTTCATAACATCAAAGACAACAGGAAACTACGATATTTCAGACAATCTCAATGATCACAAGGACATCTTAAAGGACAATGGAAAAATCATAGTTTTCCAGAACGGATTTGGAAACGACGAGCCATATTTAAGATACTTCACCAAAAAGCAGGTGTTCACAGCAAGAGTAATTACAGGATTTGCAAGACCTGAAAGGCACATAAGCGAAGTGACAGTCTATACCGAACCCATATTAATCGGGTCCCTTCAAAATGAGGACCCTTCACAATTGCAGGAAGTTGCCGACTTGATTACAGCATCCGGAATCAAATGTGAAATAACCGACGAGGTCGATAAGCACTTATGGGCGAAAATGCTTTACAACTGCACACTGAACCCCCTGGGAGCTATTTTGGATGTCACATACGGCGAACTCACAGAAAGCCAATACACCTTGGATATCATGAACAGCATAATTGATGAGATTTTTGAGGTCATAAAAGCAAGCCCCTACGAAACCCTTTGGGACAATGCAGACGAATACAGAGACATCTTCTACTCAAAACTCGTTCCGGACACATACAATCACTACTCCTCAACACATCAGGACATTCAAAGGAAAATCAAAACGGAAATTGACTCATTAAACGGGAAAGTAATCCAACTAGGTGAGGCCAATAATATTGACGTAAGTACCAATAAAATAATATATAACCTCATTAAAGCTATTGAAATAACCTTTTAGAAACTAAAACTTTATATATGTTGAGAATATAAATAATATTGTTCATATTGTTATGTACTATTTTTTTATAATATGAACAATGGTGATGGTTGAAATGAGCATTCGCTTGTATTCCTTTAGTGGTGTTTAGGAAGAGAATGTTCATTTGTTTTTAAAAACTTATTTTTATAAAATTTATTAAGTGATATTATGAGCGAACTTAAACAATTAGTAGAAAAATTTATAGAACTTGACGATAATTTAAATGAAAAAATCGAAAAAGAATTGGAAAACGCAGAAGAACTTCCTGAAAGTTTTGAAGAAGACAACCAAGAACAGATCGATGAATTAGGTGAAATTTACCACGAGATCGAACACAACGTATTCAATGAAGAATTCATCATCGTTTCAAATGCAAAAAGTGAAGAAAAAGAAGTAGTTGCATTAATCATCAGCGAAGAGGATGACGAAAACGAAGAGTTTGTAATTCCTGTATACACCGATGAAGAAGAAGCAAACGAAGCTATTGAACTTTTCAAAGAACAATTCGAAGAAAACGAGTTCACCTGCGATAAAAAATTAGGTAATGAAATCATTGCTGACTATGCTGAAGATGAAGATTTCATTGGTCTTGCAATCAATGCTCCACAATGGGATTTTGTTATTGGAAGCGAAGACGTTCACGACTGTTGTGAGTAGACATGAAAATTGAAGACTACCAAGATTACGAAAAGAATAATGTTAAGGCTTCAAAAAGCCAACTAAAAGAGTATATTCAGATATATGCAGACATGGCAAAAAAGCTTAAAAGCGAGGATGCTATTGAGCTTGAAGCAGTAAAGAAAAACATTAAAGACACATATCCTACTGAAATATACTTTACACTCGTCGACGAGGTCGAAAAGCCTGTGAAATTAACAATTACAGAAACAAGCAAGGAATATATCATACCAATTTTCACCGACATTCGTGAATATGCCGTCGGCAGTGCCAAGATATCCAAACTGTTCTTGGACAAGCTTGAAATGAAAGTCATCTCACCTGAAGACATTGCAAAAATGGCTGAAGAGGACGAATATTTCCAAGGATTTGTTATAAATCCACATTCACAGAACTTCAACATGGACAGGAACGGTGATTTCTGATGTATATCTGCCCTACCATTGGTGAAGATCATGAAAAGGACTTTCTTGTAACAGGTAGTCTCGATGACTTTAAAATTATTGTCTTTTCAGACATTGATGAATACAAAAAAGGTTTTGAATATTTGGAACTGGTCGATTATAAACCTACAGAGGTTTCCGATGAACTGTTTGAAGAATTAGCTAAAAATGATGATGCGTTCAACGGCCTGATTTTAAATATTCATTCAGAAAATAAAATAATAACTAAAGAAGAATTACTCATCTAATTCTTCTTCATCTGTTTCTTCTTCATTATCATGATTTTGATAATATCTGTACCTGTAAGACATTTTAAACCCTTTGATTACCTCTCTTTTTGGTCTTCTTCTAGGCTTTATGTTAGGACCGTTTTGATCCTTGAACTTCTCCTGATGAGGCTTTGCCAGGCTTTTGTTCTCACGATAGTATTTAGAAACCCTATGTCTGGAATGTGGTGCTTTATACATTCTCTTTCTGAGCAATCGTCTAGATGATGCTACTCTTCTTATCACAAAAATCACTTATCTTCTTCTGTTTAAATTTTTGGTAGCGGATTTATCTAAAGTAGCTTGAATTTCGTCAATTCTTTCAACAACAACTTTAATAGCTTGTTCTCCTTGACGAGTAGGATTAATACCTTGTTCTACAAGTAATGCATCTCTAATATCTCTTAGTCTGTCAATTGAATCGATTTTCATTATAGTACTGTAAAACATTAAAATTTCCTCCAGTATATAATATAATCTATGATTTTTATAATAAAAATAGTTTTATGTTAAAGAACAAATTATTAAATATGTTTTCAAGACAAAGTGTAATCTATCTTGCAGGAGGGTGCTTTTGGGGCGTTGAAGCATTCATTTCAAGATTGAAAGGAGTGAACAATACTGAAGTAGGCTATGCAAACGGCAATGATTTGGCTCCAACCTATGAGAAGGTATGCAGCGGGAAGACAATGCATGCAGAAACCGTTAAGGTGACATTCAACCCCGAAATCATATCTCTCGAGGAGATATTGGAAAATTTCTTTAAGATTATTGACCCCTACACCAAAAACCGCCAGGGGGCAGACATCGGCACACAGTACCGCACAGGAATCTATTGGCAGGATCCTGCTGATAAAAAGGTTGTCATCAATTTTTTAAGGGCAAAACAGAAATCGGTTTCAAAAAGGATTGTTGTCGAGACCCATGAAATCTACAGTTTCTACCCTGCAGAGGATTACCACCAGAAATATCTGGAGAAGAATCCGCAGGGGTACTGTCATGTTGATTTAAATTTAATAGACGATGAAGAATTCAACCACTTGACCAAAGAAGAGTATGAAATAACACAGCTTTCTATGACAGAACCACCATTCAGTGGCAAGTATGATGACTTTTTTGAGGATGGCCTATATGTGGATGTTGTAGATGGTGAAGTTTTGTTCTCTTCAGATGACAAGTTCGACTCAGGATGCGGATGGCCCGCATTTTCAAAACCAATAAGTGAAGATGTAATAACAAAAAACAGGGACTTTTCACATGGGACAACACGCATAGAAGTGAGAAGCAAAAAGGCAAACTCCCATTTGGGTCATGTATTTCATGATGGACCAGGCTGCTCCAAAAGGTACTGCATCAATTCAGCGGCATTGAAATTCATACCTAAGGATGAAGTTGAGGACTATTTGAAAAAAATGAATGATTAAATTATTAAATACTAATAAAAATAAATATTACTTCAATGAAACTAGAAGAAATAAAACACCCTGAACTTAAAAACATGATAAATCTTGCCTACATGCAAGGTGAGAACGGCAATGAAGAGGCTCTCCAAAAAATTGAGCAGGACATGAAAGCGTATCTTGAAGAAAATCCAATGATCATCTCAGTTGAAGATGGCGAACCTGTTAAAATTCCTTACGGCAATCATGATGAGTATATCGTGCCGATATTTACTGATGAGCGCGAATACACATTGGGAATGCAATACTTCTCATTGAACGTGATGGACGAGAATAAAGAGTATATTATTGAAAAAATAGATTATTTTAAAAAATTAAAAGAAGATCCTAAATTTTTAGGATATCTTGTAAACATTAGTAGTGTAAGCTATATAATTAACACTAGCTTACTCTAAGAATTCTTTTTTTATGTCTTCAACTATTTCCTTGAACCTTTTGGATACTTCATCGGAAGGGTCCAATACGGAAATGGTTCCTTGTTTGTTAGGAGCATCAGAAACGTTTTCCTCAATAGGCAAGTCACCTAAGTAGGTAATTTCCATTTCTTCTGCGAATTTTTCACCGTTACCTTCACCGAAAATGTTTAATTTCTCATTACAGTGTGGACAGATGTAGTAAGCCATGTTTTCAATGAGGCCTATGTTTTTGATGTTCATCATCTCAACCATTTTCACACACTTGAGCACATCTTCCTGTGATACTACGTTAGGTGTGGTAACCATCAATACCAAGTCAGCTTCAGGAATGGTTTGAAGAACTGTTAAAGGTTCGTCCCCTGTTCCAGGCGGGTTGTCAATTACCAAGAAGTCAAGGTTTCCCCAATGTGCATCGGAAACTAGCTGTTTGATTGCACCGGTTTTTTGAGGTCCTCTCCAGATTATTGGCCTGTCGAGGCTATCAATCAAGAATGCCATTGACATTACTTTCAATCCTGTTGGGGTTTCAACCGGAAAGATTGAATGTTGATATTCCTTTTTCTTGGCTTCAATGAACTGGCGCTGTTCCTCTTCAGGCAAGCTTGTGTCCAATCCTTCCTCAACGATGTTTTTGAATGCATCGAATTGGTATTGGTTGAATTCCTCTTCAAGCATTTCGATACCTAACATCTTAGGTATGTTCGGACCGTGAATATCCGCATCCAGGATACCAGTCTTGTATCCCATAGCCTGTAATGTTTCTGCAATGTTAGCAGCTACGGTAGATTTTCCAACTCCTCCTTTTCCACTCATTACAACGATTTTGTGCTTGATTTGACCTAAGTTTCTAGCCAATCTTAAGTCCTGTTCAATCATTTGTCTTTGTTGTTCAGGAGTCATCTGACCCCCGTGACCATGATGGCCATGACCGTGACCGTGTCCATGTTCTGGCATAATTATCTCTCCTCCTTAATAATATTTAACTGAATTTTTTGCTGACTTCCTCTACAGCAAGGATTAATGGGTCTGTAACCATTGATACCGGCGGCGCATAAGCAAATTCCATGTTGCTTAAGTCAAAGCAGGTCAATCCTTCGGTAATAGCCAATGTCATTGTATCGATTCTTTCAGCTACCCTTTCCTCTGCTATGATTTGGCATCCGATAATGGTTCCGTTTCCATCACAGATAACTTTGATATCCATTGGTTTTGCGTTAGGATAGTAACGTGCTCTTGTAAGTGCCTGAACCTTTTGCACAACAGGTCTGATTCTGTTCTGTTGAGCGAAACTTGTGGTGTAACCTACAGCACCGAATTCCAATTTGCCCACTTTTGAAACCATTGAGTTCAATACTGGGTTGAATTTGGATTTTTTGCCGCAGATTGTACGTGCCAATGTTTTTGACTCACGCACTGCAGTGGTACCTAATTGTGAAATGGTGTTTGAACCTAAAATCAAGTCTTTTGACTCTACACAGTCTCCCACAGCATAAACGTCTTCTACTGAGGTTTCCATTCTGTCATTTACAAGGATAGCCCATCTTCCGATTTCACATCCTGCCATTTGAGCCAGTTCAAGCTCTGCCCTTACTCCAGTTGCCATGATTACCATGTCAGCGTCATAGATTTCTTCATCACCGAAGCATGCCTTTTCAACCTTTCCGTCACCTATTAACTTGGTGATAGGTTTTCCTAAGACCACCTTGATGCCTTCCATTTCAAGGTATTTCACAAGAATATCAGACATGTCCTTATCCAATGATCTCGGAACGATTTGAGGCAACATTTCACTTAGGATAACATCCAAACCTTGTTTTTTAAGAGCGAATGCAATTTCAATACCGATTAAACCGGCACCTGTGACGATAGCGCTTTTTGCTTCTTTCATGGCTTCCTGCACTTTGATACCGTCATCGATGTTGCGTATTCTAAACACTCCATCCAAGTCGACACCTTGCATTGGAGGAACGAATGGATTTCCACCGGTTGCAAGAACAAGTTTATCATAATTCATGACTGTTTCCTTGCCGCCCTTAACGTAAGTTACAGTTTTCTTGTCGCTGTCGACTGCAGTCACTTCAGATTCGGTGATTACATCAATGTCTTTTTTCTTATAGTCTTCAGGGGTTCTCATCACAATGTCATCGAATGATTCGATTGTACCGGACAATACGTAAGGGATAGCACATGGGGAGTATGCAACCTTGTTGTCTCTTGTGAGAACTGTTATTTCTATGTCTTTATCAAGTTTACGAATATTGGAAGCTGTGGATATTCCTCCAGCTCCTCCACCTACAATTACTACCTTCATTTTAACAAAACCATATAAGATTTATACAATATATAATATATAATAAAATAATATAAAAAGATTAAGGTTATCACATGAAAGAGTTAGATTTTAATTTAGATGAGAATCCTTTTATAAATTTTCAATCCGCAAGATATGCAATATCTGCAAGGATTAACGTTAAAAAACTATGGAAATGGTGTCATGAAAATGACAAGTCCTTTTTCACAATGAGCATGGGTTGCCTTTTGAATGCAGTAAATTCAGTCCCACACCTTAAAAGAAGAATTATAGACGGCAAGGCGATTGAGCATGACCATCTTGATGGAGTGTGCCCAATAATGGATGAAGGCAAGGAAATATATCGTGAAATGAGAGTTCCCACCCCTCAGGAGTTCAATGACATTGTTGAATGGCACGACCATGTGAGAGAATTGACTTCAAAAATTTTAAGCCTTGAAGATGACGGTTTTGTCTGTGAGATGGAAGAAAGAGACTTTACAAACATAGTAAACCTTTCATGCATCCCATGGATTGATTTTGACATGCTTACAAACTGTGTGGTTGATGGAAGAGCCATACAGCCATTGGTGACTTGGGGAAAAGTCAATGAAAATTATGAGATGAGCGTGTCAATTACTGTTTCACACATCTTTGTTAATGGCCGTGAGCTTGGATATTTTTATGAAAACGCCCAAAAAGAGTTTGACAGCGACTTATTCGACTAGGCTCATGTCATCAAAATCATCATATTACATTTGTTCAAAGCTGCATGAATGGTTTCACAATGGAATATATTCCCCACAGTTAGGGAAACATTATCTATTCCTCCGGAACAGCTTCAATGTCTGTTGCTTCAAGTTTCATGATAACCGGCCTTAGGCCATCGTTGCAAGACACAATTGCAACACCAGGAGTCTTAATCCAGTCTGAATAGTACCAGACCTCACTTGCACCATGAGCCAGGGCAAATACATACTGATATATAGCCTTCCAAGCCTCATCGCAAAATCCTTCAGGCTTAGCATAATCGGCATAATATACCTCACCTTCCCTCATCAATGGGCAGGTGGTGAGACCTTCAATGCCGTATTCATTTGCAAGATTCTCCTGAAGGGTTGTCTTTAGAATTGTGATTTTTACCTTTTTCATATTAAACAATTTGTTTTAATATATGATAATGATTATGCAAAATGATTCCACGCAACCAATCAAATCAAACCGCCAACATGACATTCAGTAAAAATAGAAAATTTATTTATATTTTTTTAGCAATTTCATTTCCTACTTCGGTCAGCCTGTAAAGCCTACCCTTTTTATAATCCTCATTAATGCATTCAGCTATTCCTTTTTCCTTAAGCTCTTTTAGAACTTTTGAAATATGATTTGACCTTATTCCTGTTTCTGATGATATCTGAGTAGGTGTTTTAACATCCTCTTTAAGAGATTCAACAGTTTTATATCTATATGTAGATATGATTACGTAACCATACAATTTAAGCACTTCATCGTCCATAAAAAAATCACCTTAATAGTACTAACCTCAAAATACAAAAAACTTCTAATCTCTACAGAATACAAACATAATCCCCTTTAAAGAAAACACAGAAAAACAACAAATATCAATCATATAAATCCCAAAAATTTCATAGAAGTTATTAAAAATTTTAACTTTTCACATTATTTTAATTCAGAAATAGTATTTAATATTTTCTACACAAAAAGGACAAAGTAACATTATTTAGTATGGTAAATTGAATCCATATATAAAATCCATAAAATATATTGAATGTATATTCAAATGAAATATAATAAATTTAAAAAAAAGAGGCTGACTCATAATTTTTGTGTTTAAAATTTTTTTCTTATTTTATTA
>R25__coassemble_608_pt1 | contig 20997 bp, 21 predicted proteins | sample R25__metabat2_low_PE_004 | metagenome-assembled genome bin R25
AATTTAAATACTATTAGATAAATATACATCATTATCAATTTGATATGAGAAATTATTAAAATGAATTTGACTGTTTTAAATTTTAATTGAGGGAAATTATGACTCAAATTAGTGATGCAAAAAAAGGAATATTGACAGATGAAATGAAACATGTGGCAGAAATAGAAAATGTTTCAGAAGACTTTATTTTAAAATCAGTAGCAGAAGGTACCATAGTAATACCAAGCAACGTAAACAGAGACATTGAAGCATCAGGTATTGGTGCAGGACTCAGAACAAAAGTAAACGCTACTGTTGGAACCTCAACCGATATCGTTGACTTCGATGAAGAGGTCTTAAAAGCACAAATTGCAATCGATAACGGTGCAGATTGTTTAATGGAACTAAGTATTGGAGGAGACTTAGACGTAATCAGAAGAAGAGTACTTGACATGTCCCCATTGCCAGTAGGATCAGTTCCTGTTTACCAAGCGGCAATCGAAAGCATAAGAAGAGACGGTTCCGTAATTTACATGGATGAAGATGACCTATTCAAAACCATCGAAAAACAAGCAAAAGATGGTATTGACTTTATGGCAATCCACAGTAGTATCAACATTGAAACATTGACCAGACTCAAAAGGCAAGGTCGTGTAACCGGTTTGGTATCCAGAGGAGGATCTTTCATGTCCGGTTGGATTGTTGAAAACGAAAAGGAAAACCCATTATACGAAAACTTCGATTATGTTTTAGAAATAGCAAAAGAACATGACGTTGTATTATCCTTGGCAAATGGTATGAGAGCAGGATCCATTGCAGACTCAACAGACAGGGCACAAATACAAGAATTGATCATTTTAGGAGAATTAATTGACAGATCCCGTGAAGCTGGAGTACAATGTATGATAGAAGGACCTGGACACATTCCAATCAACGAAATTCCAACAAATGTTATGATTCAAAAGAAAATGTGTTCCAACGCTCCTTTCTACATGTTAGGACCTATTGTATGTGATGTGGCACCTGGTTACGACCATATCGTATCTGCAATCGGTGCGGCATCCTCCGCTAAAGCTGGAGCAGACTTCATCTGTTACGTGACACCTGCAGAACACCTCGCATTGCCAAACCCAGATGACGTTAGAGAAGGAGTCATTGCAACCAAGATTGGAGCTTATGCAGGAGACTTAGCAACCGGCCAAGTTGACGGTTCACAAGACCTTGCAATGGCAGAAGCTCGTAAAAAACTTGATTGGGAAGCACAATATGAATGTGCAATGTTTCCAGAAGCTGCACGTGCAAAAAGAGACCAAAGACCTCCTGAAGAAGAGGACACCTGTACAATGTGCGGTAACTTCTGTGCAGTGAAAATCGTGAACGAATGGTTAGACCAATCAGACTCTGATTTAATCAAATAGATAAATTTATCTATTTTCTTCTTTTTTTAAAAAATATTCCAGAAAAAATAATTGAATTTAAATATTACATCTATTATACATATTAACATATCTACTTTAGATATACTAAAAAAGGTGTATTATAATGAAAAAAATATTAATGGTAGGAGTAATTTTACTCGCAATTTGTGTATCCATCAGTGCAGTAAGTGCTGATGACGGATGGAGTTTCAGTTGGTCCTCAAGTGACAGCAGCGACTCCAATGGCGGCGACATGAGTTTTGACAATGGAAAGTTAAAATTACAAGGTATTGAATTAACTATTCCTGACGGATATAAGGAAAATGAAAGTGCACAAAAATTAGCACAAGATGCTGAAGATGTTAACGATGCGAAATTTTCTGTATGCGAATTCGATAATGGAGACAAACAAATTGTTACCAAAGTATTCTTTATGGATGATAAAGACTTCGATAACTTAAGTCCTAAAGATGACGGTTCCTCAATTGATGCAACCATGGCAGGAATCAAAGGAATTTTCTTTGCAAACAAATATGATGACCAAACTCCAACTTTTGAATACGTCAAAGACGGTAAAATCGTTGAAGTAAACGCACCAGATAACGAAACTATCGAAGCAGTTATAAAATAGATAAATCAACTATGATTTATCTTTAATTTTTTTTAAAACACCACCAACTATTTTTTAACAAAACCACAAAATAAGAATTATCTCAAACAAATCAATATCAAGGTGATAGTTATGGAATCCATTCAGGACGCTTCAAAGGAAGAACTGATAGATACAATTGAATCTTTACAAGAACAAAACCAAAAAACCAAAGCGGAATTAATGGAAAAACTTAGAAAGCTTGAAGGCGAGCAATTAAAATCAAATGTCAGCAATCGCCAACTGGAAGGAAAGATTAAAGAGCTGAAAGGGGAAATAAAGTCTTTCAAGAAAAATCCACTGATTCTTGCAACAATCACTGAAGTTTTTGATGACAACCAGGTTGGAATCAAGGGAAATGTCGGTCACGAGTTTCTTGTAACCTATCCAAAATCGATCAATACCGAACACCTTGAACCCGGCGCAAGGGTGGCCCTCAACCAGAACACATTAACAGTTGTCAATGTCTTTCCAAAAAAGAAGGATGAAAACATCACTGCAATGGAAATCGAGGAACGTCCAAACATCACATATGACGACATTGGAGGATTAAAATACCAGATTGTGGAGTTAAGGGAAACCGTTGAACTGCCTATTAAGCACCCGGAAGTATTCGAGGAAATTGGAATAGACCCTCCAAAAGGAATACTGTTATACGGCCCGCCGGGAACCGGTAAGACATTGCTTGCAAAGGCCGTGGCAAATGAGACAAATGCACGTTTCATAAAGCTTGTCGCTTCCGAATTTGTAAACAAATACCTCGGTGAAGGTTCACGTTACGTAAGGGAAGTGTTCGAGTTGGCCCGCGAAAAGACCCCTGCAATCATATTCATCGACGAGATAGATGCAATAGGAACAAAAAGGATAGGAGACACAAGCGGGGCAGACCGTGAAGTGCAGCGCACATTAATGCAGCTGCTTGCCGAACTTGATGGATTCGACTCACGAGGAGACATTGGAATTATCGGAGCCACAAACCGTCCGGACATACTTGATGACGCACTTCTCAGGCCAGGAAGATTTGACAGAACCATTGAAGTGCCAAACCCTACTAAAAACGGAAGGAAACACATTCTTGAAATCCACACAAAACGCATGAAGATTGACGATTCAATAGACTTTGATAAAATAAGTGAAATCACCGAAGGATTTTCAGGAGCCGACCTAAAGGCAGTCTGTACAGAGGCAGGAATGTTTGCAATAAGATCAGCCAGGAAAAAGGTAATTACAAAAGATTTCCTAGATGCCATTGACAAAATTATAGATTCCTCAAAAATCGTCCTTAATTAAATAATATTTTTATATTACAAAAAACAAAGATTATTTTATTATAAAACTTATTTTTATTATTATAATGGAGAATACAGATGACACATTGGATTGAAAATGTAGCTATTGAACTAGCTAAAAGAGACACAGAAGAGCATGTTATTGCAAGTGGAACCTCTATTTCAGGTTCTATTCACATTGGAAACTCATGCGACATATTTGTAGCTAACGGAATTGGAAAAAAATTAAGAGAAATGGGAAAGAAAGCTAAAACAATATGGATTGCAGATGACCATGACCCGCTCAGAAAAGTTCCATATCCTTTACCTGAATCTTACGACAAATACTTAGGAATGCCATACTCAATGATTCCATGTCCAGACGGTTGCTGTGCAAACTTTGTGGAACACTTTGAAAAACCGTTACTTTCAGTCATGGACGATTACGGCATTGAAATGGAAACCAAATCCGGTTTTGAAATGTACAAAAGCGGAGTTTATAATGACTATATTAGAACTTCCCTTGAAAGAGTGGATGAAATCAAGGAAATCTTCAACCAATACAGAAGAGAACCTTTAGCAGATGATTGGTTACCATACAATCCTATTTGTGACGAATGTGGACGTGTAAATACAACTTACGCTTACGATTACGACGGAGACATCATCAAATACAGATGTGAATGCGGACATGATGGTGAAATGGATATTAAATCCGGAAACGGTAAGCTCACATGGAGAGTAGAATGGGCAGCTAGATGGAAAATCTTCGGTACCACATGCGAACCTTTCGGAAAAGACCATGCAGCAAGTGGAGGATCATACGATGTAAGTAGCGTGATTTCAGAGAAAATCTTCGATTATCCTGCACCATACCCAGTGCCATACGAATGGATTACCCTTGACGGTGAAGCAATGAGTAAATCCCATGGAGTTTTCTTCGCTCCTGAAGAATGGCTCAAAATCGGACCTGCAGAAAGTCTTCATTACTACCTGTTCAGATCAAAACCAATGAAAGCAAAAGACTTCTCACCAAAAATGCCCTTCTTAGACTTTATCGACCAATTCGATACCGTTGAAAAAGTATTTTATGATGAAGTTGAAGCACCATCTGAAAAAGAAGGTAAAAAATTCAAGGAAATCTATGAAATCGTCCAAATAGAACCTGGAAGTCCTTTGCCTTTCAGACCACCTTTCAGATTCTTGGTTAACGCTTACCAAATAGCTGGTGACGACTTAGAAAAAATATTTGATATCCTTAAAAGAAACTCACAATTAACCAAAAGCTTCAAAGATAAAGAATTCGGTGACTTGACCGAAACTGAATTGGCCCAATACAGAGAAAGAGTTGACAACGTAATTTACTGGTTGGAAACCTATGCACCTAAATTCGTTAAATTCCAAGTGCAAGAGAAAAGCATACCAAAATTACCATTGACTCCAGAGCAAGACAAGTTCTTGGCTGACTTGGCAGATTTAATGGAAACCACCGAGTTCACAGATGCGGCTGCATTGCACGATGCAATGTATGAAATCCTAGAAGCTCAAGAATTAAAACCACAAAAAGGTTTCCAAGCTATTTATAAAATGATTCTCGGTCAAAAACAAGGCCCAAGAGCAGCATCATTCTTATTAAGTTTGGATAAAGACTTTGTTGTTAAAAGATTAAGAAAAGAAGCTTAATCTTTTTAATTTTTCTTTTTTTAAATTAAACTTTTAAATTCCTTTTTCATTAAAAGGTCATCTACAAACTGATAATCTAATTTTTCAAAAACCTCGATGAGAATATCCTCACGGCTGTCAAAGCTAACCACGACGCTTTTGAATTCATAATCCATGGCTATCTTTTCAAGCTGCCTTATTAGTTTATAGGAAATCTTCTCACGATTTTCGTATGAGTTTAAAAATAGTGTTGTTATTTCAGCAGATTCCGAATCGTACACCTTAAAACTAGTGCAACCTACAATCTTTCCGAAACTGTTTAGAAGCAGAACCACCTGAGGATCGGTTATGTCACAACCAAAAGATGAACACATTTCCTTAAATCTTTCATCCCTTTCATCTGTTACTATTATTTCCATCATTTCACCTCAGTTGTATTTCCCACTTTTTTAAGTTCCTCATCCCAGATTTCGGAATTGTTGCAGCTGAATTGTAAAAACAAATCCCTGCATTTAATATCATTTAATACTTTCACTTCCACATCATTACATTTAAGTAGGTTTTCAGCACCCATTAATGTTGTGTTTTCACCTATCACGACTCTAGGTATATTATACAATATTACAGCACCTGAACACATTGGACAAGGGGACAATGTTGTATATAGGGTGCATTTTATATAATCTTCATAATTAAGACGACCTGCATTTTCAATTGCATCCATTTCCGCATGCAACACCACCGAATCATTTTGAATCAGACGGTTATGTCCTCTTGAAATTATTTCCCCATCCTTAACGAGAACGGCACCTATTGGGATGCCACCTTCACGTAAAGATATTTCTGCCTCCTTAATGGCCTCATCCATATAATAATTATCGGAATTCATAAAAAAAATAAGTTAATAGATGAATGATTCATCTATTTAAATCTGTTAAATAATCCTTTACTGGATTGTTTTTCTAATGACTCTTCAAGTTTTGCCACTTGTTTTCTTAAATCAGAAATGGTTTTGCTTGATTCATTAGACAATTTATCATAACTGCTTTCCTTAACTTTGAGTTGAGTTTTAAGTGAAGAAATCTCTTCTTTTAATGAGTTAACCTCTTTTTTGCTTTTAGCGTCAACTTCTTCCTTATAGTTGCCTAAGTCAATAATTTCTGCTCTTAATTCGTCAACTTCACTGGAAAGTGATATGTTCTCTTTTCTTGCAGATGATAACTTGTCTTTTAAGTCGTTGACTTCACTGGTTAACTTAGAGTTTTCATTTTTAAATTTGTCGACGTCAGTTTTGTCAAGTTTATCTTGTAACTCGGAAACTTTAGATTCCAAATCTTCCTTAACTGAATCCATTTGGGATTCTAACTTGTCTGCCCTTACCTTGTTAACAGCATTTTCCGCACCTATTTTTCCAATGGTGTTGCTTAAATCCGCATTGATATCCAATTGATCAAAGTATTTTCTTGAGGTTTTTTCAAGAGCATCAGTCAATTCATTCTTAAGGCGTTTGAGTTCTGCATTTTCCTTTTTGAGTTTTGGAATTACCTTGTTAGTCAAGTAGTTTAATTCACTGGATTGGTTTGACAACTTTTTGTCCTTATCGTCCAATTTCTTTTTCAAGTCATCAACCTTTTTGGAGCTTGCTTTTTTAGAGGCCTTAGGTTTATCTTCTACAGGCGCTTTAACTTCTTCAACAACTTCCTCTGCAGACTCTTCAACAACCTCTTCAGCAGGTTCTTCCTCTACGGATTCTTCCACCGGCTCAACAGCAATTTCTTCTGCAGATTCTTCAACTACAGGTTCCTCAACAACCTCTTCAACAGGTTCTTCAACTACTTCTTCTTTTTCAACAACTGGTTCAGGAACTTGTTTTGCAACAGGCTCGTCAGCTATTTTTTCAACTACTGGTTCTTCTTCTGTTTTACTTTTAGACTTATTTTTGAGTTTATCCAAATCCAATTTGATTTTACCGCCGTACATGGCGTTTATTGGTTTATCATTTGACATTAAAATCACCATAATAGCAATATTAATATATTAATTCGACTACAAGTTACACTCTTAAATTTAAATTTTAGAATATTTAAGTATTTATGAAAATTTAGCCTATCAAATATTATTAATATTATGAAAAACAATAGATTATATACTAAATTAATTTTGTAACTTATGGCGATACCATGGATTATTTTGATAGATTAGAAGCTGAAACCAATCACCTATACGATATAGCTAATGAGGCAAGGTCAAAGGGTTTTGATGTTGAAACAAAAACCGAAGTTCCTCTTGCAAAGGATTTAGCGGAAAGAGTAGAAGGGCTTGTAGGTCCCGAAGGTGTTGCAAAACGTATTAAGGAATTAGAGAAAGATATGGATAGGGAGTCCGTTGCTTTTGAAATCGCAGCTGAAATTGCAGACGGAACCTTCGCACTAACCGGCGAAAAGGCAAACTGGAATGAGGAGCAAAGATGTGACCAAGGTCTTAGGACCGCTCTTGCGATTCTTACCGAAGGGGTTGTAGCAGCACCCCTTGAGGGTATTTCAGACGTTAAGATTAAAAATAACTTTGATGGAACAAAATACATTGGAGTTTATTTTGCAGGACCGATTAGAAGTGCAGGGGGTACTGCTGCAGCACTTGCAGTACTTTTAGGAGACAAAATCAGACGTGCAATTAACATTGACGAGTTCAAGCCTATTGAAGACGAAATCGAAAGATACGTGGAAGAAGTGGAGCTATACGAATCAGAAGTTACAAATTTACAGTACTCACCAACACCAGAAGAAGTGAGATTTGCAGCAAATCACATTCCCGTGGAAGTTTCAGGAGAACAGACAGACCAAGTGGAAGTGTCCCACAGGGATTTGGAACGTGTCGAGACAAACAATATCCGTGGTGGAGCATTGCTTGCTATGGTAGAGGGAGTTATCCAGAAATCCAAAAAGATCAAAAAGATTTCAAATAAGTTAGGCCTTGACTGGGATTGGCTCGAGGAATACTCAAAGCCTAAGAAGAGCGACACTTCAGATGATGGAGATGACTCAGATGTCGTCAGCGAACCTAAATACATCCAGGACATCATTGGAGGAAGGCCTATTTTAGGATACCCTTCCGAAAAGGGAGCATTCAGATTGAGATATGGAAGGTCACGTAACACAGGTCTCGCTACAATGGGAGTTCACCCTGCAACAATGGCATTGCTTGAGTTTTTGGCTGTTGGAACCCAATTGAAGATTGAATATCCCGGCAAAGGTAACTGTGTTGTTCCGGTGGATTCAATTGAAGGCCCTGTGGTTAAGCTTAAAAACGGTGATGTGGTTGTCGTTGATTCAGTCCGTAAGGCTCGTGAAGTCAAAAAGGATGTTGTAGAAATATTATTCCTAGGAGACATGCTTGTCGCATTCGGTGAGTTTTTAAGAAACAACCAGCCACTGTACCCATCAGGATGGGTTGAGGAATGGTGGATTCAATTGTTAATGAGAAGCGAAAAGTTCGACAAGGACAACACCGATTTGGACTTGCATGCACTCGAATACGATTATCTCCCTTCAATTGAAGCTTTCAAACTATCAAAGGAATATGACATTCCTCTTCACCCTAAATACACATATTGCTATAATGACGTGACAATCAACGATTTAAATGAATTATATGATTTGCTTGAGGCATCAAAATCAACTTATAATCAAGATGAAGGAATCAAATTAGATTTGTCATACCCTAAAAGGGTCTTGGAGGTTATTGGAGTACCGCATATTGTCCGTGACGGCAAAATAATCATAGACAAAGATCACTCCTACGCATTGCTTGTGACATTATCAAAAAGGTTGCCTGAGATGAAAACAACCCTTGAAGCTGTAAATGAGGTATCTCCAGTCAAGATTATCAATAAGGCACCTGCATACATCGGAACCCGTGTAGGTAGACCTGAAAAGTCAAAAGAAAGACTGATGAGACCTGCTCCTCATGGATTGATTCCTATCGGAAACAACGGTGGGGCAAGAAGACTGGTTGCTACTGCAGCTAAAAAAGGAAGCATCAAGGTTGAAATTTCAAGACGAAAATGTACCAATCCAGAATGTGGAATAAGCTCATTCGGTTCACTTTGTCCTAAATGCGGACATCCGACTGAAATGGGAAAACCTGCAAACAAAAGCATTCCTCTTGCTGCCATGCTTAAAAAGGCATCTGACAACGTCAAGGTCAGAAGGGTTGATGAGGTGAAAGGTGTAGTTGGAATGATTTCCGAGTCCAAATTACCGGAACCTCTTGAAAAGGGAATACTTAGGGCAAAACATGAAGTTTTCACATTCAAAGATGGAACAATACGCCACGATTCAACCGACTTACCGTTGACTCACTTCATACCAAGAGAAATTGGAGTCACAGTCGAGAAATTGCATGAGATGGGCTATGAGAAGGATTGTTACGGAAACCCTATTGAAAATGAAGATCAAATCATTGAGCTTAGAGTTCAAGATATCGTTATTTCAGACAATTGCGGCGAATATCTGCTCCGTACAGCCCAATTTATCGATGATGAACTTACCCGATACTATGACATGGAGCCGTTCTACAATGTTAAGGAGAAAAGCGATTTGATTGGGCACCTTGTTGCAGGCCTTGCGCCGCACACATCTGCAGGAGTGCTTGGAAGAATCGTCGGTTTCACCAAGGCTTTAGGATGTTACGCTCACCCTTACTTCCATTCCGCTAAACGTAGAAACTGTGACAGTGACGAGGATGCGGTAATGCTGCTTCTAGATGCTTTGATTAACTTTTCAAAAACATACTTACCAAACACTAGAGGAGGAAGTATGGATGCTCCTTTAGTTTTATCTTCAAGAATCGACCCTGAAGAGATAGATGACGAGTCCCACAACCTGGACATCTTTGAAAGATTCCCCGTGGAGTTCTACGAAAAGACATACAGCCCACTTAAGCCTGCTGATGTATTGGAATACATCGACAACGTGGAAATGCATTTGGGAACCCCTCAACAGTATGAGGGACTGATGTTCTCCCACCACACATCAAACATTCATGCAGGACCGACCGTCTGTCTATACAAGAGATTGCCTTCCATGAGGGAAAAGGTAGAAGCCCAAATTGCCCTTGCTGAAAGTATCAGGGCAGTTGACCAGAGAGGTGTTGTCGAAAAGGTATTGACCTCTCATTTCTTGCCGGACATCATGGGTAACTCCAGGGCATTTTCCAAGCAAAAGGTAAGATGCACCAAGTGCGGTGCCAAATACAGGAGAATGCCACTTACAGGAAAATGTTCCTGCGGAGGTAACTTAATCTTATCCGTTTCAAAAGGATCAGTTACCAAATACCTTGAAATTTCAAGAGATCTGGTTAACAGGTACCCCGTATCCCACTATTTAGAGCAACGTCTGGAAATCCAGGAGTTCGGTATCAACTCATTGTTTGAAAGTGACAAGTCCAAGCAGAGTTCACTTGATGTGTTCTTCTAATACTTTTCAAATGCTCTTGGACTTTTGATTTTTAATATTAATAATATAGTATATTTCATAGTACAATAATATTGTTCGAATAAAGACGAACAATTTATATACTATAAAATTCTAAGTATTAATTAGATGTTCGTATCAATACGAACGATTTATTATACAAGTGATGACAAATAATTAATCTAGCTGAGAGTATGCTCTCTCAATTGGATAATAAATTTTTTTAATATAATTAGGAAAATGGTGTGAATTAAATGGAAAAAATTTCAGAATTAGGAAATAATATGAATGAAACCGTTAAAATTAACGTAGAAAAGAATAACGGTATTAAAGAAAGATTCAGTTACGAAAAATTAGTAAAATCATTAGTAATGGTAGAAACCCCATTCTTTGAATCTGATAAAATCGTGGCTACAGTAGTATCTCAATTATACGATGGAATCAAAACCAAAGAAATCAAAAAAATTGTTCACGAATGTTTAGAAGACATCGATCCTGAAATTGCAAACAAATACTTAGCAAGTACCCAATTAAAAGTACGTACTTCAAGAGACACTATTGAAGCATTCGACTTATCCAGAATCGCTAACACCTTGATTGAAGAAACCGGTGCTAGCCAAGAAACTGCTTTTGAAATCGCTACTGAAACCTGGAAAGAACTCAAAAAATTAAATGTTGAATACTTGACCGCACCTATGATCAGGGAAATGGTCAACACCAAATTGATTGAATACGGTTTAGAAGACTTAAGAAGCCGTTACACCCGTTTAGGTATCCCTGTATACAACATTACCTCACTCATCGAAAACGGTAACAGGGACAACGCAAACATGATTCACAACCCTGAAAGTATTCACAAACATGTAGCGGACGAAGCATTAAAACAATACGCATTATTAAAAATGTTACCAGCACACTTAGCAGACGCACACATGTCCGGTGACATTCACATTCACGATTTGGAATTCTTCGCAGGAAGACCTTTAAACTGTCTTCAACATGATATAAGAACTTTCATCAAATACGGACTTAAAGTTGACGGTACCGGTGACCACACCTCCATTGCAGGTGCACCAAATCACATGGAAACTTTAATGAACCACACTGGTGAAATCATGCTTGCAGCACAACAAAACATGTCCGGTGGACAATCAATGTCCCTCTGGAACGTATTTGTTGCACCATTTGCAAGAGGAAGAACCTATGATGAAATCAAACAAGCTGTTCAAATGCTTGTTTACAACTTAAATATGGCTTACGCAGCAAGAGGATCCCAAGTACCGTTCACAAGTATGGCATTGGAATTCGGAGTTCCTGACTTCTTGAAAGAAGAAACCGCATACGGACCAAAAGGCCAAGTTGTAGGAACTTACGCTGACTTTGAAGAAGAAACCAGATTAATCCAAAGAGCATTCACTGAAACATTACTTGCAGGAGACAATGAAGGTAAACCTCACTTATTCCCAAATACCATTTACACATTAAGACCTGAAACAATGACCAGTGAATACGAAGATGACCTCCGTTTAGTACACGAATTATCCGCAAAATACGGTTCATCCTACTTTGTAAACATGTTCCCAGAATACAGAGGCCAAATGGCAAACTACATGGGATGCAGAACCTGTTTACAAGACACCTGGACCGGTGACTGGGACAAAGACTGTTTAAGAACCGGTAACCTTGCATACGTAACCTTAAACTTACCAAGAATCGGATACCAATCCAAAGACGAAACCCAAGTATTCGAATACTTAGACGAATACATGGATTTAGCAGTTGAAACCTTAATGCTCAGAAGAGAACAAGGATTAAAATGTTTAAATGATTTCCACATCTTACCATTCTTAAAACAAAAAGTGGGAGAAGAATCATACTACAGAATTGAAAATTCAACATTATCTTTCGGTTTCGTTGGACTTAACGAAATGTTAACCTCATTATTCGGAGAAGGTATTGAAAACGCTGATTCAAACAAATTCGGTGTAAAATGTATTGAATACATAAACGATAGAGCTAACCAGTTAAAAGATGAAACCGGACTCAGATGGTCTGTTATCCAAACTCCTGCAGAATCTACTGCTTACAGATTTGCAACTCTCGATAAAAAACAATTCGGAGACCAAGCAATCGTACAAGGTGAAGGAAACGCTAACTACTACACCAACTCATCTCACGTGCCAGTAGACACAGGATTATCCTTAATTGAAAAAATCAAAATTGAAGAGCAATATCACAGCATAACCCCTGGTGGACACATCTTCCATGCATTCATGGGAGAATCCTACTCAGATCCAGATTCATTAATGAGTTTAACCCACAAAATTGCTCGTAAATCCGATATCGGATTCTGGGCTTACAGCTCAGCATTAAGTTTCTGTCTTAAATGTAAGACTTTAATGAAAGGACTGAACAATGTTTGTCCTACCTGTGGTGAAAGAGAAGATGTAGAATGGTATGACAGAATTACCGGTTACGTACAACAAGTTGGACGTGCAAAATCTGCATCCGGTGGTTGGAACCCAGGTAAACGTCAAGAATTAATTGACAGAAGAAGATTCGAAGATAACTAAATGTTATCTTCTTCACACCATTTTTTATTTTTCACCATCAAAAAAATTCGATACCAAAACTATTTCTCAAAAATCACCAAAAAACTAAAAGTATATTAATAGCATTAAACTAAAATTATAATATTATCATATCACTGATGATAATTGTTATTTTCACATTCTATGTTACTAGTATTTATGGGCTATTTTAATACTAGGGCGCTGATAACATAGATTTATACCCAGACTACTGATTAAGAGGTAATATTATGCAAAGATCAAGAGGATTAAAAAGTAGATCAAGAAAAAAAATGACCAAAGTACAAAGACCTGGAAGAACTAACCCAATTACAAACAGACTCCAAAGATTTGAAGAAGGAGACTTAGTTCACATTACTATTAACCCATCCATCCAAAAAGGACAACCTGCACCTAGATTCCATGGTAAAACCGGTAAAATCACAGGTCAAAAAGGTAAAGCATACATTGTGTCCTTAAAAGATGGAAACAAAGCAAAAGAATTAATAGTAAGACCTGACCACTTAAAATTACAAAACTGATTTCTATGATTGGAAAAGAAATTATTGAAAGCGAACCAATTACAGGTTCTGAAGTTAAAAAAATACTTGAAGATTTTGCTGAAGACAATGAGTTAAATTATGAACAAAATCTTACATTAAACCACCTTGCAAGGTTTAAAAGATATTCTGCAGAAGATGCAAAAGAGATTTACGCTAAACTTCAAGATGAATTTGGCTTAAGAGCTAAGGTCGCTGCTCATATTGTTGATTTGGTTCCACAAGACTTAGCTGACATGAGATTGATTTTTGCTAAAGAACCAAGTAAAACAGACAAAGAAGACATGGAAAAAATTCTTGAAATGTTAGAACAATATGATGTTGAAGAATAGTATTTTTACTATTCCCCTTTTTTATTATTATCCCTTATTTTTACTGAAAACCCTACTTTTTTTAGATATCTTTATTATACTTAAACTTTAAATTTATAAAGTAAGTTAATATTATGGTCAAATTATTATCATAATATGAAACTGATAGTGAGTGATTAATATGGTTGATAAAAATAAAAATGAAAAAAGACCAGCAGTTAAAAAAGAAGAAAATGCTGTCGTGTTAGATTACCTAAGTCGTGGCTATGTCACATCAGACATGTCCAAATTTGGTGGTAAACCTATTGCTCAAGCTATTGGTACAGAACAATTCACTTTACTTGAATTAGCTCCTAAAAGAGGTGTTGATTTAGAAATCCAAGATACTGTATACATCGGTAAAGGAAAAAGAGAAAAAATATACAGAGTGCTTGGAAAATTAGATTTTGAAAACCTGACTGCAACAAGTAGGATAGAACTTGATTATGCTATCCGTGACATTGTTGAAGCTAATGAGGAAAAATTCGTTGAATTTTTCAATACCGCCGGTTCAGTCAGTACCAGAATGCATTCACTCGAACTGATACCTGGAATCGGTAAGAAATATATGTGGGACATTATTAAAGCCCGTGAAGAAAAACCTTTCGAAAGTTTTGAAGACATTGCAGAAAGACTTCCAACATTGGCAGACCCTGCAGGAATGATTGTTAACAGAGTCAAACAAGAACTTGACACTACAACACCAAGAAGAGGCAAAAATAAATACTACATATTTACCCAGCCTCCAAGAGCTGCAAGAAGAAGATAAGTGATAAATTGATTAGTGAAACATCCCAATCTTTATCCAAGGAAACAAAAGACATTTTGAATCAAAATGGTATAAAGTTAAATAAAAATCTTGGTCAGAATTATCTGATTGACAGAAACAAAAGAGACCAGATCATTAACTTTGGAGATATCTCAAAAGAGGATGTCGTCTTGGAGATTGGTACTGGTATTGGGACACTGACAATTGAGCTTGCCAAAAAAGCAAAAAAGGTAATAGCTATCGAACAGGACACACAAATCTATGAAATATTAGCTAAACGACTTAAAAAAGAAAAAATAGATAATGTAGAGTTAATAAATGATGATGCGTTAAAAGTGGACTTTCCACAATTTAATAAAATCATCTCTAACTTACCTTATCAGATTTCATCACCAATCACCTTTAAATTCCTAGACTATGATTTTGATCTCGCTATTTTAATGTATCAAAAGGAATTTGCTAATCGCATGAACGGAGAGGTCGGAAGCAAAAACTATTCCAGGCTTTCAGCGATGCTTTATTTTAAATGCAATGTTGAGAAACTGACTGATGTGAGTCAGGAAAGTTTCATTCCAAAGCCAAAAATCGATTCGAGCGTTGTTAAGCTAACCCCGAAGGAAAATCAAATTCCTGATGATGATTTTGAAACTTATTCCAAATTCACAAAGGCACTATTCCAGCACAGGAATAAAAAGATTAGAAACGCCCTGATTGACTCAAGACACATCATCAACAACATCGACAAGAAAGTGCTGAAGAAAAGACTTAACGATATCGAGGATGATGAGCTCAACGATTATCTGTCCAAAAGGGTAATCGTTTTAAAGCCTGAAGAGATTCTTGAAGTGTCAAAGAAATTGAATCCTATCTTTAACGAGTAGATAATATGGCTGATTTTATTATAAACACTGACGATAACGTATATGTTCCAGCTGAAGACAGCTATCTTTTGGCTGACAATTTGGAAATCAAGTCCGGACAGAGCGTTTTGGAAATTGGAACCGGTTCCGGAATTGTTGCAATGTATGCCTCAAGGTTAACTGATAGAATTACCGTGACAGACATCAACTTCGATGCTTGCGAACTTGCACGCAAGAACTTTGAGGACAACAACATTGAAAACATTGAAATCCTATTCGGCAATCTGTTTGAGCCTGTTGAAAACAGAAAGTTTGATGTAATTTTATTTAATACTCCATATCTGCCAACCGAAGATGGCGATGTTATTGATGACACGCTAAATTATGCATTCGATGGTGGACTAAATGGTAGGAAAGTCATCGACTTGTTCTTAGATGAAGTGGGAAATCACTTAAACGATGGTGGAATTGTCCAGCTGATACAGTCTTCACTTTCAGGCAATGAGGAAACATTGGAAAAACTAGACAGATTAGGTTTCATTGCAGAGATAAAGGAATCTGAACATTTCTTTTTTGAAGACATCACATTAATTAACGCTTACAAAATTTAGAGGTAACAACATGGAAGAATGGAAAAAATCAATACTAATTGGAGCAATTTTGATAATACTTGCAATAGCATTTGCAATACTCAGAAAGGAAATCAATATATGGATAATTTTAATAATCGTACTAGCTGTCATTGACATCATAGTAGGATTAATGAGAAAAAAAGTTAGTTAGGAGAATTAGAATTCTCCATCAAATACAAGTTCTGCTGGGCCTTCCATGAAAGCGCCCAAAGCATCTTCTTTTTCATAAACATTGAATTTTAAGTCGCCACCAGGCAAGTGAAGCAATATATCTTCATCAAACAATCCAAGTTTGAAACCTGAAATAGCAGTTGAAGTAGCACCAGTTCCGCATGCAAGGGTCACACCAGCACCTCTTTCCCAAGTAATCATCTTACCTTCGTTTTTAGATATGACCTCCACAAAGTGGACATTGATTTTTTCAGGGAACACTTCATGAGCCTCAATAGCAGGACCATACTTGTTTATGTCAATCTCATCGACGTTGTCAACGAAAATGATTGCATGAGGGTTTCCTACACTGATTGCAGTCACGTTGAATGTGGTGTCGATAACTTCAAGCTCATCGTCAAGGAACTCTTCCTTGTCGGATGTCATTGGAATTTCAGGAGTCTTGAATGTAGATGTTCCCATGTCAACTTTAAAGAGCACAGGTTCGTCATCTTCCAAGGTGATTTCGATTGTCTTGATTCCTGCTCTTGTTTCAACAGTCATCTTTTCCTGTTTTAAAATACCTTTTCTGTAAACAAAGTCTCCAAAACATCTGATACCATTTCCACACATTTCAGCTTCACTGCCATCAGGATTGAACATTCTGTATCCTATGTCAGCCACTTCAGACGGTTCAACGAAGAGAACTCCATCACCACCGACACCGAAGTTTCTGTGGCATAATATTCTGCATGCTTCAGGTTTGTCAGCTTCAGGGATGACTTCCCCGTCAAACTCATTGATTATTGGGAAGTCATTTCCTATTCCGTGCATTTTTGAAAATTTTAATCCTTTTAAATATACCATAGCAATCAACTTATTTTAAATGTGGTGGAATGATTTGTTTATCGTATAAGTCCTCGAAGGTTTCTCTTTCCCTTACTACATTGCATTCGCCGTCAGTCACCAATATTTCTGAAGCCAATGGTCTTGAGTTGTAGTTTGAAGACATGGTGAAACCGTATGCACCAGCGTTTAGGATAGCCAATACGTCTCCTTCTTCAACGTCAGGCATTGGCCTGTCACGTGCGAATAGGTCTCCGGATTCACATACGTTACCTGCAATGTCCACTTCTTGGGTGTTTTCAGCATCCATTCTGCTTGCATCCACAATGTGGTGGTATGAGTCATACATTGCTGGTCTTAAGAGGGTGTGGAAACCTGCATCTACACCGATGAATTTTCTGTAGCTTTGTTTTACACTGTTGACGGTTACGAGAAGTGCACATGCGTCAGCCACAAGGAATCTTCCAGGCTCGAGATACATTGTAGGGTTGCCCATATCGTATTGTTCGAGTTTTTCTTTGAATAATCCCACATTGACTTCTGCAAATTTGTCCAAGTCAACAACGTTTTCTTCAGGAGTGTATGGAACGCCCACACCTCCACCGAAGTCAACGAACTCAAAGTCGATTCCTGCTTCTTCGTGAACTTTTCCTGCGATGTCCATTGTGGATTCAATAGCCAATTTGAATGGTTCAGGGTCAAGAATACCTGATCCGATGTGGGAGTGCATACCGATTGGGTTGAATCCTAATTCTTTTGCCATTTCATAAACTTCAACAGCCTCATTATCCATGATACCGAATTTACTCATTACTCCACCGGTGATACAGTGGTCGTGGTGTCCTGCACCGACCATTGGGTTTACTCTGAATGAGATTTTTAATCCTTCAGGATCAACCACATTAGCTAATCTTTTAAGTGCTGATACTGAGTCGATGTTTAATACTGCACCTTCATCATGAACGAATTTTAGCTCGTCATTGGTAATGTTGTTACCTGTAAATAAGATTCTTTCGCCTGCAAATCCTAACATTTTTGCAATGTGGACTTCACCAGGTGAAACCGCATCAATACAGCAACCTTCAGATTCCAATATTTTCATTACTGCAAGGTTGGTATTAGCTTTACATGCATAGAATACTTTAAAGTCAGGATAATATTTGGAGAAAGCTGAATAAAATCTGTTGTAATTGTCTCTTATTCTATTTTCATCCATTACATAGGTTGGAGTTCCGAATTCTTCTGCAATGTCAATTGCATCTGCTCCACCGATGTCAAGGTGGTTTTTGTCGTTTACTTTAATATTTAAATCCATAATCTAAACTCCTTAAAAAAGTTACATTATGTATTTAGTTATCTAGCTTAATCTATTTAAAACTAGTGAAGGAAGACGTTTTGCCGATTAAAAATCAAAAGATGTTTAAAAAAAGAGTTTTCAAATTAATAAATATGAAACGAGATTACGGACTTACAATGCGCGGAATAATCAAAAACGAGAATGATGAGATTTTAATCCTGAAAAGGCATCCGAAAAGCAGAACCGACCCCGACACATGGGAACTTCCTGGAGGCAAGGTCGAGAAAGGAGAATTCTTTGATGACGCGCTTGTGCGTGAAATCAAGGAGGAAACAAACCTTGACGGCAAGGCGGGAGACCTTGCAATAGCCATACAGCACGATTATCCATATAAAAGAACCGTTCAGATGATAATGTATCTGGACGATGTTGAGGGCGAGTTTAAAATTAGCGACGAGCATACCGACGGAAAATATGCTTCAATCGATGAGATCAAGACATTGACATTGTCAAGCTGCCTTAAAAAAGTTTTGGAAAAAAAGAATTATGTGCTTTAGAGTATTTCATCTAAAGCTTTTACGAATTGGTCAATTTCATCTTTTGTGATTGTCAATGGTGGAACGAATCTCAATACGTTTCCGGAAGTACAGTTGATTAAGAATCCTGCTTCACGGAGTTTGTCAACGTATTCAGCTCCAGGTTTGGTTAGTTCCACACCAACCATCAAACCTACACCACGAACGTCAGCAATGACTTCCTTATCTAATTTTTTGAGCTCTTCAATGAAGTATTCGCCGACCTCATTTACATTGTCGAGGATGTTTTCTTCATCAAATGTGTCAAGAACTGCGTTTGCAGCTGCACATACTAATGGTCCTCCACCGAAAGTGGTTCCGTGATCTCCAGGAACGAAAGCACCAGCTACCTTTTCGGTTGCAAGGATTCCTCCCATTGGGACTCCTCCACCGATTCCTTTAGCCATTGTCATAATGTCCGGTTTGACTCCGAATAGCTCATAAGCGAATAGTGTTCCGCATCTTCCGAAACCTGTTTGAACCTCATCGACGATGAATACGATGTCCTTTTCGTTACAGATTTTTTCGATTTCTTTTAGGTATTCGATGTCTGGAACGTTGACTCCACCTTCACCTTGAACAGGCTCGACGATGATAGCTGCGGTGTTTTCTGTAATAGCTTCCTTGATTGCATCAATGTCATTGTATGGCACGTTGATGAAACCTTGTGGCATTACAGCCTTGAATGGCTCATGATATTCCTCATGACCTGTTGCCGCAAGGGTCATTATTGTTCTTCCGTGGAATGAGTCTACGGTTGATATGATTTCGCCTTTGCCTGTGTATTTTACAGCAAGCTTGATAGCTCCCTCGTTTGCCTCAGCACCACTGTTAGCGTAAAATATTCTGTCGAAATCAGTTTTGTCGATTAACTTTTTAGCATAAACCAATGCAGGCTCATTGTAGTAGATGCTTGAAATGTGTATCAATTTTTCAGCTTGGTCCTGAATAGCTTTGACTAAAGCAGGGTGATTGTGACCTAAGCAGTTAACTGCAATACCTGCAAACATGTCCAAGTATTCATTTCCGTCGATATCCCATACCTTAACACCTTCCCCGTGGTCGAGTACGATTGGTTGTCTGGTGAAAGTGTTAATGAAATAATCATCTTCAATTTTAATTAATTCTTGAGTATTCATTTTAATCTCCTAAATTGTTTAAACATTAATATTTTTGATTTTATTAATAATAAATACTTCCTTGTTTAATCTTAAAAATATTTTCAAAATAGTTTATAATTATTTTTTCGAGGAATAATATCTATTATTTCAATTCGTTTGTTCTTTTCAGAAATATAGAAAATAATCCTATAATTACCAATTCGTGCACGGTGACATTTAGGGCATTTAACACTATTCAATTCAATGAATTCTGAACTATATGGATTTTTCAAGATTTCATAATATTTTCTATTTATCCTTAATAGCAGTGGTTTATTGTTTTTATGTTTTTTGAAAAATTTTTTTACACGTTCATGTTCAAAAAGTTCATATGTCATTTTTTAAGCTCATTTTCTAGTTTTGAAATTCTTTTTTCTAAATCAGATAATGAAACTTTAGACACTCCTTCTATGTTACCATTTTCGAATTTTTCTATTTCTTTGTTGTAAAATTCTGCTTCTTCATCAGAAAATTCTTCATTTTCATAATAATAATCAATTAAGAAGGATATAACATCATTAAAAGTTTCATTTTTTGATGCAAGCTCAGATAATAATTTATGAGTCTTTTCAGAAATTTTTATAGTTTTTGTCATCATTAACTTCACCAATATATAGTATACTCAGTATACTATAAATAATTTTCCATTATTACCGGATAAAACACCAAATAACAATTAATATATAAAATAATCCATTAAATATAGTTTTTGTTATGAATAAAGTCAATATTACAAAGTAAATACAATTTTATAGCATAAAAACAATTTTTTAAAGAA
>R25__coassemble_641_pt1 | contig 20165 bp, 25 predicted proteins | sample R25__metabat2_low_PE_004 | metagenome-assembled genome bin R25
ATATTATTAAAATCAATATTAATGTGTACATGATAAGTTTTTCTGACTTATAATGAAAATTTAATATGTATAGGAAATATGGGTTGATAATAAATGAATGAAAAAATGAGATTAGGTTTAATTGCAGCTGTTTCAATTATACTCCTTTTTGTTTTATCATTATGGATTTCAACAACACCATCAGACGCTGATAATTCCGTAAGATTCGGTATCTTGACTTTATTACCTCCTCTTGTTGCTATCGCTTTAGCATTCATAACAAAAGAGACTATATTGTCATTATTTATCGGTGTTTTTGTTGGGGAATTCATGTTATGTGCAAATGATTTAAACATTATTTCCACTATTATCAATGCATTCTTGAACTTAGGTGCTCAAGTCATCTCCTGTATGGCTGACCCTTGGAATGCAGGTATTATTCTTCAATGTTTACTCATTGGAGGTATTATCCAATTAGTAACAAAAATGGGTGGAGCAAAAGCTCTTGCGGATGCATTCGCTAAAAGAGCAGACACTCCAAGAAAGGCTCAATTATTTACTTGGGTTTTAGGATTATGTGTATTTTTCGACGATTATGCAAACTCCTTGATTGTTGGTCCTATCATGAGACCAGTTATGGACAAACTTAAAGTATCTAGAGAAAAATTAGCGTTTGTAGTAGACGCAACTGCAGCTCCTGTAGCGGGAATTGCAATCATTTCAACTTGGATTGGATTAGAAATCAGTTTGATTGCGGCTGGTTTCCAATCAGTCGGCGTAACCAATGTAACTGGATTCGGTATTTTCTTACAAACCATTCCATACAGATTCTACAATATATTTATCTTAATATTCATTGTAATTTCTGCACTTACATTATACGAATTCGGTCCAATGAAAAAAGCAGAACAAGCAGCACGTGCTAGAAAAGAAGATGAAGAAATCATTGTTCCATCAGCACCAGGTTTTGATGAAGTTCAACCTGTTGAAGGAATCAAATTATCCGTTTGGAATGCTATCATTCCTATTGGAACATTGATTATTGGTGCATTAATTGCATTCTACTGGAGCGGATACACCACTATCTTAGGTGGAGAAGACCAAGCATTAATCACTTTAATGAAAACTTCCCCATTGTCATTTAACGGTATCTTCCAGGCATTATCTCAATCCGATGCTTCCGTAGCATTGTTCCAAGCAGCGCTCCTTGCTTCCATTGTGGCAATAGTAATGGCAGTCGGTGAACAAATCTTAACCATTGAAGATGCAATATCTGAATGGATTGGAGGTATGAAAACCATTGTTATCACTGGTGTAATCTTACTTCTCGCTTGGTCATTAGGTGGAGTTATCGGTGAAGTCGGTACTGCTGACTACTTGGTAGGTGTTTTAAGCAGCACCATCCCTGCATGGATTGTTCCAGCTTTAATCTTTGTTTTAGGTGCTTTGATTTCATTCGCAACCGGTACTGCATACGGTACCATGAGTATCTTGATGCCATTGGCTATTCCTTTAGCTTGGGCAGTAAGTACTGGTGACATGAACTTTACAATCGTTTGTACAAGTGGTGTATTGACTGGAGCTATTTTCGGAGACCACTGTTCTCCAATTTCAGATACAACCATTCTCTCATCTATGGGAACAAGTTGTAACCACATTGACCACGTTCAAACACAAATATACTATGCGATATTTGTTGCATGTGTAGCAGTTTTCATCGGATACATCCCAGCAGGATTAGGAATCCCATGGTTCATCTGTATCCCTGTAGGTATTGTTGTAATGTTCATAGGACTTAGAATATTAGGTGAAAAAGTCGATTTTGAAGAAGTTGAGGAAGCCTCCTCATAATCTTCATTATTTTTTTTAATTTTAAAAATTTTTAGGTATGCCTAAATTTATATAGTATTTTTGATAAATCATTAAGTATGGAAAAGGATACTCACTTGCCGCTTTATGGGGTGGGGCCGTTTTTGGTGGCTCCTGTAATTGTCACTGCTGTGGTTTGTTTAATTTTAACAGTATATCATTTCATTCCAAAATATGAGATAACTTCTCTAAATTGGCTGTTTATGATTTTAGGAATTTTAATTGTGATTTATAGTATTGTATTTTGGATTTCAGCAGTAAGGTCTGACATTGATGACAATATTCTGGAAAATAAGCTTAAAACCACTGGTGTGTATGGGCTTGTAAGGCATCCTATATATGCAGCATTTCTACATGTTTCAATAGGTCTAATCCTGATTTCATGCAATCTCTATTTGTTTTTCCTGCCCGTGATTTTTTGGCTATTTCTGTCAGTATTGATTAAATTCACTGAGGAAAAATGGCTTATTGATTTGTACGGTGAGGATTATCTTAATTATTCTAAACAAGTTAACAGATTCTTTCCGAAGCTGGTGAAATAATGGGATTTTTTGACAACATGAGAAAACCGAAAGGAAAATTGGGCAACATTCAGTTGAAATCAATGAACAAGGAACACACTCCCGTCTCACTTTGGGGCTTGAAGCATCTTGACATCAAATCTGATGATGTGATTCTTGATGTGGGATGTGGTGGTGGAATAAACATCAATAGGATGAGCGAAAAGGCCAAAAAGGTATACGGTGTTGATTACAGCATAGAAAGCGTCAAACTGTCACGCGAGGTCAACAGGCAGGAGATATATGGCGGCAAGGTTGAAGTCGTTAAGGGTGATGTTCAAAGCCTTCCTTTTGAAGACGAGTCATTTGACATAGTGACAGCATTCGAAACGGTCTACTTTTGGCCAAATATAGAGAAATGCTTCAGAGAAGTGAAAAGGGTCCTTAAGCCTGGTGGAATATTCCTCATTGGAATGGAATCCAACGGTTCAGATAACATGATTATGAAACTGTCTGAAAAGCTCATTGACATGACAGTGTATAATGATGGGGAACTGACCGAATTTCTTAAGAATAACGATTATTCAAAAATCACTGTGTATTTAAGAGACGCTAAAAACAAGGAAGAGATTGTAAAAGAGATTGATGGTGAAACCCATAGGATTCCTGACGATTATGATCATATCTCCTTTTCGGACAAGTTCGTTGAATGGATGACCATCGTTGCCGAAAAGTGAGGACATTAATAAATAATGAAGATGGATTATGCCAATCTTCATTTAAATTAACTTTTTTTTTAAAATCAACAGATTATTTTTCCAAAACAGCAATATAATCCATCTGTTTTCTTAGATATGGTAACCATGTGATAATTTTCAGGTATGGTTTGTAGACATTGACCCCATCAAATAGGTTAACGTCCTTAATCCATCTGAAATTGCCGTTTAGATTTGTCAATTTATGGCCCTTTTCAACTCCCCATATGAATTTTGCATCGGTATCCTCTACGGATTCCTCTTTAACGCTGTTTACTGAAACTGGGGGCATGATTTCCATGAATACTGTACAGTTTTTGAAGTTCTCATCGATTATGTTCATGATGTCGACAACGTCCTTTTCGTTTAGATACATGGTGATTCCTTCAAGGATTATCAAGACATCGTTTCTAATCTTAATCTCATCCGCCCATGAGGGATCCATGGCGGAGTATGCCAATGTTTTAACCCTTTCATCATCTTCGATGTATTTCAACCTGTAATTTACTGAATTTTCCAAATCGACATTGTACCAGTTTATCAATCCGTTGTCGAGTCTGTTGAAACGGGTGTCCATGCCTGAAGCAAGATTGACTATTGTGCATTCCGGGTGGCTTTTGATGTAGTCGCTTACCATCCGGTCTAATACGATTGTTCTTCCGATGGTTCCCATCTGCATAAGTTTGTCCTTTTCGGCTATTGAGAAATCATAATCAACTTTAGAAATTACTTCAATAGCTTTTGAGTCATAAAATACGTGATTTTTTTGTTGGGAGTGTTTTGCCTTTGCAAATAATGTCAAAAGCATTGTTTTTTCTACACCTTCTAAATTCATAAGTATTCCTCCTAATTATTTTTTGGTATATATTTAATAGTTATAGGATATACTATATAAATTTTTAGGCATACCTAAATTTTAGTAGTAATCACAGATATTTTTATAAGTGCAATATCTGCATAAAAATTGTGGTTTCGCTTCAAAATTACCTTTATTTACTTCATTTCTAACTTTATAGAAAGTGTCAATTGCCTCATCAATTTCTCTTGTGTGTAAAAACTTACGCTTGTTTTCCTCATCACACACATCAAGAAGCCTTAAACGACCATTTTTTGTGAAGAAAACTCCCACAGTTGACACGTTTTTCTCATAAACGTTTTCAACAAGCAGCTTGTAGTAGCATAGCTCACGACGATATTTAGAAAAAGAGTTTGAGTTTCCGGTCTTGTAGTCAATAACAACCAAATCGCCGTTTTCATCCTCAAGGATTATGTCGCAGATGCCTGAAAAGCGATGTTCCTCGTCAATGAGATACTCTTCCTGGCTGTAAAGCTTATAGTCATTTTCAACAAACATCTCCTTGAAAAATGACCCCAAATTTTCAATGTGGTTGGTCAGGTCATAGCCAAAATCCAACTCATAGGCAATTCTGACAAGCTCATTGTCTATATCCACATCGTCTAAGTCATCACCGAACTCTTCTGAAAACTTTTCGGCTATTAGGTGAACGTCACTTCCCAAAGCCATGTATTTGTTCGGCTCTGATTCAATTTCATCTATATACTGGAATTTAAACTCCATTGGGCATTTCAAGTAAGAATTAATTTTTGATTTTGATAGCTTCATAATATTTTGTCCATTAGTCTTTTAATTTTCCTTTCTTTATTGTAGCTTTCAACACATGACTCAAATTTGTTTGCGTTTTTGGATTTTATGGCACACTTAAACATGTGTTTATATTTTGGATTTAATTTATCTTTAAAGTAATCATCATTTTCCCATTTGTCCTTGCTTTCAAGGTAGTCTTTCTTGATTTTTTCAAATAACTCCTCTTTTTGGGATGAATCGGCATTCTTGAATATGTTATAGATATTGTTGAATATCCTGTAATATAGCTCTTTTTTATGCTTTTCATGATTGAATCGGACGCATAAATCAATCAGCAAATTGGAAATTTCTATTGTGTCAAGAGATTTCACTGTAATTGGGGTTGTAGTTGAGTCTTCTCTTTTGCGTCGATTATATAAGAATTTATCATAGAAATAAACTTTTTCAGCCTTAAAAAGTGCATGTGTGAAAAATACGTTGTCTTCAAAAAGCAACCCTTCAGGAAACCTTATGTCTTTAATGAGATCTCTTTTAAAAAAGCATCCTGGTGGACAAACGCACAGGTCAAGTGCAATCTTGGATATGTCTTCATAACAGAAGGTATTTTCTCCAACGGCCGCTTTCAGATATGGCATATTGTAGTAATCGTCATCAATGATTTCCTTTGTTTTGTCATTGAAATTGCTGATCTTGAACATGATGAAGTCAGTGCTTTTGTGAATGCTCATGCAATGCAATTCCTCAAGGGCTGTAAGCTCAAGATAGTCGTCGCCATCTATGAAATACACATAATTTCCTGCTGCATATTCCAATGCGTTGTTTCGTGCAGCTCCTGCACCCTGATTTTCCTGTTCCATTATTCTAATTCTGGAGTCGTGAGCGGAGTGTTTTCTAAGTATCTCCAGGGAGCTGTCTGTTGAGCCGTCGTCAATGCAGATTATTTCAATGTCTTCAAATGTCTGATTCGAAATGCTTTCAAGACATTCGCTGAGATAATCTTCTATATTATAAACCGGAAGGATAACAGATATTTCAACCATTAAAACGGACTCCATTTTTTTAGTTTAGATTTAACATTGTCATTTTTCAGACTGGCTATTTCATCTTTATAATGTGTATTTTCTTTTTTAAGTTTTTTAAATTTATTTTCAAGATGATATTTTTCCATTGACAGGTCAAATGCCTCAGGTGACTCGTAGCGTGTGATGTTTTCAAACAGTGCTTTTGAGAACTCATCAATCTTTTCGAAATCAATGTCTTTTTCATATTCTCCCTTTTTAGATTCGAAATCCCTTTTCATTTCATTGAAAAAATACTCCTTGTTTTCAATGTTTATTTGACTGTAGCGATAGTGGCATCCGTTGATTTTGGAGACAAATAGGCTTTCCTTAAATTCATCGTACAATCCTTTCTCTTTCAATAGGGCTTCAATCTTATTGAATACAATTATTATGTCACTATGCCTTTCATTGGAGGATGAAATGACGGAATCGTCTCTGATTCTTCTATAGTATAGGCATTTGTCGTAAAAATAAATTCTTTTTGCATCAAAGATGTAATTGATGAAGAAAATGTTGTCCCCAAATATCACGCTTTCATCAAATAGGACATTCACTATCAATTCTCTTTTAAAGAATTTGGTATAAACGGTCACATCAACCCTGAACAGATCATCCTTAAAGTCATTGTAGGTCAAAATGCTGTTTTTGTTTAAAAAGGGTATGTTTGAATAATTAGAATCCATCTCATTTGTCTTTTCATTGAAATTGACCAGCTTAAACATTAACAAATCAAGGCTTTTGTCTTTTGCCAGGCCATGCATTTCACTCAATGCGTTTTTCTCAAGATAATCGTCGCTGTCAGCAAAATAAATATAGTTTCCAGAGGCATGGCTCAATCCCTTGTTTCTTGCAGCTCCAACTCCTTTATTTTCCTGGAAAAATAGTTTCACACGTGAATCAAGTCTTTCATATTCCTTTAAAATGTTTGGTGTGTTGTCTGTTGAACCGTCATCTACACAGATTATCTCAATGTCATCAAAGCTTTGGGTGATGATGCTGTCCAAGCATTCATTCAGATATTTTTCAACATTGTAACATGGAATTATAACGGAAATTTCGACCATAAACGCACCTTTTTAAAGACTTACAACAATAATTATTTTAATGTTTAATGTATATATTATTAATTGCAATTAATTTAATTGGAGAGTAGAAAAGAATGAAAATTATAGCACTTCAAGCAAGTCCACGTAAAGGTGGAAACTGTGACGTATTAATGGATGAAATGATTAAGGGAATTGAGGAAAACGGTGGAGAAGTAGTCAAATACTTCCTTGAAAACTGTGACATTGCAGCATGTAAGGCATGCATGTACTGTGCTGAACACCCTGAATGCGTAAGGGCTGACGATGGTAATGAAATCATCGACGCTTTGGTTGAAGCTGACGGCGTTATATTTGCAACCCCAATCTACTACGGTCAAATGACCGCTCAAGGTAAAACAATCATTGACAGGTTCTATGCAATCGGTCAAAACCCAGATAAGAGCTTATCTGGAAAAGCTGCATTGATTTTTACTGAAAACCAACCTGAAGGAACCTACGAGCAATACATCGAGCTCACCAAATTCTCACCATTCACATTCATGGGATATGAAGTGATTGGTCATGTAGATGCCGGTTCAGCAGGTCCTGCAGGTATCGTAGCTGAAGAGCAAGAGGACAAATTGAAAGAAGCATACGAATTAGGTTTAAAATTCTAAACCTATTTTCACTATTTTTTTTAAAATATCAATTGTTGATAATTACAACATTTATATAATATCGTTTCCATAATAATTAAACAAGTGATTTATTATGAAGTGCGAAAAACTAGTTTTATGTGAAGAATGGGATAAGGTTTTTCCAAAATCCGACAAGGTTCATCATGAAAAGGTGACATTTGTAAACAGATATGGAATAACTCTTGCTGCAGACTTGTACAAGCCATTGGATGTGGAAGGAAAATTGCCTGCAATTGCATGTTGTGGTCCGTTTGGAGCTGTAAAGGAACAAGTTTCCGGATTGTATGCACAAACATTGGCTGAAATGGGATTTTTAACAATAGCTTTTGACCCTTCATTTACAGGTGAAAGTGGAGGCCAACCAAGATTCATGGCATCACCAGACATCAACACAGAGGATTTCCAGGCTGCAGTCGACTTTTTGGCAACAAACGACGATGTCGATCCAGAAAGAATCGGTATCTGCGGTGTGTGCGGATGGGGAGGAATGGCCTTAAATGCAGCAAGCATTGACACCCGTATCAAGGCAACTGTAACCTCCACAATGTACAACATGACACGTATCAACGCAAAAGGATATTATGATGCAGATGACAATGCAGATGCAAGATATGAGATGAAGGTCGCACTCAACAACCAAAGAACCGAAGACTATAAAAACGGAGAGTATGCAAGAGCAGGAGGAGTTATTAAGGAATTGACAGATGACTTGCCTCAATTTGTCGTTGACTATCATAACTTTTACATTAAGGAATTAGGTTATCATCCAAGATCTCCTGGATCAAACGACGGATGGAACGTGACTGGATGCATGTCATTCATTTCCCAACCTATTATTGCATATTCCGATGAAATCCGCTCTGCAGTGCTTATGATTCACGGTGAAAACGCTCATTCTCGCTATTTCACAGAGGATGAGTTCAAAAAATTGACTGGAGACAACAAGGAACTTGTGATAGTTCCTGATGCGGTCCACACTGACTTGTACTACAAGACAGACGTGATTCCTTTCGATAAGATTGCTGAATTTTATAAAAAATATTTATAAAATAATTAATTTGTAAAAAAATTTTTATATTCCTAAAATATTATATATTAATTGGTGCGTATTGTTGCAAAAGGTTTATATAAATATTTTAACTGCACTAAGAATACTTCTTGGAGTGCTGTTCATACATTTCACATTAGTTGATTATAATATATGTTATTTATTATTTATTTTTATTTTAACTGCACTATCAGATTATTTTGATGGTAAACTGGCTAAAAAATACAATTTGGATACGTATGACGGTGCCAAATTTGATGTGATTTGTGATTTCATATTTATTGTTTTATCTACTTTTGCAGTAATGCTGATTAATCTGATACCCTTCTGGTTCATATTTGTCATAATAGTGAAAATGGTCGAGTTTTTCACAACCTCTCCTAGCAATGACTTTTATTATGAAAGATTGGGTCATATTGTTGCATTGATGTTTTATGCATATCCTATTGTTGCATTATTGATCCATATTGAAGTAATCAATACTGTTTTGGCAATATTCATAACCATCTGCGCATTGCTTTCATCGCTTTCAAGAATTAGACAGGTGATAAGTTGATTTCCCTTAGAAAGATAAACACTTTAATGGTAATAATTATAATCATATTGCTTTTAAATCATGCAGTACTGTCCGTTTTGCACCTGTTTGGAATCATTGGATATTCTCCAAGCTTTCAGATAACCGGTCGAAGGATATTTTATCCTATTGTTGTCCATATAATCATTAGCTTATACTTATATTTCAAGGACAGGTCCAAAAGGGGTAACAGGTATTCTGGTTTGATTAAGGATACAACACAGCAGCTCGTCACAGGAATTTTAATAGTGGTCTTTGTGAGCCTGCACATCCTAAGCTATATGTTTGCCCCATTGAATTCAGGTTATGACTTTTGGATGAGGATATTTCATTTTGCAGTTGATAATCTGCTGTTCATTTCATTGATATTGCATTTAAGTGTGTCAATTCCTAAATTCATGATGTCATTAGGATTCTTGGACGGGAAGGATGAATATGCAAATTTCAAGCATAAAAACAACTGTGTTTTACTGATAATTTTAATAATGTTGATATTGGCGGAAATAGTCTATAATCTGGGAGGCGTTTTATGAATAAAGTAATTGTAGTTGGTGCAGGAATGGCCGGTCTGACTGCAGCCATAAGAGCATCAGACAATGCAGAGGTTGACTTGATATCTCTGGACTATTCCGAGCGTTCACAGTCTGTGATGGCTATGGGAGGCATCAACGCCGCATTAAACACCAAAGGCCAGGACGATTCCACCGAGCAGCACTATGCAGATACAATGCATGGTGGATGTGAAATCAATGATGCTGAAGCGGTTTTGAGGCTGACTGCAGATGCTTTAAAAATTGTCGAATGGCTATCTGAAATAGGAACAAGCTTCACAAGGGATGAAAACGGAAACATCGACTTGAGATATTTTGGAGGTCAAAAAAAGCAAAGGACAGCTTATGCTGGTGCAAGAACAGGAAAGCAGATTGTGACTGCACTCATAGGTCAATGCAGGAAAAGGGAAGTTGAAGGCAAGGTCACCAGACATGTAGGATGGAGATTTGTCTCATTGATATTTACCGACAAGAGGGAATGTGCAGGCGTTGTCTGCGTTAATGAGGATTCTGGTGAAATAAAATCCTTCACTGGTGATGCGGTTATCATTGCCACAGGTGGATTGAATTCCCTATTCGGAAAGACTGTCGGATCAACACAGAATGACGGTTATGCCACAGCAAGGCTATTGACTCAAGGGGTTCAATTGGCAAATCTTGAGATGATACAGTACCATCCGACAACTGTCAGGACACCAAACAAGAGAATGCTCATAACCGAGGCGGCACGCGGTGAAGGGGGTAAGCTATATGTCCTTAGGGATGGTGAAAAATGGTATTTCATGAAGGAATGGTATCCTGAATTGGCGGAACTGATGCCACGGGATGTCGTTTCAAAAAGTATCTACAAGGCATCCAACGGTGGTGAAAAGGAAGTGTATCTGGATATCACCCATTTGGATGAGGATACAATTAGGGTTAAGTTGGATGAGGTCTATGACATATGCACAAAATACTTGAATTTGAATCCTATAGAAGAGCCGATTCCTATTTTCCCGGGAGTGCACTATTTCATGGGTGGAATCAGGACTGATGCTGATCACAGGACAAACATCAAGGGATTGTATGCTGCAGGCGAATGCTCAAGCCAGTATCATGGAGCCAACAGGCTTGGAGGTAATTCTCTTTTGGGAGCAATTCACGGTGGCTGGATTGCAGCTGAAAATGCAATTCTTGAAAAGCCGACAGGTGAACTAATTCGAGAGGAAGTTAATATTCCAACTCAAAATGATGGAAGGCTTGCAGAAATCATGAACCGCTCAATGAGCATATATCGTGATGAGGAAAACCTGACTGATGCTCTCAATGAATTGAATGGCATGGAGGAGTCTCCATTAATAATTCTTGCAAAGGCATGCATAATGTCTGCAATTGAGAGAAAGGAAAGTCGAGGAGCACATCAAAGAACAGATTATCCTCAAAGCAGTCCTGAGTTTGAAAAGGCATCCAATGTGACATATGACGGTGAAATTAACGTATTTTTTGAGTGATTTTATGAAAGTTAAGATTAAGGTGGGGGATGGTTATCAGGAATTTCAATATGATGGCGACTTAAATATCACAGTCACATCCTTGCTTGAAAAATTGGGAAATCCTGTAGAGTATTCATGCAGCTGCCTTCAGGGAATATGTGGTGCATGTGCAATGGTCATCAACGGAGAGCCTAAGCTTGCATGCCAGACATTCCTAAAAAATGAGCAGGTTGTCAAGGAATATGAAGTCATTACAATTGAGCCGTTATCCAAATTCCCATTGATAAAGGATTTGAAGGTGGACAGGTCAATATTGTATGATTCGATGAAAAAGTCCAAGATATGGCTTGAAAGCGATGCAAAAGTAAATGAAAAAGATTTGGATTTTGAATATGAGATGTCCTTGTGTTTGATGTGCGGATGCTGTTGTGAGGCATGTCCAAATTATGATTTGGGAGACTTTGTTGGGGCGCACATTCCCGTTTCAGCATCAAAGGTTATAGGTCAGGAAAAGGATTCTGGGCATGTGAAAGAAATCAAAAAAAGCTATAAGAAGGGATTCTATAATCATTGCGTCAAGTCCCTTGCATGTGAGGACTCATGTCCTGCAGGAATATCAACCCAAAGGGCAATTTCAAGAATGAATAAAAAGTCCGTCTGGAGAATCAGGGAATTGCTCCATCATGATTAATATTAAATAATTTAGGTATGATAATATATTATAACGAAATTCGAGTGTAGTTATTATGGGTATAGGTTCATTTTTTAAAAGAGGTAAAAAGGAAAAGGAAGATGTTGTAGAGGAATGTCACATTGACATAAATGCTGATGACTGTGGCGGCTGTGAAAAGTGTGCAACAGCTTGTCCAAACAATGTCTTGCAGATTTTGGATGACAAATGTACTGTACGTGACGCACAGGTGTGCAAAAGCTGCAGAGTATGCGTTGCTATTTGTCCTAACGACTGCATTACAGTTAACTGATATTTTCACGAATTGTATCGATAAAGCTTCTGTCCTCAAGCTTTATTATTTTTGTAACTTTTTTTGATTTTCTTATTCTTAATGTGTCTCCGCTGAATATTTCAACAGGAAGGCCGTCATATAGAACGAATGATGTGGTTTCATCCCTGAGTTCCGTAATCTTGATGTCAACGATTGATTCATCTGACAATATTATGCTTCTGTTTATCACTGTATGTGGAGCTATTGGAGTCAATGTTATGATTTCCGCAGTCGGATCCACAATTGGTCCTCCGCAGGAGAGGTTGTAAGCGGTTGAGCCTGTAGGGGTGCATACAAGGATGCCGTCTGCTGTATAAGAATTGATTATTTTGCCGTTGACTATTGCATCGAATCTTACAACTCCGAATGTGTTTTTGGAGATTGCTATCTCATTCAATGATTCAGGTATTTCAATGGCCTCTCCTGAAGGCTTAATGATTTCCCCTTCAAGCATCATTCTCTCTTCGGTTGTATAGTTTCCATTGACAATGTCGTCTAAGGCATTTTCGATATTTTCAGGATTGATTTCAGTCAGATAGCCTAATGTTCCGGTATTTATTCCAATTATCGGTTTTTCATCTGCCAATCTTGATGTCTTAAGTAATGTGCCGTCCCCTCCGATTGAAAAGATGATGTCACAATCTTTAATGTCATCAGTTATTTCTATATCGTGGCTCTTGGCTAAATCAATAAGTTTCTCTTTTGTTTTTTTAGCTATTTGCTTAAAATCATCGCTGTTGATAAATATCTTCATAGAATATAATATGATGCTGATTTCTAATAAGTTTTTACAGTCAATATTCTTGAAAGTGGCTTCGATAATATTGATGGTTGTTAATATTCAATTAATTAAAATTAGGATGTCTTTAATATAATTGAAGTAAATAATAAAAAAAGAAATAATGAAATAGGAAATCTACATCAAACTATAATTTTAGTTCAGTTGCATCGATTACTTGGATTTCCATATTTTCAATAAACTCAGCACTTTCAGCGCCAAAGCTTTGGAAATGTGGTGAAGCCATGTGTTTTTGCAATGCTTGTGGGGATTCCCATTTTTCAACAAAGGTCAATATGTCACTATCGTCGGTTGACTGCAATAGTTGATAGTCAATATTACCTTCCTCGGATAATGTAGTTTCAATCAAATCTTTTGAAATTTCTATGATTGTGTCAACACAACCTTTCTTTGGTGTAACTTTTGCTAAAACAACTATGAAACTCATATTTTTCACCTAAATAATAGTTTTTAAGTTATTATACTTAAATTAAATAGGTGATTGTAAGTTATTTCTTACAAATTCTATTGTGATTAAATTTTTTTAGAGTTATTTGTCTTGAAGATTTCTTACGAAAAATAATTTTTCATAAACTACATTAATTATAAAACAAATAAATTAAAACAGTAAAAAAATTTTGGAGAAAAATAATGATATATTCAACAGAAATTGAAAATATGTGTCCTGTTCGCAAGGGTGCTAATCATGGACCTGCTCCAATACCTGAAGAGGGTAGATGGGTTAAAGCTAAAGAAATCTCCGACATTTCCGGTTTTACCCATGGTATCGGATGGTGTGCACCACAACAAGGATGTTGCAAATTAACATTAAACGTTAAAGATGGTATCATCGAGGAAGCATTGGTTGAAACCTTGGGATGCTCCGGAATGACTCACTCTGCTGCAATGGCTGGTGAGATATTGGTTGGAAAAACCATTTTGGAAGCATTGAACACAGACCTTGTTTGTGACGCAATCAACACTGCAATGCGTGAATTATTCTTACAAATCGTCTACGGAAGAACTCAATCTGCATTCTCAGAAGGAGGACTTCAAATAGGTGCTGGACTTGAAGACTTAGGAAAAGGCCACAGAAGCCAAGTTGGAACAATATATTCCACAAAAGAAAAAGGTCCAAGATACCTAGAGCTCACTGAAGGTTACATTACCGAAATCGGGCTTGATGAAGATAATGAAATTATAGGTTACAAATACATCAATTTAGGTGTAATGTTGGATGCTATCAAAGAGGGCGTTGACCCAATGGAAGCTATTGAAAAGGCTACCGGTCAATACGGTCGTTTTGATGATGCAGTCAAAAAAATAGATCCAAGGAGTGAATAAGATGAGCTTGTTTGAAAGTTATGAAAGAAGGATTGACCAAATCACTCCGGTCTTGGAACAGTATGGAATCAAAGACCTTGAGGAAGCAAAACAAATCTGTCTCGACAAAGGTTTTGACCCATATGAAATCGTTAAGGGAGTTCAACCAATCTGCTTTGAAAACGCCTGCTGGGCATACATTTTAGGAGCTGCAATTGCAATCAAGCAAGGATGCACAAAAGCGTCAGATGCTGCAAAGGCTATCGGTGAAGGGCTTCAGGCATTCTGTATTCCTGGAAGTGTTGCCGATGACAGAAAAGTGGGTTTAGGTCATGGTAACTTGGCATCAATGCTTTTAAGTGATGAAAGTGAATGTTTCGCTTTCCTTGCAGGACACGAAAGTTTCGCAGCAGCGGAAGGAGCAATCGGTATTGCAAACTCTGCAAATGAAGTTCGTGAAAAACCTTTACGCGTAATATTGAACGGTCTCGGAAAAGACGCTGCATTAATCATTTCAAGAATCAACGGTTTCACTTACGTGCAAACCGAGTTCGATTACTTCACAGGTGAAGTTAAAGTTGTACGTGAAAAGGCATATTCCGATGGTGAAAGGGCAAAAGTTAGATGCTACGGTGCAGATGACGTGCGTGAAGGTGTAGCAATCATGCACTTGGAAGGAGTTGACGTGTCAATCACAGGTAACTCAACCAACCCTACACGTTTCCAACACCCTGTTGCAGGAACCTACAAGAAGGAATGCATCTTACAAGGCAAAAAATACTTCTCCGTCGCTTCAGGTGGAGGTACCGGAAGAACCTTGCATCCAGACAATATGGCTGCAGGACCTGCTTCATACGGTATGACTGACACTCTCGGTAGAATGCACTCCGACGCACAGTTTGCAGGATCATCCTCCGTACCGGCTCACGTGGAAATGATGGGATTAATCGGTATGGGAAACAATCCTATGGTCGGTGCAAGTGTGGCAGTTGCTGTAGCGGTTGAAAAGGCAATGAAATAAGGGAACTTTTCCCTTAAATTATTTTTTTGGAGAAAATCATGGTAGATGCAGGTTGGGATGAAGAGAGAGTTCTATTCACTCCATTGACTTTATATATGGAATATATCAATTTTAAGTATGATGCATTTTTAAAGGAAAAGTTAAAGGACTTGGACTTGACTACAGGGGATTTGACTTATCTGATAAACATCTTTTACCATGATAAACTTTCACAAAGGCAACTGGCTGACATATTATATGTCTCTGAAGCTAATGTGGCTAAAATCGTTAAGAGATTGGAGAAAAAAGGCTACATTGAAAGGGTGCCTGATGAGGCAAATAAAAGTAGAAAAATTCTTAACTTGACTCAGAAGGGCAAATTGACAACTTATTCTTTAATCAAGATTACTTATGAATGGGAAACCAAGATTACCAATGGCTTTTCTGAAGAGCAGGTAAGCAACTTAAAGAAGATTCTTTATGAATTGACTCAAAATTCAGCTGATTTTTAGGTGATATGATGAATACAATGTGGGGACTAGCAGTAAGGGGAATATGTGAATACAATGGTAAGATATTACTTTTGAAAGTCAGGTCAAAATCAGCTCATGACGCTGGAAAATGGGAAATCCCTGGAGGCAAGGTCAAAAAATGCGAATACTTTGACAATGCGCTTAAAAGGGAATATCTTGAAGAGACAGGACTTGAAATTGATGTTGATGAGCTGTACAATGTTGTGAGAAACGACTACACTGCCTGTAAAACATCCGAACAGGTAAAATCAATCCAACTGATTATGAAAGTGACTTGTGTTAGCGATGAGGTAAAAATCAGCGAAGAGCATGACGAATACGGTTGGTTTACCCGTGATGAAGTCGATGAAATGATTAATGATGGGCTGTTGACAAAACCTGCTGTCAATGCATTTACAAAAAATTAAAAAAATATGTGACTAATTGTCACATTATTTCTGTTTTTTAATTAGCACTATCACTAAAACTATTATTAGCACGATTAACAATATGTATACAGGATTTCCTGTTTTTATATTCGCATCAATCTGATGATTTTTGAATGCTTTTTCATCTGAAAATTTATCATTATTTGTTTCAATATTTGAAGTGTTGTCTGTTTTGTTAATTGTTTTATTTGCACTGTTGTCTGCATCAGTTTTGTTTGAAATTGTTTGATTATTGGAATTCGTGTTATTTTCTATTTTTTCGGTTGAATTTTCATTGTCGGTTTCATTATTTTCTTGCGGTTTATTGAACAACTGGATTTTAAAGCCCCACAGGTCCTTGTGGGTAGGATCGGCATTCTTAAATCCCAAAAAGTCAAATATCCTGTATGTTGTTTCGTTTAGCCATTGGATATTTCCAGTATTGTTTATGCGGTAGCCGTTGTTGTATAGATTAACTGCCTCCCTGTTGTAGGAGTATGTCAACTTTTCCGTGTTTCCGGCATTCTTGTAAAGATCCCATACATATGACTGTACAAATATTGAGCTTGGAATGTTGGGATAATTCTTGTTTGAATTTAGAAGATCGTCATAATGATTGTAGAACAGAATCTTCAAATATTCTCCAATAGGAGCCTTGTCCGCAAAGTACCAATGTCCCACAACGGTTTCGGTATCATTTGCATCAACTGCATAATATGTGTCGTTCCAAAATGATGGGTGGGTTTTTGAGTCCTTTGTTTGAATGTATCCTCCGTCTTGGATTGCATAGGCATTGTATCCGTTGCTCATGGTTACGTTGTTGAAACTCCCTGTATCTGATGTGTAGGGAATTCTTTCGCCGTTTTCATTGAAATAATAGTCTTTGGTGTTAATGTATTTGGTGTCGTTGATATCTGTGTTGTGAGTGTTTTTAACTGTTTCATTTTCCGCCGAAACGGATGCTATAGTTATAAAAATCAAAATTAAAAAAATTAAAATGCTTTTAAATTTCAATTTTATCGCCTCTTTTTAACATTAATAAGATATCTTAATACCTTATTAAGTCTAATTTTGAATTATAGACTTTAAAAAGAGGATTAATTGATTAATTGTTAATATTGAACTAAACAGTTAAGGCTGGATTTGATATACGCATTTTTCATCGCCCATTGAGTAGCACATGATCTCATCAATATTCAAATCGAAATTGAAAAACATGCTGAATAGCTTTTCAAGCATTCCCTTTTCAAGATAACAACTTGGTGTTCCTGATTTTGCCAAATCCTTGGATTCGAAACAGTTGACACAGGTTATTTCAATGTTGTTGTCTATATTAAAGGATAATTCTCCTAAGTTGTTTTTAAGCCAATATTTTGAAATGTTTTTGGTGAATATGTCAAGGTCCTCATGTTGCAATTGTGCAAATAGGTATTCTCCAATGTGGTTGCCGATCTTTTGAAGAACCGGTGTTATGTCCATTCCGAATTCCATAAGCATAGACTTGAATGTCTGTGTCAGGAGTATCACATATTCGATGTCTCCCTTTTCAATGAACTCGTCAATCATTAATTTGGTTTGCTCTTTCTTGATTATTTTTGTTTTGTTTGTATCGATTGAACCTAAAAAATCTGCATTCAGGTAGAATATTTTTTTTCTGTTGTCAGTAGGATCTGCCTTGTATTTTACAATGCCTTCCTTTCTTAAATCCCTTAAATGCATTGAAACGCTTGCTTTTGATTTTGAGGTGTTCTCTACAATGTCCTCAAAATTCATTTCATCATGCCTCAACAGTTCTAGAATTTCATATTTTGCTGGACTTTTGATAATGTCAATGTCTATCAAAGGTGAATCAGTTTTATGTTCATTCAATATAATTTGTATTGGGTTTGAGGTAGTCATAATTAGCCTCCTTAAATTAAAACTACTTTCAAATTTCAGGTTTTGAATTCATATTTAATCTTTAATTATATATAAAACTATGCTTTGTGCCTTAAAATTAGTTTACATTAATCTTAACAGTTAAAATAAGAAATTAGAAAAATTTAGTTAAAACTAAACTTAATGAAACAGTCTAATCAATTAATGGTATGGTTTTTTCAAAGAGGGTTGATAAAAAAATAGGGGAGGGGTAAATAGTCATGAGGACTATTCTAAGTTTAACAATTTTGCAGCATTGTCGTATAAAATTTGTGACCTTTCCTCGTCGGTCAAATCGATTTTGTTGAAGTATTCCATTTCGCTGTCTGATTCCCACATTGGATAATCTGTACCCCAAAGAACTCTATCAGTTCCGTAGGCATGAATCAAATCGTATGCCTCTTCAGGAGTCAATTCGTATAAGCTGGAGCTTAAGTCAACATAGAGGTTAGGTGTTCCGGCTAGCTTTTCGGTGGCTTCCTTCCATACGCTCCATCCCGCAAAGTGTGCGCCGATGAATGGAATTTCAGGAAACTTGTCTAAAAATGGTTTAATTTGCTCAGGATTGGAATAGTTGTATCTGAAATCTCCGCAGTGAACAAGCATTGGGACTCCTCCTTCACGAACCACCTCACCGATTTTGTATGCACGTTCCTCATTCATGGCAAATAATTGGAAATCAGGGTGCAATTTCACTCCCTTAAGACCTAGCTCAATCAGATAATCGAAATCACCTTGTATGTCCTCACTGTCAGGATGCAATGTGCCGAAACCTGTAAATAAATCTGGATTTGAATTAACAGTTTCTGCAATGAATTCGTTGATTGACTTGACCTGCTTTGGAGTGGTTGCAACTGAATGGACAAGGTAATGTGTTACTCCAACTTTTGCACCGTCCTTAAGCATTCCTTCGACTTTACCGTTCAGGGACATGTCCAAGTCATAGAAATCTCTAATTCCGATTACCGCTCTGTCTGCAATTTTTTCAGGGTAAATGTGACAATGTGCATTTATAATTTTTTGCATGAAATTAAACCACCTTTAATAATATAGTTAATATTTTTGATTTTTATTAATAAAATATTTAATTATTTAAATAAATAATATGTATTATGCCTGTTCAAAGATGTCCAAAATGCAACAAGATATTGTCTCCACAGGAATCCGTTTGCGCAAATTGTGGGGCCAGCGTTAATAATCATGATATTGGAAGAATTAATTCCATATATCACACAAGCAACATATCCACATTGCTGTTTCTGCTGATCTTTTTTATTGTAGCCTTAATATATGGATTCATGGGCATTGTGCCAGCAATTATTGTCGCTGTGGTTTTAATAGCATTTTTGGTCTATACAAGATTTATAAAAGGTTAATATAAATTTTCACCTGAATAAATGTTTTCTTCAGTGTAGATTCTAATCAGCCTGTCAACCAAATCATCATACATCAACCTATGGCCAACAGCTCCGCCGTGAGGAGTATTGACATTGTTCAAGGATTTGTCTGCAAATTCTCCGCAATTGTTGATGATGTACCACATTCCATGAGGGGTGTATATGAACAGTTCACCTTCCCCATTTTTTGCACCGTTCTTGTAGCTGTCCTGAGGGTCGTATATTTTAGTTGAGTGTACTGCAAGTCTTGATAGGTCCTGTTCTGGTCTTGTTCCTGTCTTTTCAAATAGCAATTTCAACCATTCATATGACTTGTCTATCAGATTTGCCTTTTTGATAGGGTCTGCAAATGCCTCCTTGACCTTGTTCTGTCTTTTTTCCAATGTGTTTGTGATTCCAAGGATTTCCTCAACTTTTGCAACATCTTTTTCAAGGCATCTCCATCCTTCAGGCCTTCCTGTAACCTGAACATTTCCCTCTACGAAATCCATTCTTTTGAATTTCCTGAAATAGGGCTTGACCTTTTCAAACTCCTCATCCGGAATCTTCTTGTTTAACCCGTAGATGTATCCATATTCATTAGCATCATAACATTTTGTTTCAAGTTTCAATTCATCATCTGCCATATTATCAACTCGTATATAGTATAATATTAATCAACTATTAAG
>R25__coassemble_674_pt1 | contig 19548 bp, 19 predicted proteins | sample R25__metabat2_low_PE_004 | metagenome-assembled genome bin R25
GTATAAATATTTTAGGGGACAAAAATTGTTAGATATAAAATTATTCAGAGAAAATCCAGAACTAATCATAGACTCTGAAAAGAAAAGATTTAGAGACACTGAGAATGTCGAAAAGGTAATCGAATATGACACCTTATGGAGAGAAGGCGAAAGAAAACTCAACTCCTTAAGGTCTGAGAAAAACAAATTATCAAAATCATTCAAAAAGGCAAAAGAAGAAGGCAATTTGGATGAGGTCATTGCAAGATCCAAAGAGGTTGCAGCCGAAATCAAGGAATTGACTGCAAAAAATGCCGAATACCTCAAGCTCAGGGATGACTACAGATACAAGGTAGGAAATATCATCGATGATGACGTGCCAATTTCAGACACTGAAGACGACAATGTGGTTGTTAGAACCTACGGTGAAATTCCTGAACATGATTTTGAACTCTTAAATCACGTTGATTTAATCAACAAGATTGACGGTGCAGACCTTGAAACTGCAGCTCAAATCGCAGGGGCAAGATTCTACTACCTTAAACGTGACATCTTGCACTTGAACTTGGCATTGATTCAATTTGCACTTTCAGAACTAGAAGCTGAAGGATACATCCCAATGCAGACTCCATTCTTTGTAAAAGGCGAAGTTGCAGCTGAAACTTCCGAATTGGGTGAGTTTGAAGAGACCTTATACAAGGTTGAAAACGAGGACATGTACCTTATCGCAACCGCAGAGCAAACCCTTGCGGCTCTTCACAGGGATGAAATCATCAATCCTGAAGACTTGCCTTTAAGATACTGTGCATTATCCACCTGCTTTAGAAAAGAGGCAGGATCCCACGGAAAAGATACATTAGGTATTTTCAGGGTTCACCAGTTCGAGAAAATCGAGCAGTTCATCTACTCAACACCTGAAGATTCAAGAAACCAGCATGACCATCTTATGGAAGTCACTGAAAGAATCTATCAAAAGCTAGGCCTTCCATACCAAATCATCGCTATCGTTTCATCAGCATTGAACGACAACGCCGCAATCAAATACGATTTGGAAGCATGGTTCCCAGGTTCCGGTGCATTCAGGGAATTGGTTTCATGTACAAACTGTAAAGACTACCAGGCCAGAAAAACCAAGACTCGTGTAGGTAGGGCAGGTTCTGGAGATGCTCAAATCTTGCACACATTAAACAGTACAGCTATTGCAACAGAACGTACAATGTGCTGTATCCTGGAAAACTATCAACAGGCTGATGGTAGCGTTAAGGTTCCTGAAGTGTTAGTCCCTTACATGAACGGAAAAACAGTTATCGAAGCTAAAAAATAGATAATAAAATTATGGAGAGTAATATCTCCACAAAATCTTTTTTTTTAAAGGTGCATTACATAGGCACATTGATGTATGCCCGATTATATCCTAAAATTGGACTGTATTCCGCATCACCATCTATTTTATCCATTTCCCTTGTGGTTTCGCTGGTGATTGGGTTTATCAGTTTTCCCTCATAAGTCAGGGTAATGGTTATTATCTCATCAATATTTGTGATTGTCACATCTATGCTTTCAATTTCCTCATCCTTCAGGATATTCCTGACGACTTCTTCAATGGATTGAATTGTGGTTGATGATTTTTCATTGAGGGATTTTTCTATTTTTTTCAAGAATTTCTTTTTTTCCTCATTGAAGTAGCTGTCAGGGTCATCATTTCCTCGAATGTAAGTCCATGTGACGGTATTTGTGTTTCTAAGCATGAGCGCTGATTTAAATCTGTCCTTGTTATTTTTTTGATATATTAATGCAAATACTCCGTATAAAATCAATGGAGCTATATCCGCCACTACAAGTGCATACCAAATTCCTTCCGCTCCAAACATCTGTGTAAATAGAATTGCTCCTCCAAATGCTATTATGAATTCCTCCAATAGGCTCATGATTGATGCCAACCTGTTTTCTTCTATTGCCTGTGCATAACTGGAAAGCAAAAGTGATAGGCTTCTTCCAATCAAACCGATGGATGTTATACGCAGTGCTGAACAGATTACCTTGATTTCTGCAGGATCATCCAAGGTAAAAATGTATGCGAATATTTCAGGATACGCTGCAAAAATGATGCTGACCGGTACTGCGATGATAAGAACCTGTTTTAGAGACCTTCTTATGATGTATTCCACAGCTTCATAGTCCTTTTCTTTATAAAATACTGCAACAATAGGGCTCATGACCTTTGCAATTGCGGATAGGAACATGTAAACTACAGTTTCACTATTGTCATAGACCAGATATGCCATTAACCCTGCAAGCCCCAGGTATTCTGAACAGAGAATTGTGTAAAACATTACCTTGAGTGTAATGAAGATTCTTGAAATGATTTCAGGAGTGTTGAGTATAAACTCTTTCATGGTTGAAAATATTTGTTTTATCTTAATTTCGGTTGTCAGATAAAAGGAACGATTGTTGTTTAAGAAATATTTTGAAATGTAGGCTGCTCCGAGACCGTAACCTATCAGACTTCCGAATGCAGATCCTTCAACGCTAAAATTAAACACTCCCATCAAAACAAAGCTGACAATTATATTGGCTATGTTTGCGATAAGCAGTGCAATGAATGGCAATCTTGGATAGCCGTCCGAACGCACAAAATAACCTAAGGTTAATATGTAGCAGTTGAATGGGAAATAGAAGACAAGTGTGTTGAAATACAATAGGAATGTTTTATATATGGTTAGAGGAGGGCCGTAAAAGATCATGATGATGTTGTCCCCTATAATAAGGCAAAGAATTATATAGATTATGTTTGCTATAAGAACTCCTCTGATTGATGCTGTAAAGTAATAGTTTGCCTTTTCATCGTCCTGGTCTGCTTTTGCCCTTAGGGCCAATAGGCTTCCTCCAACACCAAACAATGTGTAAATCACGGCTGAAAAGTAGATGAACGGGCTAGCCAGATTTATCGCTGAGAGCAATGTTGAATCGGGGATGAACATTGCTATGATTGCAATGTCTATGATGAAACATATCTTGTCTGACAGCAGCATCAGTAATGTGGGCAACAGCAATTCCCGATATTTGTGTTTTAAAAAATCAAAATTCCTTGTTAACATTGTTACCTCAGTCAATATGTAAATGTTTGACTTTTTATATAAATAAAATTTTCATTTTGTATTTTATGAGTTTTGATTAAAGTTTAGAGGGATGTCCTATTTAATAAGGTATATATTACATCCTTTTGATAATATTATATAGTGGTTAAATTGAATTTACATAAGATATTTTTTATTAGTTTAATTTTACTATCTATTTTCATGATTAGTTCAGTTAACGCTTCGGAAAACATATCTTTGGACAACTCAGCAGATGAAGTGCTTGCTAATTGTGAAATTAGTGAAGTAGCTGATGAGGACTCTTTAGAAATTGTAGACGATGAAGCTGGGGATGTTTTAAAACAAACTGCTGGCGATAACCTCGCAGTAGACAATGCATCCCAAAATGTGGCTTCACCTACGGGCACTGAAAAAATGAACATTGATGCCATTTTAAATTCTGAATATGTTTGGATGAAAGAGGACCAGTACTTTTATGTGCATCTTCCGAAATCCGTTGCCAAGGACGTTTCCATTTACATTGACGGCAACCTGACTAAGGTAAAGATTGATCCGTATATTGATGAGGAACCTTTATTTGAGCTTGATTTTGACAAATTGGGATTGGGTGTCGGCAAACATGCTTTAACTTTTTCTTTCCCTGGAAACAGTAGGTTTGCACCAATAAACAAGACTTATGACCTTAACATAGTTCATTTTCATGCATTCATCCCTAAAACCAATTGGGGAGATGAATCCTATCTCTTTGTTGACCTTTCAGATTATACCTGCGGCACAATATACGTGATTGTGGACAATAAGGTCAAGGCAAAGTATAAAACTGAAGATATTCCTGATGAGGATTATATTTTTATGCCGGGTGATATAGGATATGGAACCCATGACGTTGAAGTTAGGTATGAGGGAAAGCTTGGAACATACTCAGCCACAGGAAAATATGTTAAATCCTACATTGACTGTTCCCTAGAGGAAGGATTTGAGATTTCATGGGGCGATTTGAGTGAGGTTTACATTTACGGGGAGAATAAGTTTTCAAATACAGTCAATGTAAAAATTGGCGGCAAGACCTTGAAAGCCAAAATCACTAAAGGGGATGGAAGCGTAACCATTCCTAAAAGTCTTTTGAAAATAGGCAAGAACACTCTCACATTAAGCTATTCAGGTGACAAGAATTTTCCTGCATTCTCCAAAAAGATTGATTTTTACATGATTCCTAAAATCGAAAGTCCTTATGAGATTGCTTATGGCGATAGCGAGTCTGTTGTAATGTACGCTCCAAAAGGCACATATGTAATTTATGAAAAGGTCGGAAACGATGAGTATGACTACAAGCTTAAAAAAATCAAGTCAGGATCTTACTCCGGCAGTTTTGTCAACTTGCCTAAGTTAAATGTGGGCGAACATATGTTGCGTATTGAGTATAAGGCAGCTAATGGATTCGTGTATGACAGGGACTTTGATGTGGTTGTTTTCAAAAACTCCAATGGGTTTAAGTCAAGCATATCTCCAAAAACTGTAAAGTACGGTCATGAATTCAAGGTTAAACTCACCTCACCTAAACTAAAAAAATATGCAGACATCTTGGTTGATGGTTTGTGTCAGGACATTTCAATAAGTATGAAAAAGGGTGTGGGTGTTGCGAAATTCCCTATCATGAGTGCCGGAAAACACAAGGTTACCGTAAACTTCCATTCAGGCAGCAAATTTTACTCAAAGACTTTCTATGTTACAGTTAAAAAGCCAACCTCATACATAACCCTTAATAAGGTTGCTTTAAAAAAATCCGCCAAGAAGGTTGTCTTGAAAGCAAAAATCAAAACCCCAAAAGGAAAAGCAATTAAGGGCAAAAAGGTTACATTCAAGTTCAAAGGAAAAACCTTTAAGGCAAAATCAAACAAGAAAGGTGTTGCAAAAGTTGCAATCAAAAAACCAATCTTGAATAAATTGAAAGTTGGCAAAACCGTAAAGTATAGTGCAACTTACCAGTACACCGTTACCAAATCAGCAAAAGTTAAAAAATAGGTTTATTTCCTATTTTTCTTATTTTTTTTACTTTTTATAAATAATAATCATTATATTGTTAATCAAATATACATTAATTATATCAATATTTTGGGGAATTTTATGAAAACTGTTGTAATTAATGCCAGTCCGAGGAGAAAATGGAACACTGCACAAATCATGAAAGAGGCCGCAAAGGGTGCGGAATCTGTCGGTGCAGAAGTGGAATATGTCGATTTGTACAAACTTGATTTGCACGGCTGCATGAGTTGCCTTATCTGTAAGAAAGAGGGCAAGGACAGATGCAAATGCTACTGGAAGGATGAATTGTCACCTTTGATTGAAAGGATTCTGGATGCGGATGCCCTGCTTATAGGTTCTCCGATTTACCTTTCAGAGCCAACAAGCCATTACAGGGCTTTGCTTGAAAGATTAATATTTTGCATACTTTCCTATAATGACCACAGCTCATATTATGATGGAAAGGTTGATGTGGGACTGTTCTTTACTATGAATGCTCCTGAGGATTACTATGAAACAATGATGAAGGAATACCTTGAGTCTTCTTCACAAGTGTTCCGCATGCTTAACGGGGACGTTAAAATATATCCTGTTTTCAATACCTTGCAGGTTAATGACTATTCAAAGTATGAAATGGCTGCCTTTGATGAGGATGCTAAAAAACTAAGCCGTGAAAAACAATTCCCTATAGATTTGGAGGCCGCTTTTAAAATTGGTGCGGAGCTATCAAAATGAAGACAATCGTAATCAATGCCAGTCCAAGAAAGAAATGGAACACCGCTGAGATTTTGCAGTCTGCCCAAAAGGGTGCGGAGTCAGTGGGAGCTGAAACAGAATACTTCAACTTGTATGACTTGGTCTTTAAGGGATGCAGGAGTTGCCTTGCATGCAAGCTCAAGGAAAAGACAAAGGGAAAATGCTATTGGAGAGATGACTTGACTCCTGTAATAGACAAGATTCTGGATGCGGATTGTCTTTTGATAGGTTCTCCAATTTACTTCGGACAGCCAACCAGTGAGTTCAGGGCATTGCTTGAAAGGTTGATTTTCTGTATCATGTCATATGATGATGGATCAAGCTACTTTACAGGAAAAGTCAATGTAGGAATATTCTACACAATGAACGCACCATTGGAGTTCTATGAGCAGTCAATGAAGGATAGCCTTTCCACTTCAGAATATCTATTCTCATTCTTGAATGGTGAAATCGTCACATATCCTGTTTGCGATACAATTCAGGTCAGCGACTACTCCAAGTTCAACATGGCAGGGTTTTCACAGGAAATGAAGGAGAAACAATGGATATTGCAGTTCCCAAAAGACTTGGAAAAGGCCTTTGAGATTGGTGCGGAGTTAAGCAAATGAAAACAGTTGTAATCAACGCAGGTCCAAAAAGGAAAAACCAGAATGCTCAGCTTGCACAGTCTGCAGCAAAAGGTGCCGAATCAGTTGGCGCTGATGTTGAATATGTTGACCTGTACAAGATGGATTTATGTGGCTGCATGAGCTGTCTTATTTGTAAACAGGAAGGCAAGGCTTGCAAATGCTATTGGAGAGATGACCTTTCTCCTTTAATCGACAGAATATTGGATGCTGACAGCCTTTTGATTGCAGCTCCTATTTTCTTTTCACAGCCTACCAGCCATTACATGGCATTGCTTGAGAGGCTGATTTTTTGCATAGTGTCATATGATGTTGGAAATGCATTCAAGGGCAAGACCAATGTTGGGCTTTTTTATACCGTCAACTATTCCAAGGATTATTTTGAGGAGTCCGTTCGCCCTCACTTGAAGCAGTCTGAGGACATTCTTAAGATGTTGAACGGAAAGGTTGTCATCGACTCTTTTGAAAACACTTCCAAAAACATTTATTCCAAGTCAACTGATGACGAGTTGAAATTAAAAAGGGAACAGTTTGAACGTGACTTGGAAAGAGTTTTTGAGATTGGTGCCGAATTGAGCCGATAATCGGCCATTATTTTTTTTAAATTTTTCAGGTATACATTTTTTAAAAATGAATACATTTATATACTACCTTTGCACAATATTTAATTGTATACAAAAACTAAAATTGTAATACAAAATTTTAGGTGATACAATGACAAACCAAAAAAGAACTCGAAAATTCATATTCGGAAATGATAGATTCGGAGGATCATACACTCCTGGCGAATTTGAACTCAATTTCCCTGAAGACATGTCCCGTGAGGACTTTGAAAGAATTTTCAATGAAAGAATGGATTCTCTATACAAAAGGGGGCATGACTTAAAAGAGGAATTTTTCGAAAATGACTCAAGAAAGAAACAAAACCTAAAACCATTGAGCATACGCGTGAAACCTCACACAAAGGAATTCTTTAAAAACAACTCAATACTCTCACCAAGAGATGTTTTGGAGATGTATGAGGAATTCAACAATGGAAGTGAGGCATTCATAAATTCATTACTCGAAGAGGAAAAACAATTGGAAAATGAACTAGCAGAAATTCAGGAAAAGCTACACAATGCGAAACTGTTCAAGGAAAAACTGGTCGACTTAAAACCTGACAACGGCGTTTTAACCGACGATGACAAACTCTTAAAATTAAAACAGAAGTACGACAAATCAGAAGTGAAGGAAATCGGTAATGAAATTCCATGCGGAAAGGCTCAAGACAGTATACTGGCAGACATTCAAATGTACAATACATTAAAGGTAACAGCCTTTGACAATCAGGTGCTTTCATTCATTGTCTATACCAATGCGCAGCCGGTAGTATACTACTTCAAGAATGAATATTCAAAAGAGGACATCGAGGAGATCTTGTCTGAAGTTGAAAGATATTGCAGTCAAAACAATATTGCCTTTGATAAAAACTTGGATTCCCTTTTTGAAGAATAATATATACTTTGTGGAAGTGTGACAAGGTGCATTGTCGCACTTTAACTATTTTTATTAAAAATAATGACCAAGATACTAATTGGATTGTGAAATCCAAGGCTTGGTTAATTAAAAGCTATTTTTATACATGATGGATTTTTTTGTGTTTTATGGTGATGGTTGGAAAAGAAATCTCGATTAACCAAGTCTTTAATCTGATATAATTAATGCGACTCCTTCTATTATTAGTACAATGCCTATTATGATTGCAATGTAGATTGGCTCGGATATTGCAAATGTTGCGAGGGCTATTGTAATAATTCCCATTATCAATACTAAGATTGAACTAAAAGTAGATACACGGCTCATTTTGGATAAAAGTCCTGAAATACCGAATATGATCATTATGAACCCTACAAGGTAGAATTGAATTCCTATGAGGAATGACAATGCATCGATATAGAATACGAACAAGAATCCAAAAATAATAGCTATAATTCCTATTATTACAGTTATTATTGAAAACATACTTTCGTATTGTGTTCTCATGTTGATTCCCATGAAAACAGAGGAAATTCCGAAGAACAGTAAACTTAAACCAACAATTATTGACACCAATCCTGCTGAAAACATAGGAAACAGCATGAAAATCAAACCAAGAACTACTGATAATAGTCCTGCCCCTTTGTTTATACCCATTTTTTCACCTCCATTTAACTAAACTAATTTTTATATATGATGAAAATGTTATTTAAGATTATGTCAGATTTTGAAGAAATAATCAATACAAGAAGAAGTATCCGTGAATATCAAGACAAGGAAGTCAGTGATGATGATATATTAAAAATCCTCAAGGCTGGAATGCAGGCTCCAGGTTCAAGGCTTGGTGCTGAACCTTGGGAATTTGTGGTTGTCAAAAACAAGGAAACCCTGGCAAAGCTTGGTGAAATCAAGCCTAGAGTTACCAACGCTCCTGTTGCAATCGTTCTTGTGGCCAACATTGAAAGGGCATTCTATAAGCTTGTATGGCAACAGGACATGGGAGCTGCTGCCGAGAACATGCTTCTTGAAGCTGTTAATTTAGGATTAGGTGCACTATGGAATGGGGTTGCTCCTGAAGAGGAAAGGATGAAGGCAATCGGTGAAATCATAGGCATCGATGACATTACACAAACAAAACCGTACTGTATCATAACAATAGGATATCCTGCTGAAGGTTGGGAAAACAAGTTCATGGACAAGTTTGACGAGGAAAGAATACACTATGAAAAATACTAAATGCGATTTTGAAAGCGTTGTGGATAGGCACGACACAAATTGCCTTAAGTGGGATCTTTTCGATGATGACCTGCCGATGTGGGTGGCTGACATGGACTTTAAGGCGGCTCCCAAAATCCAGGAAGCTATCCTGAAAAGAGCTGAACATCCCGTTTATGCATATTCGATCGTTCCGGAGGAACTGTTCGAATCATATATTGATTGGTGGGATAGAAGATATGATTTTAAAATGTCTCGCGATGACATGGCCTATGCCATGGGAGTCATGCCGTCAATATCCTCAATGATAAGATGTCTGACAGATGTTGGCGATGAAATTCTTATCCAGTCCCCGGTTTATCATGTGTTCTACTATGTTATTGAGGACAACAACCGTAAGGTTCTTGAAAACCAGTTAATCTATGAAAACGGAATGTATTCAATAGATTTCGATGATTTGGATGATAAGCTCTCAAGGGTTAGGATGATGATTCTATGCAATCCTCACAATCCAATAGGAAAGATCTGGTCCAGGGAGGATTTGGACAAGATTCAGGAACTGTGCGTTAAGCATGAGGTAATTTTAATTTCAGATGAGATTCACTGTGACCTGACAGATCCAGATGTCAAATACAATCCGTTTAAGGCAGAAGACAATGTAATAAGATGCCTTTCACCGTCAAAGTCATTCAACATTGCAGGATTTCAAAGTTCAATAGTCCATACGACAAATGCCGAGCTGTTGGATAAAGTAAAGGCTCAAATGCACATTGACAATTCAGACTCATGCAATGTTTTTGCAGCCAGTGCAGTAATTGCCGCCTACAATGAGTCAGAGGACTGGCTGGAAGAGTTAAGGGAAGTTCTTTATGAAAACAAACGTATTGTCAGCGATTATCTTGAAGAGGAACTTCCTATCGTAAAGCTGATTGAGTGCGATGCGACATACCTGTTGTGGTTGGATTGTTCTGCATTGAATGTTTCTTCAAAGGTGCTGTCTGAATTTTTAAGGACAAATCAGGGACTCTTCCTCTCAGCAGGGATTGATTTTGGCCAATGCGGTGATAATTTCCTTAGGATGAACATTGCATGTCCTCAAGAGTTGCTTAAGAAAGGTTTGGACAAGCTGAAAGCAGGAGTCATGGCATTGACAATACTAAATAATTGGTGAAATTATTTAATCTACAATTGATATAATGATAATTAATATAGGATGTAGGTGAATACTATGAAATACGTTGGGAAATTTGAAAAACCTCCTAGTGTTACGTTAAAAAGAAGTTTGATAATATTCATTGGAAACGTTATAGGAATATATCTGATTGGCTATTTGGGTTTGGGCATATCATTAAGCCATTTTGGAGACATTGCACTCTTTGTAATTTGTTTAAGTTTAGTCAATGCAATTTTATGGCCGATACTCACCAAGATATTGATGCCGTTCCTTGTTTTGACATTCGGTATTGGAACATTGATTCTAAACGGATTGCTATTGGAGTTCTTTGGACCCTTTTTCAACATACATCTCAGTGGGCCTGCAGTAATTTTAGCGCCATTGGCAATGGCATTGGTGACAACAATCCTTTCATCATTATTGACAATTGAAGATGACGGGTCATATTACAGGTCTATTTATAGGGATGCTGAAAAGAATAGAAAAAGTGAAATAAAGAATTATCCTGGATTGATAATCGTTGAGATTGACGGGCTTGCATATGATGTCTTGAAAGAGGCAATAGACAAGGGATTGATGCCTACAGTAGAGTCAATGATTGGGGACACTCACACCCTTAGGGAATGGGAGACCGATTTGTCATCACAAACAGGTGCGAGCCAGGCAGGAATCCTGCATGGAAACAATGAGGACATCACAGCATTCAGGTGGATTGAAAAGGAAAACAACAATCAGATGATGCAATGTTCCGGTGTGACCATGGTCACAACATTGGAATCAAGAATTTCAGACGGTGACGGATTGCTTGTGGATAACGGTGCAAGCAGGTCAAACCTTTTTTCAGGAGATACCGACAACGTTATCTTCACATTCAGTAAGATTATGAACCTCAGAAAATTGTACAACAGGGCATGGTTTTCAGTGTTCTCCAATCCTAGTAACTTTGCACGTATAATCGTTCTGTTTTTAAGCGAGATGATTTTGGAGGTTATTTCCCAGCTAGGACATTGGATAAGAAACATCCGTCCAAGAATCCATCGTGGAATTGCCTACATTCCGGTAAGAGGTGCAACAAATGTGTTCATGAGGGAAATCAACACCTCAACATTGGTTGGGGACATGATGGTTGGAGATGTTGATGTTGCATATTCCACCTATTTGGGCTATGATGAGATCGCTCACCATTCAGGAGTACGTGATAAGGATTCCTGGTACGCCCTTAAGGGTATGGACAAGCAGATAAGACGTCTGATTGGAACAAACAAGTACATTCCTAGAAAATACCAGTTTGTCATTCAGTCAGACCACGGGCAAACAAACGGTGCAACATTCAAGCAGAGATATGGACAGTCATTTGAGGATTTCGTAAAGTCCCTGCTTCCAAGGGATATGAAAATGTTTGCAAAGATGTCCTCAAATCAGGACCACTATGCAGAGTCTTTCCTTCCGTTTTCAAAAAGTAATGATGATTTGATAGATGAACAGGACATGGAGGAACTCGGGGATTCAGAAGTGATCGTTCTTGCTTCAGGAAATCTTGCAATGATTTATCTGACACAATGGACCCACAGGCTGACCTATGAGGAGATAAACGGAATGTTTCCGGAATTGATTCCTGGAATAATAGCCAATGAGTACATAGGTTTTATCGTTGTAAGGTCATCTGAAAAAGGAGACTTGGCCATTGGTAAGAATGGTATATATCATTTGGATACCGGTGAGATTGAAGGTGAAAATCCTCTTGAAGGGTTCGGCAAGAATATTGTCAGACACCTTAAGAGAAACAGTTCATTCAAGTACACTCCAGACATTTTGGTTAACAGTTTCTATGATAAGGAAAACGATGAGGTCTGTGCCTTTGAAGAGCTTGTCGGAAGTCATGGAGGTGCTGGTGGAAGCCAATCCAGGCCGTTCATTCTATACCCTTCAGAGTGGGATGTCAGTGATGATGAAATTGTAGGTGCTGAAAGCATTTACAGGATATTGAAGGATAACCTGAAGAGGTTAAAAGATAGCGGTGATGATTAGTGAGGGAATTTTTAATTCCCCTAATCTAAATTGAAACGTTTGACATCAAGTCTCCAGCCTTATTCTCTATTGTTGATTTGACCTCGGTTAGATTGACGTTATTCACATAATCTTCTGCTTTTGATTTTAAATCTCCAGTCATGTTTTCAGCTGTTGAGATTGCATGGTCCAATGTGTCATCATTGGAATACACCTTTTTGTATACTACGGATTGTGCTATATGCAATGCCATGTTCTTGTCCTTACAGCAGATTATGAGATTGTCGTAGGTGCTTTCATTGGATAATGGGATGCAGTAGAACTTGCCGTTGTAATTCACTTTGATGACATCGAATATGTGGATTTCCAATAAATCGTCGGCATTTATTGTGTAGCAGGTGAAGTTATCAATTTTTTCCATATCTCCATTTTCTATCAGGTCTTTCATCGCTTTGAAGCTCATTCCGGATAGTTTTATGTTGTTTTGGTCATCGTGATTGTTGTATGTGACCAGTATTCCGTCGTTCCATTTCCAAACGTCGAGACCTTGGATGTCTGCAAAATGTTTTGTCTGGTTGGCCGGAACATCAATGCTTGTTCCGTTTGGGGTTATATCTATTCTTTCATAGTTTACTGTGGTTAATATTATGAAGGCCACTGCCGCTGCGATAATTAAGATTATCACTCCAATTAAAATTATCTTCTTATTGTCCATGAGTTACATTCCTTTTTTTTTTTAGTGATGCATGTGTTCATGCATTTCAATTATATTAAAGTTGTTCTTCATAAAATATAAAACTAAAGATGTTTTAAATTATGATATATCATTTTACTTTTTTATCATGATTATGTTTAAAATTAGAATATTGTATAGAAAGATATATGTAATATAAAATTAAGTGATTATTATGGAAATCAATATCGATAATGTCGGACCTTCACAGTATTATGATGAAGCAATGGGGATTCAGTCAAACTACAAGAAGCTGATTAAAAACCCCAGAATGAAAATCAGGCCTTTGAGCTTTAAGGCTCTTTTATTGACAGGCATATCAGTGATATTCCTGATAATATTTGCAGCATTGAAAATAATTGATCCTGCCTATCCATATTACAAATATGTAATTTTCATATTTGCAATTGCAACGGTGTTTGGATTGGTGTACTATCTGATGATCAAGAAGACCATTTCAAGGTTCAGGAACAATTCATCATCAAGCAAATTCATAATGGAAAAGGATTTTGTTGAGCTGCAATCTGGCGGTGAAACATCCAGAATTGAATTCTCAAACATTCAACATGTGATAATAAACAGGTATTCAATTTGTTTCATTCCAATGGACCAAACCTCTAATATCATAGTCATCAGGTCTGAATATAAAAGTCAGATTGTCAATTTTGAAGGCTATGAAAGCCTGATTGTTGACAACTCTAGTTTGTATCAATGAAATTTTGAATCAGCCAATCGGATATGCTTATGTCAGAGCCATATCTGATTATATCTTCTTTTTTAAACCATTTTGCCTTGAGTATCTCATCGCCATCAACCTTTATGTCTCCTGAATCGTATTCTGCTGTGAATCCAAGCATCAGTGAATTTGGAAACGGCCATGATTGGCTTCTTTGGTATTTAAGGTTCTTGATTTTCACTCCCACTTCCTCCAGCACTTCCCTGTGAACCGCTTCCTCGATTGTCTCGCCGGGTTCCACAAAGCCTGCAATCAGGGCATACCTTATGTTGTCATGGTAGCTGTGTTTTGCCATAAGCAATTTGTCATCTTTTCTGATGGCCACAATAATTGCAGGAGCGATGCGAGGATAGTGCACTTGTCCACATGAAGGGCATTTTAACATCATGTCCTTTTCATCTAGTTGAGTCTCCACTCCACATCTTCCGCAAAACTTGTGTGATATATACCAATCCCTTACAAGTACTGCTTTTCCTGCGATATGGTAAAGGTCATGGTTGAATTCGTAAACTTCCTGCAAAGGATAGAATGAATCCTCACCATCAACATTAACGACGAATGATTTTGTTCCGTTGTATGTTCCAATGAACAGGCAAAAGTCAGCATCAAACTCGTCAAGGTTTTTTGGAAGTTTTTTATCTTCAGTCAGAAATAGTTCTCTTTCATTGTTGAAAATAAACAGGTAATCATCAGTATCTGGTGCAATGTTGTCGCTAAAGGAAATTTCGTAGTTTTCATAAAGAGATTTTTCTATCATGATTTCTATTTTGTTTTAATAATCTAATTAAGTTATGTGATGGTTACTTAAAATTTATATGAAATTACAGACAAAATATATATTGGTGATATAAATGGTATCAGAAAATATGGAAAAAGCATTAAACGGCCAATTAAACGCTGAAATTTACTCAGGATACTTATACTTATCCATGGCATCCTACTTTGAAGATGAAGACTTACCAGGATTCGCTGGATGGATGAGAGTTCAAGCTGAAGAAGAATTAGAACACGGAATGAAATTCTATGACTACATCATCAGAAGAGGAGCTTCCGTAACATTATCCGCAATCGAAGGACCTCAAACCGAATGGGATTCTCCAGTAGCAGCATTCGAACATGTATTGGAACATGAAAAAATGGTATCTGGTCTCATCAACGACTTAGTTGACTTGGCTATTGAAGAAAAAGACCATGCAACCAACAACTTCTTACAATGGTTTGTTGAAGAACAAGTTGAAGAAGAAGAAAACGCTATGGAATTAGTTGCAAAAATCAAATTCGCTGAAGGCGACAACAGATTGATGTACGAATTAAACAAAGAATTAGGTGCACGTGCACCTTCCGAAGACTAGATTCATTCTAGTCCTTACTTATTTTTTTTAGGTGTTAATATGGATTATCCGAAAGAGCCTACAAGTGCGGCCCAGGTCAACTCAAAGGAATATGATTCAACATTATTGGGAGAAAATGAATTAGGCAGTGTGCACATTCATGGTCCTTTTGGCAATTCGGACTCAGATGTCCAGATAGCCTACGTTATTGGTATGCATCCTCTTGAAAGCAAGTCCCACAGGGCATTGTTTGAAAAATTAACATCTAAAAGTGATTTGAAATATTGCTATTACTTGTATAACATTGATGTTTTGGATAAGGAATCCGAAACCGAAGGGCGCCTGGAAGGACAAAAGCTTGCTCAGGAGTTCATAAGGGATGACATCATTGGCAAGGAATATGACTTGTTCCTGGACATTCACTCCAACCGTGGAGCTAACGGTCCTGGTGAGTATAAGATCACCAATTTTGTGTTTGCGCCAGGATTTGACGATGTGTCTTCAGGATATATGAACGAGATTATCGATTCAATAGATGATATAGTCTATTATGCGCCGGAATTCAGGTCAAGCCCACCATTCATAACTGAACCTACTGCAAAAGCAGGCATTCCAACACTGGTTTATGAATGCTATTCATCAGAGGACTTTGATTTTACATTGGATTTGGCTGAAAAGCTTATTGTCACTGTCGATGGCATAAATTTTATTTAACTCTTTTTTTCTTTAAAATAAAACAAAACATTATTATACTTTCACATACATAAATAAATAAGATATTATTTAATGGACGTGAAAAAATGATAATTAGAGCACCTTCAAGAATACATATGTCCCTTATTGATTTGAACGGGTCATATAGAAGAGTCGATGGTGGTATTGGTCTAGCATTAGCTGATCCACAATTTGTATTGGAGATTGAGCAAATTGACAGTGGAATCGAACTGGAATTTGCTGAAACTGTAACTGATGAGGAAGCTATTGAGGAATGTAAGGAAAAGATTCCTGATGCGGCTAAAAAAACTATAGATTATTTTGATATAGATTCTGGTTTTAAGTTTATTGTTCATAACACATACCCTCCGCATTCCGGTTTTGGAAGCGGAACACAAATTGCTGTTTCAACCGCTCACTTGATTACCGAAACAATGGGCATTGAAATTGAAAGCAGGGAATTAAGTAGCATTGTCGGAAGGGGAGGAACTTCCGGTATTGGAACATACACTCATGATTTAGGGGGATTCATCCTTGACGGAGGTCACAGCAAAGAGGAAAAACCTTTATTCTTGCCGTCAGGTGCATCACAGGCAAAACCTGCAACACTTATTGCAAGATATGAGTTCCCGGAAGACTGGAACATCCTTATTGCAATCCCTGAAATCGAGAAGCACGTTGAGGGTGATGATGAGGTGGATGTTTTCCAAACCTATTGTCCTATTCCAAAAGAGGAAGTTGAACAAGTTTCCCACTTGATATTGATGAACCTTGTGCCTTTCATGCTTGAAAAGGACATCAAGAACTTCGGTTGGGCAGTAAGCAAACTCCAAAAGGTTGGTTTCAACAAGTTGGAGCATTCACTTGACGACAGCTACTTGCCTATCATGCAGGCTATTGAAAAGGCTGGAGCGTATGGTGTTGGAATCTCCTCATTCGGACCGGTTCTATACACAATGTTCGATGAGTCCAACGCAGATATTGTAGAAAAAACTAAAGAGATCATTGGAGACAAAGGAACAGTGTTTGTCACCAAGGCTCAAAACCATGGATTCGTTATTGAAAAATAACTTTCCTTTTTTTAAATTTTAATTGTAAATTATTGGGAAGATTGGAAATGCCTAAACAAAGTTTGAATAAGAGTAGTATTTTTATAGTGACCATATTTTTCGTTTTGCTGGTTTCAAACATCATACTGGTTGCATCTTTGGTTAATTACTATATTCAAAATCATGAGTTCCATATATCTTTTGGCTTTATGAATTATGTCTTTTCAATGATTTCAGCGTTAATTATCTTAGGGTTTATTTCAACAAGACTTCCCCAATTTAGAAATCTGGGTGACAGCTCGATTTATGAGATAAGCTACCTGATTATCCTTGGGGTATTCAGTATAATCCTGTCCTATTTTAATCAAAGTGCCCATGCTGGAGAATTCATTAGGCCTTTTTTAGGAATGTTCAGGGTAGTGTCAGTAATGTTGATACTGCTGCTTATTGCATCTAAAACAAAATCCTTTAAAAACATTTTGAAGGGAAATGCCACCAAAAAGGACTTGCTGGTTGCTCTAGTAATTTTCGCAATTTTGGGCTGTATATCTTCAGTATATTACATTCCAGTTCATGATTCGATGGCAAATGTCAGAAACATGGTAATAATGATTGCAGGTTTATTTGGAGGGCCGGTTGTTGGAATTCCTGCCGGTTTAATTGCTGGAGGGTTCCGATTTATTCAAGGTGGAAACACTGCATTTCCTTGTTCGTTGGCAACAGTCATTGCGGGAGTTCTTGGAAGTATGATTTATGTTGCCAATAGAAAGAGATTCATAAAAGGTTTTGCAGCGGCTATCCTGATGTTTTTATATATTGGATTTGAAATGATGCTTATAGTTGTTTTGACTCCTCCATCAATTTCAATTGGATATGTCAATGCCATATATCCTTTAATGGTATTCGGTTCCGTTTTTGGTATGGTTCTATTCTTGATGATTATTAAAGAGAATAAGCATGATGCACATAGCTATGAAGAATTGAGATTGAATGAATTTGAAAACACTCTGGATGAGTATCAAAATAAGATTGACCAGCTGGAAGAGGATATCGAGATTTTAAAAAACAAAAATGATTTATATTAACTCTTTTTTTTAATTTTTTTCACTATTATTTATATTTGATGAAATCAAATTAATTATTGTAAAAAATATTTTCATCGGATATCATGTTTCGCGTTAGAGATACAATTGTCATTCCAATAATTCTCATTCCTGTTTTGATTTACTGCTTAATTTTTAGCAGGAAGGAAAAGGAGCTAATGCTCTCTATTTTTTTGGTTTCTGTAGGTGTGATATTGTCCAGATACTTAGATTTCAGTGGAGGATGGGTGATAGCTATCATTGGGGTCTTGTTCTTGAATTTTGTTGATAGGGATTACAGGTCAAGCCGTCTTAGTTTCATAACTTCACATACGAATCCAACATTTCTCAAATATTATGATAAGCTCATATCATGTTTAAAAGAAGTTTTCAACCCATTATTCGAGTTTAGATATTTCAATATCCTGTCTGAATTGTTCTATTGGGGATCTGCACTGCTTTTGATGTTGGTTTTAATCAGATTGATGTTGGTCCTCAATAAGAATTTTGCAAGCTTTGTGTTTTCGATGATAGTTCCTATTGGTGCGTTTCTTTGGGGTTATTTTGTCGATAGGCATTAATGTAAAAAAGGAAGCCAAAGGAGACGTGGCTTCCAATTTCTTTAAAAATATATATGTTTTAAAGCGTGATTATATTTCAAATCCACCGTCTGCTTTTATGATTTGACCGTCGATGAATGAGGAATCGTCACTTGCAAGGAACAATGCCAAGTGTGCAATGTCTTCACCTTCACCGCATCTTTTAACTGGACATTGGTCAATCATTTGTTGCAATGCTCCAGGTCCTCCGATACTGTCTACCATTGCAGTGTGGATTAATCCCGGTGCAATACCGTTACATCTGATTTCAGGACCTAATTCCCATGCCATGGATCTGGTCAATCCCATCATTGCATGCTTACTGTCAACGTATGCTGCAAATCCGTGGTGTGCTCCGAATGATGCTACGGAACATGTGTTGACGATGGTTCCTTTTCCTTTTTCTTTCATTACTGGTGCCACGAGTTGGGTTAGGAGTAATGCTGAGGTCACGTTTACGTTGAACACTCTGTTCCATTCTTCAAGGGTCAAGTCCATCAATGGGGACATTGAAAGCATTCCTGCATTGTTGAACAATACATCGATGGTTCCGTATTCTTCCATGGTTGCGTCGTAGATTTTTTGAACTTCATCAAGGTTTGCCATGTCCACAATCACGTAGATTGCTTCTCCTCCTGCTGCTTTGATGTCGTCAACTACTGCTTTTGCTCTTTCTTCGTTTCTTCCGGTAACAACAACTTTTGCTCCTTCGGCTGCAAATAATTTTGCTGATTCTCTACCCATTCCGGAGGTTGCACCGGTTACAATTGCTACTTTGCCGTCTAGTTTACCCATTTTTGTCACCTCTTTTTAATCTTCATGATAAATCATGATATTTGTATTGAACCACCCCGCCCTCTTAAGGGTGGGGATTCCTGAATTTTTTTTCATTTGATTGGTTAATTTTAA
>R25__coassemble_715_pt1 | contig 18816 bp, 14 predicted proteins | sample R25__metabat2_low_PE_004 | metagenome-assembled genome bin R25
CCAAAAAATATGTTAATCATCAACCACATACATAATAGCAATTAAGAAAAATAAGTTGATAATATGTTTGAACCTCAATTTACATATACCGATAAAATCGTGAATTATATTGCAGAAATCGCTTCAGCTAAAGAAGTTATCAGCAATGCAAAAATAATCCCATTATATGATACCCAATTAAAACAGGAGGCTCTCATTAGATCTTCACATTATTCAACATCAATTGAGGGGAATCCTTTAAATTTAGATGAAGTAGAAACATTAATCAAAAACAATCAAGAACCAACTACTAAAGCAGAACAGGAAGTATTAAATTATTTCAATGTATTAAATCATTTAGATCAATATTCGGATGAAATTATTACTTGCGACACAATTTTATCAGTACATAAAGATTTGACTAAAGATTTATTGCGCAATCCTGAATATGAGGGCAAATTTAGAGATACTCGCGTATTTATTGGTAATCTACATACTCAGGAAATAAATTATATGCCCCCAGATGCTTATAAAGTACCAGGTTTAGTAGATAATTTATTAGATTGGCTAAACAATTCGACAGATGAAATGTACCCCGTCATTATCGCTGGAATTCTTCATTATGAATTAGTACGTATCCACCCCTTTGTTGATGGAAATGGACGTACCAGCAGACTTATGGCAACATTGATTTTATCAGTTCACAAATTTAATATCAATAACTACTTCACTTTAGACGAATATTACAATCAAGACAGACAGGCTTATGTTGATGCACTAAACAGTGCCGATAAAAACCATGATTTAACAAATTGGCTGGAATATTTCTGTGGCGGAGTATTATACTCAATAAATAAAGTTAAATCAGAAGTGTTAAAATTAGCCAAAATCACATCAAAATATGACAATACCATTCAATTAACTCCAAATGAAATCTCTGTATTAACACTTCTCGAAGAAAAAGGACATATTCAAAATAAAGATATCCAGGAGATGTTAAACATTACCCCTCAAGCCAGCTATAAGATTATTAAAAAATTAAAAGATAAGGAATTAATAGAAAGTAGGGGAAACGGTAGAAATACAAAATACCTATTAAAATAAAATCTTTAATAAAACATGAATCAACAACCTTAATCATCAACCATCATAAATTTTTTATTTTTAATTAAAACTGTTTAAATCACCAAATAAGTAATTTGATGAATTTTATAAAATTAATCATCAACCAAAAAATATATTAATCACCAACTAGCAAATATGTTAAATCAAATGTTATCTTATGAAACATTTTCATTTTAACCAAATATTATATTGTTAATGTCTATAGGGTGTCCGCCAAAAGTAATTTTTTAAGGTGATGGTTTTAGTAGATTGTTACATCAAGCTTTAATTGGTGTATTGCTGATAAACTTTCGGAGAAATCCACTATGTCTTCTTTATTATTTGTTTTTCATTCAATTAAATTGTATAATCTTTTTATATTGTATGCCAATGCATCTAGGTTTAGTCTTTCTTGTGTTTTTACCATTCCAATTACTATTTCTTGATCTATATGATATTGATCTTTCAATATTCCAAATGGTCCTTCTACACATGGTCTTTTGCTAAATTCTTTTTTATATTCTTCTTTTTCCATTTTGAAGAACATTGCTCTTTCTAATCTTCCGCCGTTTTCTGTGATGGTTCTATGAGTTTGTTTCTCTGTTAAGCAGGTTTCTCGGTGAATGCAGTATTTACTTTAGCTAACTTTATGGCCAAATGTAAATTAGCAAAAACTGATAATTTGGGTGATGCTTTAGCTATTGGCGAAGCTATTGGAGACATCTCTAGAGTAGGACTCGGTAAACTCATTGCAACTGTTGTTGTTATTTTTGTTATTTTACTAATCGTTATATTTATCCTTGCAGCTATTCTTAATGCAAATAACACAATTGGTAGCATTTTACTAGGTATTTTTGCAGTTTACTTTGTATTCTTCTACAATAGAGCTATTGGTTTATTATACTCTGATGCATAATCAAACCATCTTTTTTCTTTTTTTTATTTTAATTTAAAATCAATACAATTTACGAGCAAGTTTAATGCAATTTAATTAGTTCATCACGAGTTCTAACTTTAAAAAGCTAAAAATTATCCTATTTTATCTCAATTTAACTTCCACCACTTTTAAGAAGTTGATTATTGCTTATTTATGATAAACCCGCAGATTTTAAAAAATTCATTTCATCCATCTTCGAAAAAAAGAAAAAAGAAAAAATCTCAAAGATTTTTTTCAAGGGTTAAAATATTGTAATTGTTTTCATATTTATAATCAAGAGAATCTACATTTTTTCTAACAAGGGTTAGACCTAATCCTCCAATTTCACGCTCTTCCACACCAAGAGACAAATCAGGCTCTTCTTTTTCTAAAGGATTGAATGGAATACCATTATCAATGAAGTTTACAATTACCTTTAGAGAGTTATCTTCAACACAATATTGAATTACAATATCCCCCTCATCAGGATAGGCATAACTGCAAATGTTTACAAATAATTCTTCAATAGCCATTTCCAGTTGTAGTCTGGACTTCATTGGAGGATTATGCTTTTCCAATGCTTCATTTATTTTTGATAAAACAATGTTTAAATTTTTTTTATCTGACCTAACAATTATTTGATTCATATTATCTACTGCCAGTTATCTAAAAGCTAATAATCAAATTTTAATAAATCTATACTCAATATTTCAAAAGTGGATAACAATTAATTAAACTCATCATCCAATAAAACACTGAAGAACCTCATATCAGGTTCGTCTCTTAAGATTCTAGGAGGCTTTACCTGTGCAGAGGATGTTCCTCTTGCAACTCTCAATTCCTTATAGAATAAATATGTTTCAGGCTGCAAGAAATACAAATCAGTTTTACCAATTAATCCCTTTTCAATTTTAAATCCTAAAACAGGATCGGTTCCACAGAAGTTGTCATTTAACTTATCCCTAATTGCCTCTTTTGTAAGACCTTCAGGCAGCCCATCCACTTCAATTAAAAATACATATTTCATTGGAGATGCATCAGAATCAGCATATACTGAAAAATCAATCAAATCGAAGCCTAAATCCTTTTCTGTTTGATATGCGGCATTCCGTAGGTTTTCTTCATTCACCTTTTCTCCTGTCAGACTTAAGCATTGGTCTAGCCTATATAAAAACTCAATCATTGGAGTTTCATTATATCTGCCTATGCATTTAACAACATCTTTCATCCTGTAACGATAAAATCCGGATACATTAGTAGTGATGACTTCATATTTCTTGCCGACTTCCATTTTATCCATGGTAATTACTTGACTGTAATCTCCTTCAGCATCAATAGGCAAGAACTCATAGAACATGCCATCAGGTATGAGGATTGCATCAGGATTATTTAATTCGATAGGAATTGAAAAGATTCCTTCAGAAGCAGATAATCCGACTAAAGCAAAGTTAAAGTCAGGACCTGTGAAATCTTTGATTTTATTAAGATAATTTGAAAATCCGCCAGTACCAATACCCACAAGCATATTCATTTTAGGCCAGATTTTAGGTACAATTGGTTCATCAAATCCTTCCTCAAATATACGCTTAAGTTCTTGAGCCCTCTCGGGCATTGGCTCAATTTTACTAAGCAAACTTTCACGAACCTCGTTAGGCATTCTAATGGACTCATCAATAGTCCCATTTTCCAAATCATTAACTAATAGTTCCCAATTTCCTTTAATGTAACGTAATGATTCCAAAAATAAACTGACAAAACTGGTTACTGTAAATGGAATGTTTTTCTCAGCCAATGCAAATCTCGCATGGACATAACGAGTGTCTGTTTCAACACTAGGCATTAAAGCCTCTACTGGAGATGTAACCAATTGTGGCAACAAATCTCCAAAAGCCCCAATGGTCTTTCCAGAAATTGAACCATAAGTGTCTCCGGACTTTAATGTGGAAATTGAAATCTCAATAAGATTTAAAAAAGGATATTTTAACCAATCAAGACCTACTTTCTGAACATATAGATTAAAAAGATGTCCAAAATTATATTTTGAATTTAAATCCTGAGTCAACTGAGTTGTAGGTATCCTTTTAGGGTTTCCCATAGTTCCTGAAGATTTAGCATAATGGTTAACTTCATAAGTGGTAATTAAATTTTTTTCACCTTTCTCTGTCATCCTATAAATATAATCTGCATAACTATCATAATCGGTTATAGGGACTTTTTTCTGATATTCTTCAATTGTCTTGATGTTTTCAAAATCATATTTTTGACCATATTCAGTATCTTTATTGTCTTCAAGAATCTTCATTAGAAATTCAGTGTTGTATTTCATGGGGTCATTTGTCATAATATCTAAAGATTCATGCACTTTTTGTCCATTTTGAATACAATTTATATAGAATTTCTCTGAAAATGATAAATTTTCAAGATTAATACTGCTCCAATCCATATTCACACCACCAACAATACTATTCAATTGTTAAAATCTCTGAAAATCCAGTTGCATCAAATACTTCTTGAACAATATCCTGAACATTAGTCAGTTTCATTGAACCTTGTTTGTTCATAATTTTTTGAGTGGATAAAATTACTCTAAGACCTGCACTTGAAACATAAATCAAATCAGACATATCAAAAGTAAGATTTTCCACATTGTCCAAATCGTCTTTTAAAGATTCTGTAAGCTCTGGAGAGGTTTCAGTATCTAATCTACCAATTAATTTAACAATTAAATTATTTCCATCAATCTGTTTTTCAATATCCATAATATCACCAATTTAACAAAATTTGATTTTAATTTATCATAAATTTAGGAAGATGCCTTTTTATACATCTCCGCATATAAACCATTTAATTTTAATAGTTCCTCATGGGAACCGACTTCCTTAATATCTCCATCTTTCATGAAAATAATCTTATCTGCGTTTTTAATGGTGAATAACCTATGAGCAATAATAAAAGTTGTTTTTCCTTTCATCATATGTTCCATAGCATGTGTGACCATATTTTCAGTTCTTGTATCCATATTTGATGTAGCTTCATCCAAAATCAATATTTTTGGATTGGCCAATACGGTTCTTGCCAATACTAAAAGCTGTTTTTCACCAACAGACAATTGTGAATTTTCTTCACTGATAATTGTATCATATCCATCAGGTAAGGTATCGATAAAGTAATCGCAACCAATCAATTTAGAAACTTCAACAATCTCTTCCATTGTTGCATCTTCTTTACCATAAGCAATATTCTCTGCAATGGTCCCTTCAAAAACCCAAGAATCCTGCAATACCATACCAAATGCATTTCTGAGTTCATTTCTATTTATTTCATTAATGTCTTTACCATCCAATAATATTTTTCCTCCATCAATATCATAAAATCTCATTAATAAATTAATTAAAGTAGTCTTACCTGCACCTGAAGGCCCCACAACTGCCATCACCATACCAGGTTCTGATTTAAGGGAAACATCATAGAATAATTGTTTTTCAGGAAGATAACCGAATTCGACATTCTGGAATTCAATTTCCCCTTTGACTTCATCCACATCAACTGTTGCAAGGTGAGACTCATCAGGTTCCTCTTCCTCATCCATAATCTCAAAGATCCTCTCAAGAGAAGCCAGATCAGATTGCACCTGATTCATTGAACTTGCAAATTTAGATAATGGAGTGTTTAGCATTTGACCATACAATAGGAAAGCTAAAAATCCACCAATGGTCAACTGCCCATTGATGATGAATGTGGCACCTATAATTGACAGCCCTATATAACCTAGATTATTTATAATCAAACTTATTGGAAGAATAAAACCTGAAATAAACTTGGCATTTACATAAGCCTTGTGGAATTTACGATTAATCACATTAAATGTTGAAATGGATTTATCTTCCAGATTATATGATTTAATTAAAGTATGATTTGAAAAAATATCTCCTATAAATCCATTCAATTCACCAACAGATGATTGTTGAATCTTAAATTGAGTTTTAGTCTTTTTTGTAATAATTGCAGTTATAATAAAAGCTATTGGAAGTAATACTGCATAAATAGCAGTCAAATAAGGATTAACTAAAAACATCATCACAAATACTAAAATCAAAATCAATATCTGAACAATGAAATCTGTCAAGTCAGAGGATATGAAAGTTTCAAAAGTAATCAGGTCATTAGTAAGACGAGCCATTATGTCACCTGAGGAATGAGTATCCAGATAATTGATAGGCACCTTATTTAACTTTACATATAACCTGTTTCTGAATACCCTTGTAACTTTTCTTGAAATGACAAGTGTTATTCTGTTTGCAAGGATAGTTGAACCGTTTCCGAAAACATATAATGCGGAAATTCCTAAAAGGTAGAGAGCCAAATAATTAATGTCAAAGCCAACATAACCATTTTGAACCCAAGATGATAAGAGGTCAACAACATTACCCACCAATTTAGGAGCAATGGACAAAGCAAAGTTTCCAAGAACCAATAGGATTATCGCAAAAGTAAATTTTTTCTTATCCTTATAAATATAAGCTCCTAATCTTTTTAAAAGCTGACTGTAAGAATATTTTTTCTTTTTAGCCATTAAGAACACCCCATTTAAAAGAATATTTACGCCAATGCATTTTATTACCTGCTCTTTTACCATTATCCATTTAAAGATTCCTCCTTCATATAAGATTGGGTGGCATAGATTTCCTGATACAATTCACAAGTTTCTAAAAGTTCACTGTGAGTTCCCTGTGCAACAATATGTCCCTTATCTAGGACTATAATATTATCTGCATCCTTAATTGTGCTAATCTTTTGAGCAATCATGAAAATAGTTTTTCCTTTCAAATAGTCCTTTATATTTTGTCTTACAGCATATTCAGTTTTGGAATCAAGAGCAGAAAAACAATCATCAAAGACATAAATTTCTGCATCCTTAGCCAATGTTCTCGCAATGGACAATCTCTGTTTCTGTCCACCTGAAACATTCATACCGCCTTTAGCCATGACACTGTCCATGCCATCAGGTAAAAATTTAAACACTTCGCTAAATCTGGACAAGTCACAAACTTCCTGCACCTTTTCTCGGGACATATCAGAATCATTCATGGCTATATTTGCATAAACAGTATCATTCAAAACAAGGGTTTTTTGATTTGTGTATGCAATCTTATCCCTAAGCTCTTTAATATCCATATTCTTAATATTCATACCCTTATAAAGAATCTCCCCAAAAGTTGAATCATATAATCTATTCAAAAGATACATGATTGTACTTTTTCCAGAACCCGTAGATCCGATAAATGCAGTAGTCGTTCCTTCAAAAGCCTTGAAACTAATGTCAGCTATAACATCCTTCGCACCAGTATATCCAAAAATAACATTTTTATATTCAATTAGAGGAGCATCCTCCTCCTCAACTACAATCTCTTCTGACGGATTATTGGATATGACCTCTTCAGAATATAGGACCTCTTCAATACGGTCAGTAGCCACTATTGTCTTAGGCAACGTTGTCACAATAAATGGTAAAATCGCCAGACAACTAATAAAGTAGGTTACATACTGGAAAAACAAAATCAAATCTGAAATGGAAACTATTTTTGCTTTCAATTGTATTGAACCAATAAAATAAATAAGCAATACCGCTAAATTCATGATAATTAACGCAAGAGGGGTTAAATAGTATAACTTTAAATCGGCATTTAATGCATCTTCATTAAATTCATTGTTCAATTCCTTAAAAGTCATTATTTCATAGTCTTGTTTTCCAAAAGCTCTAATGGACCTGACTCCCTCAATTTTCTCCTTAAATTTTAAATTCAAATAATCCAATTTAGATTGCACTTCCGTGAATAGAGGAAGGCTTTGCCTACTTTTTAAAACCATGAATAAAAGAGTGATTGCAAATGAAACAACAAGTATTGAACACAATATAAGGTTAATTTGGGCAGCTGCAATAATAAGGGCTACAATTACAACAGGAACCAATATCGCATTTCTCAAGAAATTAATCATGAATATTTGAATTCTTGTTGTATCCGCTGTTGCACGTGTCATTAAAGTTGAAGCACCAAATTTATTGAAATCATATGGAGAAAGGGAAATAATTTTATTTAATAGTCCCTCCCTCACATCACATGTTACACTTGCACTAATATATGAGCTTAAAAATGATGATCCAACCATAGTTATCCCATATAATACAGTGAGAATAATCATAATCATACCAGAATGATAAATGAAACTGATATCACTATTCTGGATACCCTTATCAATTATGACTTTAGTCATCTTCATAATCCTTAACTGGAAAAATACCTGCAAAATGGTTATGGCCACCATAAAAACAATGTATTTCCAATAAGGCTTTACATAATCTTGCATAAATTTAAACATAAACAATACCTTTTTGATAATTGAATAATAATCCTTGCATTAAATCAACAATAATCTCTAAAAATTAAATGAAAATAATAAAACAATGAATTAATCAATTTTGAGTCATTCTCACAATTGCAGACAAGGCCCTATTAATAATTTCATTGTCTCCTTCAGCTATTGCATTTAAGAGATAAGTTGTTCCTGGAACTGAATTCACTTCGCATAAATAGAATTCATCTTCGCTTTCGCCAAACAAGTAATCAATACTACCATATTTCAATCCAAATGCATCAGCTAATTTAATTGACTCGTCAATTAAAGACTGAGGGGCATTAAATGTCTCAAGTGAACCGCCTTGATGAAGATTAGATTTGAAATCCTTATCATTGTACCTTACAAAAGAGTGAATTACTTCCCCTGCACCGACAACAACCCTTATATCCCTACCTTTTGAGGAAAGAATAGCTTCCTGAACCATAAGCTCCTGGCCGAATTCATTTGCATTGATAATATTTAAGATATTTTTCAATTCTTCCCTGCTATCGATTAAAGTAACTCCCTTTCCTTGATTACCATCCATTATTTTCAATACCAATGGAAATCCAATTTGCTCTTCAATCATGTCTAAAGAGACATCAGGGCTAATTAAAATAGTTTTTGGCATTTTAATTCCCGGAACGAATTGATTTGCGATTTGGAAAGAATAAATTTTATCTCCAGCCTTTTCAATAGCATCAACGGTATTGATGCAATTTACTCCCAATGTTTCAAACATTCTCAATACCGCACGGAATTTATAATCATCTCGCTCATCCACTGTAACAACAAAAACAAAATCCGGACAATCCACTTCTTCACCCTTGATGTAGACTTTGCCATCCGGATTATCACTTGCGACAACATTCACATCATTAAAATCAACAAGCCTAACATCAATATCCAATTTGGAAAATAACTGTTTAGACATTTCCATTTCTTTTTCAAATGCGGAATAATCTCCCACTAATAAAAATCCTTCTTTCAAATTACCACCTAAAATACCTTAAATAATCATATCTACAAATAAACAAAAACCTATGCAAACCATTCATCATCAGGTTTTTCCTTTATCAAAGCATCCAATTTGACTTGCGATCTTGGAGCTCCTGCCGCTTCCCTTAAATCATATAAATGGCTTTGCCATCCATTTTTCATAAGGTATAATTTCAATTGATTTAAAGATTCAAATTTCCGGTTTCTATCATATAACTCTGCTTTTGAACGTAACAACTTATCAAAATCAGCTGAAAGCTCCACTAAATCTATGCTTCCAGCATTTTCCTCAAGCTCTATAAAAATATCATAATGCAATTCAGCATCATTTGGATAAATTTGAGCTTGGCGCAGATGATATTCCTTTTCGGTTAAAAATTCATTTAAATTGTCCAGTATCTGTGAAGCAGGAACCTTTTCTTGGGCAATATTCAATATTTCTCTAGATTTAGATAAGAATTCTATATTTGGAGTGTTTCCAAAGAATCCCTTAACTTTTATAATATCATGTAATGGATATCTGTAAAGACCCCCATAGTTTGTCAAAATGATTTCATATTCGCCGCCGTCTTCCAATTCATCAGCAGTTAATATTTCATCTCTTCCAAGGGGAATAAACTCAAAAAATATTGAGTTTATAGCCAATGTCCCATAAGTCATTTCATTGGACATTGGAATGTTGAGCTTGCCTTCACTTGCACCATATCCTATATCGAAGTAAAGAACATCTTCATCAAAATAAGGTCTTACCTTATCGACATTCACACCTACAGATCCTGACAGCCAGAAACGGGCCACTAAAAGATATGGCCAATAATATTTAGGAATGAAATATTCTCTACCTCTCTTAAGCAAATCTTCCAGTTCATCGGCTCTTTCTTCATGAGGTTCCATATATGACTCCAATAAAGACCTTTCTTCTTCACTAAGATTTAATCTTGAAGAAATAGTTCCATTCCTTAAATCATCAATCATTTCTTCAGCATGCACCTGAGCATATTTAACACGAGCATAAAAACGTCCAGCATTATTTGATGTGACTAAAACAACATCATCATACCTTAAGGCAAAAAGCATAGTTAAATACATTGTAGCTTCACCATCAGCCAATGACATAAGCTCCTTCGGATAAGACAAGCTATTTGCAAAATCAGAAGTTTCAAATGTTTTGCCTGATGCAAAGCCAATATCTATTCCGCCTTTTGTTTTTTTGTTAGGAATAGCTGAAGTGACTGAATAATAATGAACATGATTAATCAAGATATTGGCATTTACTTTACTTAAGTCAATACCTTTAGCTTGAACCAATTTCATGAACTTTTTGGAATTTTGAAGATTTTCCAAAAGGATTTTGCCTAAAAAAGCATTTCTTAATTTTAAAACAGATTTTTTAGCTTCAGAACTTTCATGACTTTCAGGAATCTTTTTGGATTTGCCAGTTGTGCCTGAAGTAGAAATGAAAAATTCTGTTAAACCTTTAAATAAAACATTCGCTTCTCCATCAGCCATTTTTTCAATATAAACTTCAAGGTCTTCATATTCATTGAAAGGCACGGCATTTTGAAAATCTTCCACTGATTCAATATTTGCAAAATCATATTTTTTGCCGTATTCACTATCTTTTGCATTATCCAAAATTCCCATTAAAACATCATGTTGTGTTTGCTTACAATCAGAACTTAACTGAAACCATTTTTTCAATGCATCTTTATCATTTAAAGACAATATTTCATCATAAACTTCCATTTTCCCACCAATGAAGAGTTTTCAATTTAACCCATTAAAATTTAATAATATGCATAGTCTTTGACTAAAATTATCTTAATCGTGTGCTTAGACAAATGAGCTACTAGTTAATATTTATGTAATTTAATATTATATAAGTATTAATTAAATAAAGTCAAAAATCCTTAAAAGTTTAAGATAACTGATATTTTATAAAAAATGTTCAAAAAAAATAAAAAACATCAAAAATTAATAAACCTTTTTTTACAAAAAAACGTTTTTTTACAATAATCCGGATTAATGAAAAATACTCAAACTTCTATAAGATAAGGATTGTATAAGGTCTCTGTAAACTTGTTGGAGGCCTGATGATTCGCTTAATTTTAAAAATTCATGTTCTTTTAGCCTGTTTAGCATGGTGTTAAAATTGGTCATGTTACACTCCAATTTACAGTATCCATTGAATTTAAATATTTATAAGTGTTTGGATAGTCTTCTAAAAGTTTATTCCATGTAAATCGTGCATCAGTATGTTCTGGTTAATTTTACTCATCATATCCAGGATACAATCTAACTTTCAAACCCAGATTAGCACTTTTCACAAACACCAACTCCAAAAACAATTTTTATAAATTATATAAACTAAAATAATAATAAATAATACTTAACGAAATGGGGAGAACATTTGAAAAGTAATAATTTTTTCAGTTGCTTTTTTGTGAAATTCATCCCTGAGCTAAGAGGCTAGGGCATTCTTTCACCATTAATATAAATGACAATAACAAATGTTAAAAAAAGAAAACACATTAACACTTGTAACATTGCAAGAATCGTTGGCCAACGATGCAGTAAAATTTCCAAAAAAATATAGTTTTTGGTTTTGCAAACCCCTCCGTCTACAAGATGATGAGGTTTAAAGAAAAAAGAAATACTCCAAGAGAGATAATATGCTTGAAAAACTGTTCAATAATAAAAAATTCATTTTTTTATTTACATTTTCAATAGAACTCCTTTTTTATTACATTTTTGAGTACTTATTCATTGGAGGAAACTATATCATTCCAGATATTGGAATAGCTCCAATTTTTGGTTTGATGTTTGGTCCTGTAGGTGCTTTAGGACAAGCACTTGCAACTTTTGTTTTTGAACTTTATGAGGGAATGGGCCTTATCAATTCACTACTGGATACCGTAATCACACTATTCATAGGAATATTAACTTATAAACTTTGGTATAGTATACTAAAACGTAAAGAAATAAACACCCCTAAATTTGATTCCGTATATAATCTTTTAAAATTTTTAATAATCATGTTTATTGTTTCGGTTATTTATTGGGCTATGATTAATGTATCCCTTGAAGCTCATCCAACATTTAACATTGTATATACATTAACAAGCAGAATGAATGTATTTTCCTATATACTTAACATGTTTAATTTTGGAATACTCCTCGGATTATTTTTCATTAGCCTTTTTAACATTTTGAAAATACCCCTACAAAGTCCGGGAAAATGGATCACTCCAATTAATATAAAATATTCATATTTAATAATAAGTTTCATAATTTTAATAATATACCCAATCATAACAGTTACATTACACTTTGACAATAGTATACTAGACAATATCTTTTTTGCAATATTTTCCATTCTTGCAATATTATTCTGTTTTAATAAATTTGACGTGAATATTAAAATAAAAAGAACAAACTATTCAATCATTGAAGAAATCATCCTGATATTTTTAGTCATATTAACCATTCTATTGTCTGCACTATATGACGAAATAGGAATTACTCTTTTGGAATATTTTAAAAATTTAAATCCGAATTACGTAACAATGATTTCAATTTGTCTTGGGAGCATTTTAGTCATAATATTCGCCATTATCCATATTCGGTTTGTAGAAAAAACCATAACAAATCCTATCTATGGATTAATAGATGCTTTAAAAAATTATGGAAAAGAAAAACAAATCGAACAAGCGAAAATACTCGAATTTAAAGAATATTTAGAAAAGAATGATGACATTTCAAGATTAATTAAATCATTTTCCTCATTAAATAAAAACATTGAGGAAAATTTAAATAAAATTCAAAAAGCAACTGCTGAAAAGGAAAAAATTGAAACTGAGTTCAATGTTGCAAGCAATATCCAATCGAATATGCTTAAAACAAATTTCAATGAATTTTCTAAAGGTAAAGCATTTGAAATATATGGATTCATGAAACCCGCAAGAAAAGTCGGAGGCGACTTTTATGACTTCTTTGAAATAGATGATGACAATATTGCATTTGTTATTGGAGATGTTAGCGGAAAAGGAATACCTGCTACAGTTTTTATGGTCAAAACTATGCATTTAATTAGAAACCATAGCAAATTCAAGAAAAATCCTAAAGAAATTTTTGAAAATGTTAATAACATATCGTGTCAAAGGAATGAAGAAGAATTATTTGTTACTTCATGGTTTGGAAAATTAAATTTAAAAACCGGAAAAATGGTATTTGTTAATGCAGAACATAATCCTCCATTAATCAAACAGAATACTGGAAATACTGGTGCTGACGAATCTGATTTCGAATATTTAAATATCCCTCCAAATTTTGTTTTAGGAGGAATGGAAGGCCTACCATATAAACAGCACGAATTATGTCTAAATCATGGAGATATAATATTTCTATACACAGACGGCATAACAGAAGCAAATAATAATTATCAAGGTTTTTATGGTGAAGATCGCTTAAAAAAAATTATCAGCAAACATAAAGACAAAAATTTAGATGAAATAATTGAAAAAATCAGAAATGATGTTTATTCATTCTGTGATGAAAGCAATCAGTTTGATGACATGACCATGTTAATAATCAAATACACAGGGGGAGAATAATGGATATTAGAGAACAGTTTAAATCAAGGAAATTTATTTTATTATTCTCAATGGTCTCAACGGCAATCGCAATAATAATCTCCAATATATTGAAAGGATTCGTTACTCTTGAATTTGAAATAATCATTCTCCCTGTCTTAAGTTTATTGTGGGGACCTATTGCAGTTTTAGGATTCTGCATCATGGAATCAGTTAACTTTTTAATAAATTATCCTAATAATCCATTTAACGCATTAATCATAATTTTAATTTTTATCTCATACTGCACAGTATGGAAATTATGGTACTCAACAATGAATAAAAATGGAAAAGAATTTCCAAACATGAATAATCTATATAATTTAATAAAAATATTGTTAATATTCGCTGCACACTCCTTAATAATGCTTACTTTCGGAGAAATCATTTATGCAGAGTTAACTCATATCAACAAAGCATTATTGGGATTCATTTTTACAGATACTGGCTTATTATTTATACCTGCTAGCTATTGCCTTACAATAATCGTATTGGGCATTGTTCATCATTTTAAAATACCAACATATGCTCCTAAAAAACAATTCAAACAAATTTTTCCTAAAAAAGCATATCCTGCAATGTGGATTATATTGATATTTATAGGAATCTTTTATTATATGATAAATCAAATTACAGGATGGCATCAGTATTTAGGGCTAATAAGCATATTATGCGTTTTACTTTATCTACTGAAACCATATGATGAAGATGTGTTTAAAATAAAAGATGAACCTAAAAACAATATATTTAATAAAATACATGTTTCAATAATCTTGACATTAGTTATAATGTTGATAATCCTAACTAGCTTTCCTATAATTTCATTTTCAATGATGGACCTTTTTGTTAGTTTCCTTCTCCATAATACATTTTATATATTTTTACTTTTGATTGCACCTATTTTGATTTATTTGTATTTTCTGGAAAAAAAAGTCACATCCCCTATTAATAAGTTATCTGAAATATTATCTAAAAAAATTTCAACCCGTGACGACTATTTAGAACATAAAAAGAATTTGAAATCCATTAACGTGAATAATGAAATAAAAATATTGATTGACACCCTATTATCTATGGAAAGCGATCTGATTGAATATGGAGAACATCTAGTGAAAGTAACATCTGAAAATGAAAGATATAAAACAGAACTTAAATTAGCCAGTGAAATTCAAAATTCAATGATTCCAAAAGATTTCGAAGAATTCTGCAATAATGTCAATGCATCTGATGAAGCCTGCCAAAGATTAAAAGAGGAAAAAACAAATAAAAAACAAAATCTGGAAGATAATAAAACCAAAAAAGAAAACTATGATAATACCATAACAAAACACAAGATTGAACTTCGAGGATTTATAAAACCCGTTCATGAAATAAGAGGAGACTTTTATGACTATTTCCAGATTGATAAAGACAATATAGGATTTGTCATAGGCGATGTTGATGAGAAAGGAGTATCTGCTACTCTAATAATGGTTAAAGCCATGACATTAATTGAAGATTACACAAAAGAATACAATGACCTTTCTAAAGTATTTTATGATGTTAACAATCTCATTTATGAAGACAATGCAGAAAATATTCATGTAGATTCTTGGCTTGGAAAGGTTAATATAAAAACTGGAGAATTATCTTTTGTTAATGCAGGATACATAAATCCATTAATCCGATTAGACAATGCCCATGAACCTCTTCAAAATAATGAATACAAGAGCAATTTTGAATATTTGAATGCTGAATCAACACCTGCTTTAGCAAGCAGTGAAAATAATGTGTATAAAACACATACCATTAAATTGAATAAAGGAGATGGATTATTAATATGTACAAATGGAATAATTGAAGCAAGTAACCCTTATGATGAAACTTATGGAGAAAAAAGGCTTAAAGACTGTTTAAACAGACATCAAGACTATGACTTATCCATAATCATAGACAGAATTGAAAAGGAAATCGAAGAATTCCGCATGAGTGAAAAACAAAAAGACGATGAAACAATCTTTATTCTCAGAATTAAATAGATATACTTATTTAAATTTAAAAATAAAAATAAATTAATTTAAATTAATTTATTTTTCAAACTGTGAAAATACATCCTTTAAAGCTCTGAATTTATCAAGATGATTCAACCTACTTGTTAAACCAACTGTTGAATTTGCTTCACAGAAATAAAATTCATCATCATTTTCACCATATAAGAAGTCAATACTTCCCAATTTTAAATCAATAGCATCTGCTAATTTTAAAGCATCTTCAACTAAAGCATCCGGGATATCCTGACTTTCAACATGTCCTCCCGCAGCGATATTTGATACAAATTCTCCTTCATTAACTCTTTGGAAATTATCAATTAATCTACCAAATCCTAAAATTAATCTCAAATCTCTTCCTTTTGAAGATAAAATAGCTTCTTGTGCAATTATTTGATCATTGAATGGTGCTGCAAATATCATGTTTAATAAATTATCCAATTCATCTTCTGTTTCAATGAATGAAATACCTTTACCTTTACTTCCATGCAAAACTTTTATTACAACCGGGAACCCAATTATTTCACCTACTTTTGCAGCATTGATTTCTGGTGTAAGAAGCATGGTTTTTGGGATTTTAATATAGTCACAAACAGATCTTGCAATTTGCATTGTCAATAACTTATCTGAAGTGATTGCTTTTGTTTTTGCAGAATTTATACATAAAACACCTAAACCTTCAAACATTTCCAATACTGCATTGAGATGGTATTGTTTATCTCCCAGATCAAATGCACGAACATTGACAAAATCAGGACAATCAATTTCACTTCCATCTGTCAAGAGAATTTTTCCATTAGATTCATTTGTAACGATAGGAATTATATCTTCAAAAAACATTAAATCCATTTCAATATCATCAAATAATTTTTTAAAAGTCTCAACTTCCATTAGTTTATTTTTTAACTCTTCATCATTTTTTGGAACACTGACTAAGTAAAATCCTTTTACCATTTTTTCACCATCGAACCCGATAATAATTAAAATAAAAAATTACTAATCTGAACAAATGCTCAGAAATAACATAGTAATATCTATATATTGACAAGACTTATAAATTTTTTCAAAAAACGGCAATGTTGAAATCCTAAAGATTTTTTCACTTGAAATTTCACATCGACTTGATTTTTTAATGGAAAATAATATGTATTTTTGTTGCCCGTATACTAACTCTCTTGAATCATTGCTAGAATACCCTTCGCTCCTCGAGTAACCCTCGAAACGGGCAGCCTATCCAATGCTGGGTTTCTCCTAATCATCAACAGCAAAAGCTTCCCTCATAGAAGGACCGTAGGCATTGGTCAATAAATGATATGACAATAATAATTATGTGAAAAATGATATTTAACATTTTTTAAAATAAAAAAAAGAAAAATCAAGACAGAAATCTTGATTCGTGTTTTCCCCAGTGGTGTATCAAATTACGTACGATACGCTAATGATGCCCAGTGTTTGAATTATAGTATCTGAACAAGGCAGGATGGATAATAAAATAAAAAAAAATATAAACTAAGGAGTTGCTGGATAGTCAATATTTAAGATTAGATGACATAATCCAATTTTTCAACCAGTTCCTTATATCTGTTACGGATAGTCACCTCAGTAACCCCTGCAACCTCAGATACCTCTTTTTGGCTTTTTTTCTCACCGAGCAAAATAGATGAAATATACAAAGCAGCCGCAGCGATGCCAGTAGGCCCCTTGCCTATGCTCAATCCCTTTTCAACGGATTGGTTGATGATGTCAACCGCCTTGGCTTGAACTTCACCGGACACTTCCAACATGCTTCCAAATCTTGAAATGTAATCAATTGGAGATGTTGGTGCCAATTTAATTTTCAACTCTCTTGATAAAAACCTGTAAGTTTTACCGATGAGCTTTTTGGAAACATTGGACACTTCAGAAATCTCATCTAAAGTACGTGGAATGTCACAACGTCTGCATGCAGTATAAACAGCTGCAGCAACAACTGATTCAATACTTCTGCCACGAATGATTTTCTTGCGGGCGGCAGTTCTATAAATAATAGCGGAGTCCTCTCTCACTGATCTTGGAATGCCCAGTCTTGAAGAAACACGATCCATTTCACTTAAAGCAAAAGCAAGATTTCTCTCACCTGCTCCGGAAACTCTCATTCTCTTATTCCATTTTCTCAACCTGTACAATTGAGCAAGGTTTGCTTCTGGAATGCTGCGTCCATGGCTATCCTTATTCTTATAATCAATAACGGTGTTTAAACCCTTATCAGAAATTGCATAAGAAAGCGGAGCACCTGTTCTTGCACGGTTGTTTCTTTGTTCATGGTCAAAAGCCCTCCATTCCGGACCTTGATCAATCAAGTTCTCCTCAAGAACCAATCCACAACGGGCACATGAGACTTCTGCCTTTTGATGGTCAACTCTGAAATCTGTTGAATTGCAAACAGGACAGACATCCCTACTTTCATCAGCTAAAATACTTTGTTGTCTAAGTCTATTACCTTCAAAATTTGAAGATTCAGTTAAAGATACCATACTTTATCCCCTCCTTAAAGGCCATATGGCTAAAAATTTCCAAGATTAAAAAGTTTACAACAAATTATTAATAACGCTACTACTTACATTGCTTTAAAAATCCTCCGGTGACAGTTTAAACTTGAATGCAATTAAATATTGATTCAAAATGGTTGGTTGTATAAATTCTTGGTTCAATGATAAGTATAATGTAATGAGCTTGCAGCGAAATGAAATTCCCATAGAAAACCATAGTACACAAACAAAACACA
>R25__coassemble_757_pt1 | contig 18041 bp, 23 predicted proteins | sample R25__metabat2_low_PE_004 | metagenome-assembled genome bin R25
ACATAATATCAAACATATAAAAATTAACATTTGTCCAATAAAAATTAAAAATCGTAAAACGCAAGATTTTAACGACTTAAAAATATTCCAAATTTAATAAAATGACATTGATAAAGTTAAATTGATAAAAAAATAATAGGTGAAGTTTGAAGTAATTGAAAGAGGGAATTTGAAAGATAGTATTACGTGTTTGTCCTAATATTGCTAAGCTATTGAGATTACTCCAAACTCTATATAATAGTTGGCCCTAATGATATAAATACTTTTTTATAAAAAAGTATTACTTAATATAATAAAAAATATAATATAAGTATTACTCAAAAATTTAAAAAAAATAATTAAACTCTGTAATTCTCATCAATGAATGAATCAAAGCCTAAATAAGCTTCATCAATAGCTTTCATTACTTGGTCTTGTGTGATTTCAGATAACTCATCGAACATGACTCCAACATCGACATCGACATCTAATTGCTCATTTTCATAATTGAGAACGATGTCCAAGTCCAAATCCTCAATTTCCTTGCTAGGCAAAGCTTTTGAAACTTCATGTTCTAAAATTTCACCGAACTTGTCGGAAATTTCAGCCAGATCATCTTGAGTTAATACTTTAAGTTTTGACATAAAAATCTAAAAAAAGAAAAGATAAAAGGTCTAAGCCTATTGGCCCATACCTTGCATTGCAGCTTGAATGGTTGCTTGCATTTCTTCGAGTTTTTTCATGACTCTTTCTTCTTGACGGGTCATGGTTTGTTTTCTTAATTGAAGAGTTTCTAATTTGTCTTCAGTGTCAGCTAAAGCATCAGCATATTCTACTTTAATGAGTAAAGTACCTGCTTGTTTGAATACTTCAGTGTTTTCATCAGTCTTTTTAAGCTCTTCTAATGCTTTTTCAGTTTCTTGAATTTGTACTTCAACGTTTTGAACCTGCATGCTTACAGCTTGAGCTTGTTGTTGTAATTGTTGAAACTGATTTAATTGTTGTTGAATGTTTTCAGGAATCTCCATAATATCACCTAATTAATTTTTAATTATTATATAAACATTAAATTGTCAAATCATTTATTTGCAATGCTAAGTTAATCCACTTGATTGCGGAGTTGACGGAAGCTCTAAAAGATGTAGAGTCTTCTGCATCAATATTGATATGGATACTAGAGCCGACTAAATCAATAGTCATTGATGATCTGAAATCAGGGGCGGTTTCAAACTCCAAGATTATGGAATCATATACAATTTGAGCCTGGTCACCACTATCGAATTCGACAACAATATTACTTTTAACAGATTCAAGAGGAGTGTCTTCAATCATTTGAAACCTCTAAAATCTTTTTAACGTTGATTTGGAAATTAATCATGTCTCCAAATTTGTTAATGAATCGAATTCTTGCCTGTGAATCATCACTTTTAGCAATCAAAATATAATTATCTTCAGCCTTATCCACTAAATCAAAATCCAAAATATCGCTTAACACGTTAAGATTGTCTACTTCGGAAACTACTTTCAATTTTGATGGAGCAATATTCATTTTCTCATTGTCAAGGGTTGCTCCAATGAGGATTGTCAACAACAACTCCCCCTTATTGGAATAAAAAGAAATTCTACTAGGATTTCCCTTAATCTCATTTACAACGGCTACATTGTACTCGTCAACTTCCAACGCCTTTAACAATAGCTCGCGCATGTTCATTTTTCCCCTATTGACAGAGGTTGAACCGGTAGCATGTGCTAAATTCTTACAAAACTTCCTAGTTTTTTGAGAAGGTTTTCTAGAAGTTGAAATTAACATTTAAATCAAAAATAGTATAAAAAATTTAGTAAAAGAAGATAATGATTTATCTTGCTTTTATAATTCTAGTAGTTTCTGGAACATTTTTAAATAAGATTCTGTATCTACACTTAGGACATTTGTTTTCCATGTAGCTTTTATGATCTACTTCTGCTCCACAACGTGGACACCTATACAAGGCCTATTCCTCCACACGAATGTCTCTGATGTTACGTGCTGCAGATTTTGCCATAGGAGTTTGTGGAACGTATGCTCCACCAGTAAATACTGCACCACATTTTCTGCATTTCCAAATTCCAGCAGCTTCTCTTTTTACGTAAGGTCTATCACATTTAGGACAAACATGATTCTTTTTCATGTTTTCTTCGATGATCTTTACAGATCTTTTTGCTTTTCTTCCGTATCTTGCACCGAACCTTCCTGTAATACCCACTTTTTTAGTTCTTGCCATTTATATTCTCTCCGTAATAATAATAATTTAATTAAAGAATTTACATTGATTATGTAAAATAATCATAAAATTATCTAATAATATAATATAAGATAATCTAATATTTAAAGGTTTGCTTAAAATTAGCATTTTAAGCGAAAAAATACATTTTTTGATGAGAAAAAAAGTTATACCTATAAATCCTATGCCATTATTCAAATTCCCATCAAAAAAAATTAAAATGAATCCAACTAGTCAAGAGTTGGATAGTTAGGACTTTCATTAGTTATTAACAAGTCATGTGGGTGGGATTCTTTGATTCCACTGCTTGTAATTCTAACGAAGTTTGCTTTTTCTTGCATTGCAGCAATATCCTTAGCACCACAGTAACCCATGGATGATTTCAAACCGCCCACTAATTGGAACAGGATTTCTGCAACGGTTCCTTTATATGGAACAGCACCTTCGATTCCTTCAGGAACATATTTAGTATGGTTCATTTTACTTTTTTGTCCTTGGAAGTATCTGTCTGCTCCACCATCAAATTCACTGGTCATTGCACCCATTGATCCCATTCCACGGTATTTCTTGTATTGTTTACCGTTCATGACAACAATGTCACCTGGAGCTTCAAGGGAAGCTGCAAGTAAGTTACCTAGCATTACTGCATCTGCTCCAGCACCGATAGCTTTTGCAACATCTCCAGAGTATCTGATACCTCCGTCAGCAATTACCGGAATGCCTGAGTCAGCTGCGGCATCTGCAACATCTGAAATTGCAGTCAATTGTGGCACACCAACACCAGCTACAATACGAGTGGTACACATTGAACCCGGACCGATACCCACTTTAAGTGCGTCAACACCCATGGAAATCAAGTCTTCTGCAGCTTCTGCAGTTGCAATGTTACCCACACATAATTCAGCATCAATATTATCTTTAATGGTTTCTGTAAATTTGACTACGTTCATGTTGTGTGCATGAGCACAGTCAATGGAAATAATGTCAGCACCAGCTTGATCCAATGCCATTGCACGGTCCAAATCAAATGGACCACATGCTGCAGCAACCAAAAAGTCGCCGTTTTTATCACGAGCAGCATTAGGATATTGTGCTTGATTTAAAATGTCTTTAATAGTAATGATTCCAACTAACTTGCCGTCACGTACAACAGGGAGTCTTTCAACCTTATTGTCGTATGCGATATTCAATGCCTCTTCAGCAGTAACCCCTTCCTCGACAGTTACAACATCGGAAGTCATGATATCCTTAATTTCAGTTTTTGGTTCTGATTTTAAGAATGGTCTGATATCCCTTTTTGAGATAATACCAAGAATTTCATCACCGTCAACAACAGGCAACCCGCTGATAAGCTCATTGCGCATGATGTCTTGAGCTTCAGCAACAGTGAAATCTTGAGCAATAGTTACAACATCACGGATGGTCAAGTCTTCAGCATTCTTAACTTTTCTTACTTCTTCAACTTGTCTTTCGAGTGTGATGTTTCTGTGAATTACACCAACACCTCCTTCTTGTGCCATAGCTACTGCCAAGTCAGCTTCAGTAACTGTATCCATAGCGGCACTTAAGACTGGGATGTTTAATTTAATTCCTTTACCTAATTCGATTGTAGTGTCTATGTCTTTTGGTTCTACATAACTTGCATTTGGAGTTAAGAGAAAATCATCAAAAGTATAAGACATTCTTGCTTCTTGAACTTTTTTAGAAAATGACATAATTTACACCTATTTAAAATGAATCACATAATTCTTTGAGCTCAGCTACAGCACTGTGGTGGATTTTACCAGTATTTCTGTCTCCACCTACACAAGCAGCTCCTCTGATTCCAACAACATCACAACCAATGTCATGTAATGGTTTTAATTGGTCTTTTTTAACAGATCCTGCAAGTGCGGTTTTCAAACCGTATCCGTGAGCTTCGTCAACAAATTCTTTCAATTGGTCGATATCCAAATAATCGAATAAAGTATGACCGTCTTTAACTGCAGTGTCAAGCATTGCAAGGTCGCATCCAGCGTCTTTTGCAACTTTTGGTATTTCCATAGGGTCAACTGCACCTACACGGTGAGCGTCTGCATAACCTGCAGCTACAATAATTGTATCTTCACTAATATCTTTTACAGTTTTTACAACGTTTTCCATGACTTCTACAGCTTCGTCATGATTTTTTGTTCCGTATAATCCAACTTTAATATAATCTGCTCCGGAAACGTGAGCTCCCATTGCTGCAAGTGAAACTGTACCTGGTTTGTAAGGCACATCACCTAAAGTTGCACTAACAAGCTTGTCTTCAGGAGTTAATTCCCTGATTTCTTTAATGACCCAAGGGAAATTAGCGCCTAAAGAACCTTCCTTAGGATTTTTCACATCAACAATATCTGCTCCACCTTTGATTGATTCAAGAGCTTCTTCATGATTTATAGGACTTATTAATAGAAGCATAAATTTCCTCCAATAAAATATAATTTTATAATATAATAATATTACTTCTTTATTATTTATAATATTATTGGTTTTAAGAAAATCAAAGAGAAAAATTAAAAAAAATAAAATTAGTAAGGAGAATTGTTCCTGGAAACATTATCCTTGATTTTGCCATGTGCCTTAGGGTAAAACCCAACTTCAGTTGACAATTTCCTCATGTTTTCAAGGATTTCATTAGTTGGTATTGTCAAAGGACAGTTTAATGTACATAATCCACACAATGTGCACATGTAAAGACCTGAATTAAAGCAAGTCTCATCATCCTCGATGAATTTTGACATTGCAACTCCACGGCCACCCAAATAGTTGTTGAATCCGAATTCGTTTCCGACCGCATTGTAAACCGGACAGTGAACAACACAGTTACCGCATCCGATACAGTAAAGGCATTCCTCAGTTGCTTCACTCCTTCCGTTGTCTAATAGAATCAAGACAACCCTTTCAGCACCATACATGTTTTTCAAAAGCTTTTTCTCAATATCCGCTGTCTTTGACGGACCTGATATTACATTCATATATGAAGTCACATAGTTGCCTGTTGCAAATACTGTTTCAAGTTTCACAAGGGAGATTGCGTCTTCCAGTGTAGGTACTATTTTATCGATTCCAGCTACAATTATATGCAAATCCTTTAGTGAAACTATTGAAATATTGCCCTCATTGTGCACCATTACACATGACCCCTCTTCAGAGGCAATTGCATTGGCTCCACTTATACCTACGTTGGCATTTTTTAGGCGATTTAGAACATCACCCCTTACAACTTCCATGATTTCCCTTGGAACCGCATTGACATTAACGTCCAATGACTCGTTGACTATATCAGTTATGTTTGAAACGTTCAAATGTGAAGCCGGACCTGTTGGATGAACCGGCTTGTTGTCTGTTCTTTTAAGCTGAAGAATCCTGTCCCCCAAATCGGTTTCAACAACATCAATGTCCTTGTCTGCCAAATGACCCTTGAGATTTATTTCACCCAACGTATTTGACTTTGCCTTTGCGATAACTTTTGCATCATACTCATCAAGCAATTCGTCAATAATGTCCAATGCATCCTGTGCGTTTTCAGCCATTAAAACATCAATATCATTCCTTTTAAATGACTCCAATGCCTGATTCAAATAGTAATCGTTATTTTCAATTGATTCTTTTTTGATTTCCTGAACCCTATTTTTTAGCCTTTTTGTGGATGGGGAATCCTTAATGGAATCGGACCTGCTTTTGACAGTGTTGAATGACTTTCTCATTGTTTCAAGTTCACTGGGTTTCATCCATATCACCATATTTCACTAAAAATTCAGTTAAGTCAATGACTTCCATTTCCTCATTTGACAAGTTGAGCTTGCAGAACGGGCATGCAGTAATAAGGGTTTTGCAGCCTGTGTCTTTAGCCTGTGCAATTCTTGTACTTGCCATTTGTGAAGCAATTTCAGGATAAGCGGATTTCACCCCACCTCCAGCTCCACAACATAAGCTGTTTTCCCTGATGTTTTCCATTTCAATCAGATTTGCAACACTTTCAATGACATTTCTAGGGGCATCGAAAACTTCCATATGACGGCCCAGATGGCATGAATCGTGATAAGTGACATTCAAATCCTTTTTAGAAATGTTAAGACTGCCATTTTCAATCAAATCATTTAATAATTGGGAAATGTGAATCACATCCAAGCCTTCATAATCCTCCTTAAGAGTCTTATAGCATCCAGCACATGAAACCAAAATGGTTTCATCTTTAAAAGACTCAGTGTTCCTTTTGATTTGTTCCTGTGCATCTTTTAAAAAACCAGTTCTGAGGAGCACTGATCCACAGCAAGCCTCCTCATCCAAAATATGATAATCAACACCTGCAAGGCCCAATAGCTTTTCAGTTGCTTCCTGAATGCTGGTTTCCTTTTCCCTTGCAGTGCATCCTCTAAAGTAAATCATTATTCATCCTCTTCATCATCAAGAGATATTTCATTATTGATTGCCACTTCCTTAACTATTTTGTTGATTTCATCATTTAGAATATCTATTTTATTGAATAATCCGAATATGATGTAGAATAACACTAAAAATACTGCAATGATAATGAAATCCAAACCTCTTGTTATACCGAATAGGCTTGCAAACCTCTCACTTGCTTTTGGAAATATTGAAAACAATATTACGAACATCCAAAGTACAGTCCATAGTATTACAGTTATCAAGGATTGTTTTTGCTTCATGTATCTATAAACAAACCATAGAATAGCTAATATTGAGATTATTGGAAATAATATTGAATATAATAACATTTAATCACCTAAAACTGATGTTTTATCATTTGAATTAAAATTTTTAATGCCTCTTTGACATTAGTTCCTTTTGCTTGAGTTTCAGGAGTGTAGATTGTTTGAATTGGAACTTCTGCAAATGGAATATTCTTGTCATTGACTTCACGAATAAACTCTGATGAAATGAGATATCCTCTGGCATTGATTTTGATTTTTTTCAATGCATCCTGGGTTATTGCCCTAAAACCAGTTTGAGAATCACTTACATTAACTCCATAAAATATTCTTGTAAGCAAGTTCATGATGGCATTTGCAAAATTTCTGGTAAAAGGCATGTCCTTAAGTGGCCTAACGCCAATTACAGCATGAGCTTGGCCAGTGACTAGTGGAGTTATTACATTATCCAAGTCATCAGCTGAGTGCTGTCCGTCTGAGTCCATGCTCACAACATACTTTGGATCATATTTCAATACTGCATCAAAACCAGTCTGTGTTGCGATTCCTACACCACGATTTATCATTAAAGAATATACATGAATCTTATCCGGATATTTCCTTTTGGAATCCAGAATAACATCCAAGGTATTGTCTGATGAACCGTCATTGACAATGACCATATTATAGCCCTTATCTGCAATGGATTCGATTACCGGCTGTATTCTTGTTGCTTCGTTATATGCTGGAAGAACAACAAATGTTGCATTTCTATCTTCTGAAGTTAGTTCATATTCCATTTTATATCACTTATAAAGGTCCTGCATCCTCTTTTCCTTCACGCATACCCATTCCTGCCTCTTTTCTCATTGCCTTTCTGGAATACATCATTTTGATTAGATTCTGCGCATGTTCACGTGCTCTGTTTTCTGCAAGCTTTGCAAGCTCCACAGGGTCTTCCTCTTCATCTTCGTGAACGAAAACTTCCAATATATGCGTATTGGTCATCAATTGTGCATTAATCAAACCGGTTGATGCCTCGTGAGCGCACATCTTGTCCTTTTCCATAGGTCCAGGCATTCCAAGTGCCATCACAATGTCACAATTTTCCTCTTCAATGAGAATTTTAGCGGTTACAGGTAAATCCTTAACGCCGGGAACGGTTTCCCTGATTATTTTCAAATCATAAGCGTTCTTTTTAAGCTCGTCTATGGCGGCACTGGCCATATCAAAACGAGCGAAAGTTGTGTCACAAATTCCAATTCTCATGTAAATTCACCTTATGAAAAAATATGTTTTTTAAAATATAAAAGTTTAGTTGAAAAATAAGAAAGTATTATTTTTTATTACTGCGAGTAATACTTTAAGCTATAGAATTATGAAAAATTTTTGAGTTAAAAAAAAAATTAGTTTTTATCTAAAAGTTTTAGAAACTTATCCTTTGCCTCGTCAATTGTCAACGGATAGTCATCTTCCATATCTATGCCTTCGGCTTCAAGCCTTTGGAACAGTTCAGTGACAATTGGAACTTCAAGGTTAGCTTGCTTTAAAATTTCTGGTTGAGAAAAGATATCTTTAGGTGTTCCTTCAGCAATCAACAACCCATCCACCAAAACAAATACTCTTTTAGCATAATCTGGAACCAAATCAACTTCATGTGTTGATATTATGATTGTAATTCCTTCATCATTGAGTTCTTTTAATAATTTTGTTAAATTGGTTACACCCTGTGGGTCAAGACCTGCAGTAGGCTCATCCAAAACCATAATTTCAGGTTTCATTGCAAGAATACCTGCAATAGCAACTCTTTTCTTTTGACCTCCACTCAAGTGATGAGGTGCCTTTTTCTCAAAACCGTTCATTCCAACACGAGCAAGAGCCTCTTCAACACGATCTTGGACCTCTTCCATAGAAAGCCCTAAGTTTAAAGGCCCAAATGCTACATCTTCCTCAACTGTTGGAGCGAAAATCTGGTCATCAGGGTTTTGAAATACAATTCCTACCTTTTGCCTGAACTTGAGCAGGGACTTTTTGTCATACTTTAATTCTTCACCGTCAATGAAAACTTGCCCTTCATCAGGTTCGTAAATACCATTCAAATGCAGGAACAATGTTGACTTTCCAGCACCGTTTTTACCTAAAAGAGCAACCATTTCTCCTTTTTCTACTTTTAAGCTAACTCCCTTCAATGCCTGATAATCCGCATTATATGAATATTTAATATTTTTAACTTCTAACATGATTGATTACTCCCTTTTTTGTGGTTCATAAATTGGCAATTCACCAGTGTACCCTCTGGAATCAAGAGAATGCTGTAATGTTTCACTCTTATCAAGAGATCGTAGAAAAATTGTACTTGCAAGTGCTCCTAGAGATTTAAATGAATTCCAATAGGAATGATATCCAAGTCTTGTTTCCTGTGCCTTCTGCATAGTGTCAATCTCATTTAGGAATATGAAAATTGAATTGTACATCAAAAGTGCAATCTCAATTACAATTCTTGGAACCTTCAATGTGGCCAGACAATGCAAAATCTTTGCAATTGGTGTGGTCAATGCCAAAAATCCAAGCAAAGGCAAACATCCAACAACTCTAAAGAATGTATAGACCCCATAGTGAAGGGAATCAGTTGTGACCACTATGCCAAATATTCCTGTTTCGTATATGACTTCTCCATTTCCAAAGAAGAATATCAGGAACAGACATGTTATGACTACAAATGCCATCGGAATTGATAAGAACTTAAGATATGATCTGAAATTTATCTTGGCCACTGCCAAAATGACAATGGACATCACTACAAAAATGAATATGTCGAAATATAGATTATCAAGAGCTAAAGTTAAAATCAACAGGAATATTGTCAGGAACAGTTTAAAATAAGGATTTGTTTCTGTCAACTCATTATGATGAGCAATATAATCCATATCAAATTTCATAAAAAATCACTAAAAAAAATAAGTTAAGAAGAATATTTATTCTTCTTTACCTTGTCCTCTCCAGTAACCGAAGAAGTAACCAATGATGATTGCTCCTATTGCTGCTTGAAGAGCGAATAATAAACTTTCGATTTCACCACTAGGTGGTTCCCATATAGACTGAGCCCATGGTTGGAAACCGGATGCTTCTACAGCTTCCCCTGCTGCATCGTCGGATCCACCAAAGTAACCGTCATCTTCTCCATGACCACTGAACATCACTAATGGTGCGATGAAGATAATGATACAAACTACAGCTAAAATAATTAATGTTGATGTTTTCATATTTATCACCTTATGCTTCATTAGGAGCTAATGCACCAAGTTTATCTAATAATTTTGGTTTGTAAGCTTTTAATCTGTCCCAGATGATTACTGTTAAAATACCTTCTCCAACAGCTAATGGGATTTGAGTAACCGCAAAGATAACTAAGAAGTTAGTTAATGCTGCACTGAATGTTGGTGCAGGGAATGCGAATGCTAATTGGAATGAGGTTGTAACGTAAGTTAACAAGTCACCTAAAAATGCTGCAAAGAATATTGCAATTGTTGATGATATGCCTGCTTTGGTAAAAGCTTTGTAAACAATCCAAGCTACGACAGGTCCAACGATACCCATTGAAACAATGTTTGCTCCTAAAGTGGTTAATCCACCGTGAGCAAGTAATAATGCTTGGAAAATAAGTACAATAGTTGCTAATACTGCAGTTACAGCAGGACCGAATAATGCTGCACCTAATCCGTTACCACAAGGGTGTGAACAACTTCCAGTAACAGAAGGTAATTTCAAAGATGATAAGATGAACATGAAAGCCCCACTCACAGCGAGTAATGCCTTGGATTCAGGGGTTTCATCTACGATTTTTTTGATTTGATAAATACCATAAGCGACAAAGATGATTGCTACAACGAACCATACAATACACCATTCTAATGGTAAGTATCCTTCCATAATATGCATAAATTTTTTCCTCCAAATATATCAAAACGAATTGATAAAATTCTCAATAAAAATTTAAATTATAATTAAAATTTAATAAAGTTTTATTGATAATCTTATTATATCACTTATTACATATAAATGTATAGTAAAAAGTAATACTAAAAAATTAGGCACACCTAATAATTTAATAGAATAAATAACAAAGTAGATACCATGAATGTAAAAAATAGTTTAATTTTAGCCCTCGATGTAATGAGTGAAAGTGAAGCCATTGACATGTGTGACTCCATTAAGGATTATATTGACACAATAAAAATAGGCTACCCACTCGCACTTGCGGAAGGTCTTGAAATCATCAATAAATTAAAGGACAAATTCGGATTCAAAGTGATATGCGACTTCAAGGTTGCAGATATCGATGCAACAAACTCCAAGATATGTGACGAAACCTTCAAGGCAGGAGCCGATGCAATAATATGCCACGGATTCGTCGGATCTGACAGCGTTCAGGCATGTCTTGACATGGCAAACAAACATGGAAAGGAACTGTTCTTACTGACTGAAATGTCCCACCCAGGAGCCAAGATGTTTCTGCAAAAGAATGCAGACGCAATAGCTGAAATGGGAGTCGAGATGGGAATCAAAAACTATGTTGCACCGGCAACAAGACTTGACCGCCTGTCAGACATAAGAAACATTGTTGGAGATGAGGCATATATCATCTCACCGGGCGTTGGAAAGCAAGGCGGAGACGGCAAGAAGACCTTGGAATACTCAAATGCAATAATTGTTGGAAGAAGCATTTACGAATCTGAAAATCCAAAACTTGCATGTGAAAATCTAATCAAATCACTTGAGTAATACTAAAATTATTTTAATAACAAAAAATAAATATATAAATGTTCTTAGTAGAGGGAACATATAGGTTAAATGGAGGTGAAAAGTATGGCATCTGAAGTAACAAAATTAATCATGGAAACTATTCTTGGATTAATTACCACTGCATTCGCATTCGTTGCAGGTTTAGCATGGAACGATGCAATCCAAAAATTAATCGAAAGTGTTATTGGAACCGGTGATGCTTTACCAAGTTTATTCGTATACGCTATTGTTGTAACCATTGTTGCAGTACTCGTTACCGTTATCCTCGCTAGAGTAGCAGGTAAAATGGGCGTAGAATTAGAATAAATAAAAAATAGAAAGGAATTTTATATTCCTTTTTTTAACTCTTTTTTTAATTGAACTTTTCAAAACAAATTCCTGCAATCACATAGAATATTTCAAATAGCAGGAAACAGACAAATATCCAGATACTGAATTGTCCTGTAATTGCAAGCAGACAAATGACTATTTTCATCACAAACCTGTATTCAAAGAACAGATTAAGGAACCTGTTTTCAGTCACTTTGGAAACCATCTCATGACCCACCTCATCGGCCAATGCCGCAAGGATACAGATTAACAGCACTATAAGGCTCAATTCTGGAATTCCAAATGCGAGGCAAATCACTATAAATACTATCAATGTGACTATATGATGAGTTCCATCCACCTTTAGGGCCAGAATATTACCTACAGGTATGGCTATGAAAATATATGCCGCACCAGCATCATAAATTGCCGCAACGGCTGAAGCTATTCCGCATAGAACTCCACAGATAGTGGCAAACTTCAAATCATTATTAACATCGAATAAGTCATCTGAATATTTCATGAAAAATCCAGACAATATGAATAAGATTGCTAAAATAATGTAACTCATCTAATCACCATTAATTTTATCCAAGGCAGCGGCATAGATTAATGGAAATATAACTGTAACGTCTCCAACAACACTTGCAAGGTTGGATCCGCATTTGGCTTTTGCCCAGGATTTCGCTTCCTCCAATGGAGCTCCGCCTAAGCTTCCGGCTTCAGGCCTGTCCATGGTAATCTGAATTGCAGCATCAAGGCCTCCCTTGATAACATTGGATGCTAATGTGTAATGTTTGGTAAGGCCTCCTCCCAAAAGGATTGCACCGACCTTTTCGGATTCAAACACGATGTCTGAGAGATAATGCATATCAGCGACGGCATCCACAACAAATTCATGGTCCTGTGAGAATATCCATAGCTGAAGACCCATCATTGAATCGATTAGTCCAGGAGCAAAAATTGGAATGTTATTTCTTGCAGCGGCAGCCACAAATGAGTTCTCATCATCAACCAAAAGGCCCACCTCATAAAGCAGTTCCTGAATTGAAACTATTGGCTTTTCAGAGGCTATCTTTTCATAGATTTTTATAATTTCTGTTTCAAAGACTGTGAAATCATCTGACCCTACATTGATATCAGCTATTCTTCCGATTCCTTCCTCATTCAGTTCCTCATCATCCTTGCCCTCGTGGCGATAATGAGCTCCTCCAAAAGCTTCAACAAGGTCATGAGTTATGTTGGCTCCGCTTGAAATAATCAGATTGACATGTCCCTCTTTAATCATTCTTGTGACAACATTTCTCATTCCACCCGGTATCAGAGGCCCTCCAAGACTCATGAACACGCTCATGTCCTCGTCCTGAATCATGTCTGCCATGACATTGCAAGCGCGTGCCACCCTTCCTGCACCTAAAACGCCTGACTGGTCAAACTGATCTATCAAGTCAATTATCTTCATACCATTGTCTACATTAATCTGGTTTACTCTCATTAAATCACTTAAAAATTAATTTGTATTGACTGGGAATTGTTCTAAATTAGTTATGCTTTCAATCAAGTCGGTTCTTGTAACGATTCCCAATAGAACTTGGTTGTTATCTGCAATAATCAATCTTGAAATTTCTTTTTTACGCATAACCTCAATTGCATTGGCTATCTTTAAATCCTCATTTACAATGACAACATTCTTGGACATCAATTCTCCAACACACTTGTCCTCATTATCATTAGCTATTGCATTGACCAAGTCTGTTAGTGTGAACACTCCAACAACCTTTCCATCTTTTATTACAGGAGCACCATCAATTCCATTATCCACAAGTTTTTTTGCAGCCTCTTTTACTGAGCAGTCCAAAGCAAATGAAATTACATCCCTGCTTGCAATGTCTCCTACAGTCTGTTTAGGAATGCTTCTGATGGTAGTGGTGTCGACCAATAGGATATTGTCCATATCATCACGGCCCACAATCTTTCCTATAACTCCCAAATTGTTCACTGGAGTCGGGCCGATCCTTATGGTATCACCCAAGTTCAAGTCCTTGATGCTTCCCAATACCTTGATTGCGGCTTCACATTCTCCTGGCTGAGGAACGCTTGTGAATTCAATTTTTGCAACGGAAATGTCTTCCACTTTTTTCCCATTCTTGAAGATTGGGACTATGGAATCATTGTCTGAAACAGAAATGTTTAATGCATGATAAGCTTCAATTGTTGGTTTATATCCTCCTCTAGGTCCAGGTACACCTTTAACTAGACTAAGGCTTCTTAACGATTGCATCTGGTTACGTATTGTTCCTGGGTTCCTATTCATCACCTCAGCAATGTCTTCGCCCTTAATAGATTTACCATTAGAGGATTGATATAAATTAATCAATGTTTGTAAGATTTCCTTTTGAACAGAAGTTAACATGTTTTATCCCCTTATAAACTAAAATAATATTACTATTTATGTTAAGTATAGTTTATAAATGTTAATGATAAATAATGATAATTTATTAAAAAAATAGAAAAAAAGAGAGAAATGATTATTCAATCAATTGTTTTAAATCATTTCTTATAATTGAAGTTGCGTCAAATCCCTTGATTGCATCAACCATTTCAGGGAATTTCGCCTTAGGAATCAATACGTTGATTTGTGAGAAATCGGAACCCGGAGTGATTGTAGGTTCATCAGCACATAGCTTATTGTCAATCAAATAGTTTGAAACCTCTTCAATCTTATTATTGGCAATGTTGAATTTCACATCAAAGAATCTTTTTGCGGTGATTGCACCAAGCAGTTGCTCATAGATCATCTTTGCCTTTTCAAGCTTGTCTCCAGTGCAGCTAACTCCCGCATAAAGGCCTGCTGAAGAGTGCAATATTGTTTCGATTTCCTTCAATCCTGCCTTTTTAAGGCTGCTTCCGGTTTGGGTGTTGTCAACAATCAAGTCTGCACCCTTTGCAATGTAGACTTCAGTTGCACCGTCTGAGTTGATGACCTGAACCATCTCATTGTCACCATCGGTCAAACCTCTAACCTGCACGAACGGCACTGCATCACCATATAACTCTTGATAAACCTCATTTTCCATGATGAATTTCCTGGTCAAGTTAGGATATTCAGTAAAGCATAATATTGGAGTTTTCCTATCCTTGTTTGCCCTGAACAAATCAGATAGATTGTCATATGGTGAATCTTTAGGAACAGCAACAATCAAACGGGTCTTACCATAATCCAAATCACCAATCTTTACGGTATTTGTTTTTCTTAAAACAGATTCCTCTTTAATCCAGTCCTCACCAACAATTGCAATATCAACCATTCCTCTGTTTAGCTCAACAGGTGTGGATTGTGGACGGGTCAGGAATGCCACGATATCTTCATCGTTTAAAATTTCAATTTCATAAGATTCATCACCAGGTTCGTATCCTTTAACCTCATAACCGGCATCAACAAACAACTGATAAGTATTACCTCTTTTAACATTATTCAAACTTCCCTTTGGAAGCCCTAAAATTATTTTTCCATTCATATTAATACCTACAAATAAGATTATTCATTTTAATATATAATAATTTGGATAATTTAAAAAAATAAGTAATAAAAAATTTACAAAAAAAGAAAAATATTAGTTGTGATACGGTTCACAACTTTGTCTGTTCAATGCATGCTTGTGTGCGTGCATATGCTTGATTCCATTTTCGGTTTCAATCTCATCAATTATTTCAATTCCTTCATGAGAGTGAGTGTGTTCACCGTCATTGTGGAAGTGATAGTGGGAATGTTCCACATTTTCAGTGTCGATCTTTTTAATTGAATCGTCGAAATGCCTATCATAAAGCAATGCAGCATTTAAAACCACCAAACAGGAACCTGCATTGTGCACAATAGCTCCAGTTACAGGATTTAAAAGTCCTAAAACAGAACATATTATCGCCACTGCATTGATTGTCATTGAAATTGCAATATTTGCCTTGATTGTGAATAGGGTTGAATTTGAAAGTTTCTTAAGGTATGGAATCTTACCGATATCGTCACCTAAAAGCGCAATGTCAGCTGCCTCGATTGCAACGTCACTTCCTACAGACCCCATTGCAACACTGACGTCAGCGGTCTTGAGTGCAGGCGCATCGTTTACACCGTCACCAATCATACATACCTTTTTGCCTTCCCCTTTAAGCTTTTCAATCCATGAAAGCTTTTCTTCAGGAAGCAAGTTACCGAAAACCTTGCCTATTCCAACCTGTGAAGCAAAGTAATTAGCAGTTTCTGTGTTATCTCCTGTGAGCAATATGGTTTCAGTGCCCAATTCATGAAGGTTTTCAATCATTCCCTTTGAATCCTCACGAATCACATCAGACAAACCGACCAAACCAACAACCATGCCGTTCAATGCAACGATGATTGAAGCCTTACCTTCATTTTTAAGTTTATCTAAATCGCTATCGACATTGAATTCAATGCCGTTTTCACTGATAAATTTGGAGTTTCCAGCATATACCTTACCATAAGAATTCATACATGATACTCCTTTTCCAGGATACATCTTGAAATCTTGTGGCTCTTCGATTTCAACTTCAAGTTCTTTTGCATTATTTACAACGGCTTTAGCCAATGGGTGTTCACTTAACTTTTCACAGGATGCTGTGAGCTTAAGCAAATCCAATTCTGTCAAATCGTCATTTAAAGAGATAACATCAGAAACCTCTAAATTACCGTAAGTCAAAGTACCGGTCTTATCGAACACTAAAGTGTTAAGTGCACCTAATGTTTCTAAGGCCTCACCGGATTTGATCAATACACCATATTTGGTTGCCTGACCGATTGCAGCCATGATAGCAGTAGGTGTTGCAAGTATCAATGCACATGGGCAGAATACAACCAGAACGGTTACTCCTCTTTCAATATTGCCGGTTACCAACCATGCAGCAATTGCAACTATCAATGCAACAGGAACCAGCCAGGTTGCCCATTTATCTGCAATCCTTTGGGTAGGAGCTTGCTTTTCGTCAGCAGCCTTAACAAGGTCAATCAATTTTTGAAGTGAAGAGTTTTCACCTAGACTTGTAGCCTTAATGTCAATAGCACCGTACATATTCATTGTTCCACAGAATACCTCATCACCCACTTCCTTATCTATAGGTAGGGATTCACCAGTCATGATTGATTGGTCAAGTGAAGTTGTACCGCTTATGATTTCACCATCCACAGGTACGCTTTCACCAGGAAGAATCCTTAAAGTGTCCCCAAGTTTAATCTCATCTACAGGAACCATCTCTTCAACACCGTTGACGATTTTTCTTCCGGTCTGTGGAGTTAAGTTAATTAGGTTTCTTAAACCTTTTTTAGCTCTTTCGACAGTCCAGTCTTCTAAAAGAGCACCTAATGCCATAATCCATGCAACTTCTCCGGCTGCAAATATTTCACCAATCAATAGTGATGCAACCATTGCAATAGCAATCAAGAGCGCAGATGAAATCCATTTTTCACGGATCAATCTGGTCATTGCTAAAAGTAACATTGGAATACCACTTATTATTACTGCTCCCCATGCGGGATCTAAGTAAATAGGTGTTTTAATTCCAAATATCATAAAAATTACTGCAATCAATAGAAATATACCTGAAATAATGGTCATTTTCAAGCTGAATAGAAAATCAGTAATTTCATCAATCACATTACACACCTTCTTAATAATTATTTTAATAGTAAAAAGTATTACTTTTTTTTAATTTATTTAAATACTCAGTATTACTATATTATAATTTGAAAGTCATAATATATAAAAGTATTACTTTTTTCAAATTCATTTATATACTAAGTATTACTAAAAGGCATTACCTCTAAAAAATAATAACAAAAAAAGTAATGCAAATCCCATCTTATGATGAAATTAACTGTAAAAATAGATAAAATTCATATTAACAATATAAAAAAATTATTGCGTAAAAAAAGAGATAATTTCAATTATTAACTAAAAAAAAGAAGAAAAAAATCATTCTTCTTCAATTTTCTCATAATTCATAC
>R25__coassemble_764_pt1 | contig 17952 bp, 19 predicted proteins | sample R25__metabat2_low_PE_004 | metagenome-assembled genome bin R25
GGAAAGGTAATTTCACTGATTTGCCTGTTTATTCCAATGGAGCTAAGATCAATTATACTGTTAAAGAGGTTAAAGTTGCTAATTATACTGTTTCAGTTACTAACAGTACTCTTGGTAATTATACTTTGACTAATACTCATGTTCCTGAGGTTACTAGTGTTAATGTGACTAAGATTTGGAACGATTCTAATAATCAGGATGGTTTAAGGCCTGCTGTGGTTACTGTTGAGTTGTGGAATGATACTGGTTTGGTTGGTAGTGTTGATTTGACTAATGCTTCTGGTTGGAAAGGTAATTTCACTGATTTGCCTGTTTATTCCAATGGAGCTAAGATCAATTACACAGTTAAAGAGGTTAAAGTTGCTAATTATACTGTTTCAGTTACTAATTCAACTTTAGGTAATTATACTATTACCAATACTCATGTTCCTGAAACCACTAGCATAAATGTCACTAAGGTTTGGAATGATATGGATGACTATGATGGCATCAGGCCGGATAACGTCACTGTTGTATTGTTAGCAGATGATGATGAGTATGGCCGTATCGTTTTAAACGACAACACTGGTTGGAAAGGCAATTTCTCTGATTTACCTGTTTACAAAGATGGTAAGAAAATCACTTATAGTGTTAAGGAGATTGAAATTTCAAATTATACTTCTGAAATTACTCAAGTTTCTAACGGCACTTTTGTAATCAAGAACACTCACAATCCTATATGTGATTTGGTAATCAGCAAGTATGTTAACGCAACCAAGGTATTCGTTAATGATACTGTGGAATGGAACATAACTCTCGTTAATAAGGGACCTTCTCATGCAGTTGGTGTTGTTGTTAATGACACCTTGCCTGATGGTTTGAAAATCGTCAGTTCAAGTGTGACTGCCGGTAGATTTGATGAAAAAACTAGGATTTGGAAGATTGATGCATTAGATGTTAATCATCCTGTTTTCCTTATTTTAGTTACTCAGGTTGTAACTAACGGCACCTTCACAAATGTTGTGGTTGTAAATTCCACAACCCCTGACTCTAACGAAACAAACAACAAGGCAAACAACACAACTGAAGCTGATCCTATTTGTGATTTGGAAATCAAAAAGCTTGTAAGCTCCAAAAAAGCCTATGTGGGTGAGGAGTTAACATGGACCATTATTGTAATAAATCATGGTCCTAGCGATGCTTTTGATGTTAAGGTTCAAGAGGACATTCCAAGTTCATTGAGATTTATAAGCTACACTGCTACTAAGGGTAAATACGACAAAAACAGCCAAGTTTGGACAATCGGTAAGCTGGAAAGCGGTTCAAGTGTGACTCTCACAATTGTGACTGAAGTCTTGAGCGTTGGAAACATTACAAATCCTGTGGAAGTCAATTCATCCACTCCTGATTCAAACAAAACCAACAACAAGGCAAACAATACCACTGAAGCCTCTGAAATCTGTGATTTGGAACTTGTAAAATCATCAGACAAGAAGGTTTACCGTGTCGGCGATACCATGCACTGGATTATTGAAGTGGTCAATCATGGTCCATGCACTGCAAAAGGTGTTTGGGTCAGTGATGTCATGCCATCCGGCGTGAAATACATTGGTTATTCCGCTTCAAAAGGTAAATACGATAAAGCAACTGGAAATTGGACAATAGGCAATTTGGCAAAAGGTGAAAAGGTCACTTTGGACATCTTGTGTAAAGTGATCTCTCCGGGTTTAATTACCAACAACGCTAACGTAACAACCAGCGTTAACGAAAGCGATTTGACTAACAATTTCGATAACGCTACTGTTAAAGTTGTTAAAAACGATGAGCCTGTACCACCTACTCCAAAACCGGATGTTCCGGTTCCAGAACCTATTCCTGAACCTGAAAATCCAGTTCCTCAAACAACTATGCATGCTACTGGTAACCCATTGGCATTCCTTTTAGTTGCTATTTTCGCAATATTTGGTGCATTTTGGTCAAGGAAAGAACAAGAATAATTCAAAACGGAAATTAAAATAACTAGATTTCATATCTAGTTACTTTTTTATTTTTTTAGGGCAATTTTTTACGTACGAGAAACTTATTTTTATTTGTTTAATATTGGTTAGCGGATGCTATGAAAACATCAAAAAATCAAAACCTTTATATACTACCTGAAAGTAATATTAATGTGCACTTTAAATTATTCGAAAATTTAACCACATCATTTAAAAAATTGTAATCGAGACTCTATACGAACTTTTTGACATTAAAAAGGGGCTGATAAAAAATGACACCACAAGTGAAGCAAACTGCATACTGGAGTGCAGGGTTCTTTTAGACCGCAATGGTTGTCAACACAAGACAACCGTATCAACCAAAATCAGCAATTGTAATCAGATATCATAGCACATGCTATGTTTGAACTATAACTATCATCATTTAGAGGAATAATAATGGAGACTACCCAAAAGATTAATGTAAATGTTAAAAAGACTGTCGAACAATCAGTAGCCGGAAACAGCGAGTTCCATTTCTATGTGGATGAGCTTGCGGCGGACAACAGCATGCCCACCTACATCGGCAGGGCGGATGAGAAGTACACATTCGATGAGATGGATGAGGCCTTCTTTGAGTTTCTTGAAAGGAAATCACATCAGGATGGAATATTCATAAGACTTGTATTTTCCATGTCTGATGTCAGGGACGGTGAAACTTCGTTCATTTTGGAATACGGAAACATGAAGGAGAATTTCACACCAAAAGACATTGACGATGTCCTGGTCTTTGAATTTGCCGACTTTGGCATTAAGGTCAAGGAGGGGGAGGTCACTTTCGGTGCATCAGTGGAAAACGGCTGCGGCAGGGGAGTTCACTTTGCCGAGTTCGGGTCAAATGACGGAAACAGACAGTTCCTGTCATTGGAAAACCCGTTGAACAAGCGTGTCATTGAAATCATGGAGGGGATGATAAAATGATAACAAACTTATTGACAGCGGTCCAGCTTGTGATAGTGATATTTTCACTTCTGCTTGTGTTTTACAATCTCATGAGAGGTGACAACAAGACAAGCACATATCTTGGACTGCTTTTCAACACATGCCTGTTATGGTTGACTGTAATTTAGTTGAGGTTTAAATGGAGCTTGATTTGGTTAGATATTCATCAGAGATTTATGAGTTCCTGAGTGTCAATACACTTAGGAAAATTGACTACGGAGTGTTGGACTTATCAGAAGTAAATGATTACGGATTAAGAGAGGTGCTGTATTTCCTGGAGGAGCTTTTGACCATGGAGTTGAAGGTGAACTACCAGGAGAATGAAACCGGGCTCTTTCGGGTTCAGGTTTCAAGGGGAAAGTATTGCTATAGGGAATTTGGCCACATCATCGAAGCTGATTCCATTGGGGAGTTAAAGGAATTGGTTTTAGGTGAAAACAGAATTTGGTATGTGTTTGACGAAATTTTGGCACAGGAATGTGCAGGATATATTTAACAAGGGGGAGTTATATGGCAAGAACTCATAAAAAAATTAGGCCAAAAGACGTGTATTTCAACCGTGAGAGGAAAATCAATAAGCTGATCAACAGGTTCATGAAGTTCATATTTCACAGCAATCTGAACAACCTGGACATTTATGACGAGACAAACAGGCTGAGACTGGACATAAAGATGAATTTCGACATGCAATCGGAGGAGCTTCACATGCAAAGCAGGCGAAGGAGATTCGTATACTATGACCAGCTCTCCAAGTTCAAGACTGTCTACAGCATCTGGAAGAAGAAGTCCTTCCCTGCATTCATCACAAGGGTCTTCGATTTGCCTGAGCACCTGATAAGTTCCCTTGAGTGGTTCTACAAGGGTTTGAAAATGGGTTATGCAGTGAACTATTCAATATTTTAGGAGGGATCATATGGATTCAAGTTGTTTTGAGATAATCAAAGAGGTTTCACGTCCTCAAATAGCAGGAGGCAACAATGAGAACATGTCCTAACTGCAGCAGGAGCATTAATGAAAGCTTCACCTATTGCTGGCGGTGCGGATGCAATCTCGAGGAGAATTCCCTTGGAGATTTCACGACACCTCACATGAATGTCTTTAGGCAGGATGAGGATTACATTTACATTTTCTCCGTCCATGGAAGGCAGGTGGTTTTAAAAGCCTCAAGCATCGATGAGCTCAGGATGCTTGCCCACATGAACAAGTTTCCATGGAAGGACACAGAAATCGAGGATTTAAACTGATCCTTGATTTTTTTCACGATGACAGCTGTTTAACTGGGGTTTTTGATATAATCATTTTGTTCACCTTTGTTTTTACAACTCCTATTTTAAAATTTTTCCCCGGTTAAACAGTAATAATATGCTATTTTTAAAAAGTTTTTTAATCTATCTAAAACAAATACAAACTTATAATGATTAACGAAGTTACAATTTCAAGGTTGGATGAACTTATTGGGGACTATGACACTCCATTTTTCAATTATCTGCTCTACTCATATGGATTGAGCCTTAACGATTGCGAGGTCATAATTGCAGATTTGAAAAGCGACATCGATTCAAACAGGGTCATAGTCGATAATCTGGTTTCCACTTTGGAGGACTATTTCAAAAGAAAGGTCATTGAGCTTGAAAAGGAATCCAAGCTTGAATATCTCTCTGATTTAATCAGTCCCGAAGGCGACTATTACGACAGGTTTCTCAAGGCATATGACCTGAGCCCAAATGAAATCCACCTCATCCATTCCAAGGTCGAGGCCAAGATCATGGAGGACAACATCACCGACTTTGAAATCAAGCGTTACCTTGACTACTATTTTGCAAATGCGGTCAAGCAGGGCTCATATTTCAGGGACCTGGACAGGATTGTCGGCAATGCATATGACACGTTAATCATAGAGAAGGCCAAAAGGGACTATCCCATACTGGTTGACAGGGACATTGTCAATATAGTTTTAAATATAAGGGGAAAGATTATAGATGCCGTGGAATTCAAGAAGGGCATCAAGCATGAGTTTTTTGTCCAGTGCATGCGCAAGAGTGAGGCCAAAAAGGCCAAAGCATTGTCAAATCTCGAATATTATGTTGAGGGAAGCGGCGATTCGTTTTCCCACTTTGTCAAGTCCAAGGGCCTGACCAGACAGGAGGGAAATGCGATTGTTTTCCAAATCAAAGAGGAGATTTCCCGTGGAATGATTCAGCCCAAATGGGTTGATGGTGTTTTTTTAACCAAACGATTTAATGAGTATAATGAGAGAGAGTAGCGTTTTTACTTTTCTTAAAAGTAAATATAGGAATTTATATGACCTTTGCGAGGTCATGGAAAAGCTGATTGTTGTTCGCAAATATCATCTTGCAATGGCAACAGCCAAAGCCATCCTTGATTTGTTTTGCAAGCAAACGGATAGGAACCTAGTGCTCACTATCGATGTATTTAATGATAGCTCTCTTACATTATCTGAAAGGGAAATGAAAAGTGTCCATAAGATATTGTTCACATATATCTATGAAGATTACTTTGAACCAATTGAGCAATTTTTGAAGGTTGACTACGAGTATGACTTCACGTTTCTGGGCCACAACCCGAAAATCACAAATGACGACATATACCTCATCATCAACAACCTGAATGTGAACTCAATAGCGCCTCGGCTTGTGGGCCTTGAGGGTGATGAACTTATACAGCTTGAGGACCTTGGTGCCGAGGACAAGCGAAATGTTCTTGATTTCATCGAGGGAAACATCAACGAGTTCATCAAGAATCACATATTGACATTGAGGCTTTTCGACAGTGAGGGAAATCCCCTTAATCGCCAATTGAACTTTGAGGCCGTAAAAAAGATCGACTACTGCAAGATAAGGGAAATTCCTCCCGACGTCGAGCTGGACGAGCATCAGGAAAGGGCAGTCAAGTACACGGAAAAGCCGCTGGTGATAAATGCAGGCCCCGGTGCCGGAAAGACCCGCGTGATTATTGAAAGGGTATGCCATTTGATAAGCGAAGGCGTTGACGCCGAAAGCATACTGGTCATCACTTTCACCAACAAGGCGGCCGAGGAGCTTCGCGAAAGGTTCAAGAAGGATACAAAGCTTGAATTGAACACAATTAGCCAGATGAGGATAAGCACAATACACAGCTTCTGCAGGGCAATCCTTCAGGAGTTCTCAGACATTCCCTACAACCTTCTAAAAAGGGAGTCCGAGCGAAACCTGTTTTTCAACAAGCACAAGCATGAGCTCGGATTCAAGGGCCCCGCATTCCTTAGAAACTACGAGTCAGGACAGGTCCTGAAGAAGTATGACGAGTATGCCCTCTTTGAGGTCGACTCAGAAGGACTTATAGATTATATCGAATCAAAATTCCAGCCTTCAGAGGAGTATCTTGAATATATTGGGGATTACTACGCCTCACATGGGGAGAACATGTACCCTTCCAAAAAGGAGATAAAGCAGCGCCATTTCCAATGCGACGTCTACAAGGCAAGGTATCTCCAGATTGCAAAGTCCTACAATGACTGGATAGATTTGATGGAAAGGGAGCATGTATGTGACCAGAATTACCTTCTAATCAAGGCATTGGAAATACTTTCGGATGACGACAACCTGAAGAGGGTCCAGTACACAAACATACTCATTGACGAGTTCCAGGACACCGATGCGGTTCAGATGCAGATATTCGAGAGATTGAAAGGCAAGTCAGACACATACACCGTCGTTGGGGATGCCGACCAGAGCATATATTCGTTCAGGGCGGCAAATCCGAAGTTCTTCAACGACTATGCCAAAAGCGACGAGTTCGAAAACAAGGTACTGGTCAACAACTACCGCTCAACCGCCGAAATCGTCGACTTCAACGAGAAGTTCATACGCGAAAAGCGGGAGGCCAAAAAGGACCTGAGGACAGTAAACGAGTCCAAGATGCCGGTCTATCTTCTGGAAAACCACGGGTCTGACGAGGAATACAAGGGAATCGCATACATTATCAAGAACCTGAAGGATTCCGGAAAGATATCAAAATACAGTGATGTCTGTGTGCTTTTCAGAAGCCACAAGGACAAAAAAGACATTCTTGACGAGTTTGACCGCCAGGACATTCCATATTACCTCAAGGGAATTGACGATTTGATCTATCAGGATGAGGTCAAGGCGATGCTTGCCCTTCTATGGTACATGCTGCCATTTGACCCCACAAGAATCGCATACTACGGTGACGGAGGCCAATGGATTAACCTCTCGTCATTCACAGACAAGTACTATGAGGCAAGCAAGGTGTTCAAGCTCTCCGCCAGGACAATGGACATTTTAAATGACATAGAGTCAAAATACCATGCGAATGTTGTTAGAATCAAGAACAACTATGAGGCGTTGGATTCCACTTTGAAGTCCAAGTCAATAATGGATGTCGTTCGTGACTATGCAGATGACGTTCTGGATGAGATGTTCGCCCGTGTGGGAAGCATTGACATCAGCAACTATTCCAGGGATGAGCTTATGGGCATTGGAATAACTGATGAGCATGACCTTGACTTTTTCGAGGATTTAAATGAGCTTAAATCATCATTGGCGGAAGTTAGAATGACCTCCCTTCAGATATTCTATGAACTGCTCAAGATTACCGGATACAGCGACGAGCTTCTATCAAGAAAGGACTTTGATGCCAAAAAGGCGTCACTCAACCTTGCGCTGATATCCGAGATAATATCAGACTATGAAAACATCATGGGCAAATACGACCTGATTGGACTTTTCAACTATCTCTACCGTTCACTCAAGTACTACTCCTGCCCGATCAATGAGGAGGAGGACAACTCGCAGAAGGTCCACATAATGACCGTCCACAAGGCCAAGGGGCTTGAATATCCTGTTGTAATCACCGCTTCCATCAAGGACAGAAGCTTCCCATTGACATTCTCAAAGCAAAGGAAGGACCATATATTCAACAACAATCCCGTCTATCCGACACCGAACAGGTTTTTGAAGTACAAGATTTCAGAGGACCTGGAGGCTCAGGAATTCAACCGTGAGGAGGAAAGGGTGGTCTATGTTGCAAACACCCGTGCCGAAGAGCTGCTTATACTCTCAGTGGTGCTGCCCCGTGCCGGAATATTCATACCTGGCGTCCTTAAGGGTTATGAGGACGACCTTGTAAAGATTGAGCCGAGCGATGTCATTGACATGAAAAAGGTGACATCACACATGATTGCAGACACAAACCTCTTCAACCAGATTGAGTTTGAAAGCGTTCTCGATGATTATCTCGTGTGTCCCCTCAAGTACAACCTTGAAAACAACCTGAAGTTCAAGAACCCGAAAAATATCAACAAGTTCATAGACTCAAAGCTGCGTGTGGTCATAAACAGGCTTCACAATGACAAGTTCATGACAGACTGGGACAGGGAAAGCATAGAGTACTTGGTGTCTGAGGTGATACGCTCATATTCATTCTCTTCAGGCGAAAAGGCGCTTACGGAGCTTTTCAACAATTTCACCGAGTACTGGAACGACTACGGAAAGAACTTCGATGTAGTTGAAACCGCATTCAACGTAAGCCTTGAGGTTGCAGGATATGACATTAACGGTGTCATAGACCTTATTGTCCGTGACGGCGACGGCGTGAGCCTTGTTCACTTCATAAGGACAAGGGACTCCATGAGAAATTACCACTCATTCTATATGGATCTTCTCAGCTATTATGCAATTGCACTTAAGGAGAGGATGGACGTTGAGGTAGAAAACCTGATTCTATACGTTCTGGATGAGGCAAAGCTGTATGAGAAGGAGTTCAAGCCTAATGAGTTTACTCATGACTATCTTGAAAGCGTTGTCGAGTGCATTTCATCCAATGACTATTCAAAGCATCTTGTGAACTGCGACAATTGTGAGTTCTGTGGCTTGACTTGTCAGGTTGAAAGGCAATGAAATATTGTTATTTGATTGAAATCTTATAATTTATTCTTAATATTGTTTTTAATTCATTAAATTTACTTTATATCAAATATAACAACTTTTAATACTTTAATTGATATATTACCTATTGGTGATTAGTATGCCATTGGGTAAGGATACTACATTTAAAGTTATTGGAAAAGATTTCCTAAAAAAGTTTCTTGAAATATTCGGTTTTGAAATTGAAATTGATTATTCCCAAATCGAAGAGCTGACAGGAGACTTGGTTCTTCTTGAGGGGGAAGTCAAGAAACCCGATGCAGTATTTTCCGATGGAAAAGTAGTTTTGATGTTGGAATATCAAAGCACTAAACTTGATATAGATGATAAAAAACGCTTTAAAGTTTATGTAAGCGTTTGGGATTTCCAGAAAAACAAGGATAATAAACAGATTATCTTTGCTGTAATATCAACAGTTGATGAGTCGGGAATGGCTGAGTATAGCCTCAACGATTGGGACATTTTTAAATTCCCAATACTATCACTTAAGGATTTGGATTTAAAGCAAATTATATATACTATTGAAACAAAAATTAAAAATCAAGACACATTTAGTGATAGGGAACTCATAGAGTTGGCCATAACTCCAATTCTTCACACAAATAGAAAAGATATTATTGACCAGTTCTTTGAAACTGCCGATTTGATATCAAGAATCAGCTTTCCCAATGAGGACATTAAGAATTCTGTTTGTGGATTGGTGCTGATGCTGACCAACATATATTTTGATGAGTTGGAAGAGGTTAGAAAAAAGATTCAAGGTGTTTATATGGGAAAAATTGATTGTGTTGTGGAATTCGGTCAAGAGAAATATGAAGCGGGTCTTAATGATAGATCAGAGGATTTTGCATGTAGACTTATAAAGGAAGGTAGTTTTTCAGATGAAAAAATATCCAAATTAACTGATTTGACTTTAGAAAGAATTATTGAATTAAGGAATTCCCTTTAATATTCAATAACTTTTTTTATTAATGGAATTTAAATATTATACTGATGACTCCATTAAACATTCCAGATGAATTGGCATATGAAACCGCCTCCGATAAGGTAAGGCTTTCAATAAATGGCAAGTCCACCAATTGGATTTGTAAAGATGACTCATTTTTAAAAAGAATTGATGAAAGCAATTTAAATCATGACAGATTATGCAAACATCTGGAAAAGGAAATTGAAATTAAAAATGTCTTGGATGAGGGATTAAGCCATTTGGGCCGTGAAAGCTATCCGAAAGCTGTTTTTAAATTTGATGAAGTTCTCTATTATGATCCTGATTATGCAGAGGCATTAATCAACAAATCCCATGCACTTTTTGCCCAGAAGCATTTTGTTAAGTCATTGAGATACTATAGGCGTTCGGTCAAAGCCGATTCGAGCTTGAGGGATGATGAATATTACAGGCTGCTTTTAAGAAGCGCAAATGACGAGAGAAGCAACTTTCCAAAAATCAAGATGAACATCTACGCAGGCGATGAGCATTTCACAAGGGGAGAGTATGAAAAGGCTGTCGAGTCATACGACAAGGCTCTCATGAACCCTTCAAGGTTCAAGGAAAAGATTTTATCAAAGCTATTGAACAAGAAGGGAATGGCGCTTCTAAAGCTTGAGGAATTCGAAAGGGCATACGATTGCTTTAAGGCATCAAAAAATGAGTTCGGCCATTTCGGTTGTGGAGTCTGTGAGCATGAGCTCAATCTGGAAATCAACGACGAGTTCAAGAGACTGCTTGACATCGACAAGAGGTCTCAGTTGAGGCAGGCCATTGTCCTGAAGGAATCCGGATTTGAGGAGGAGGCGTTTCTAATCTCAAATCATCTCTATGAGAATCATTTCAAGTGCGATGATTTCTACCGCATGTTGATTGGGGTTAGGTCTGACCTGGTAAAATCCTAAATAATAAAATACTATTTTTGATATATTTATTATCATGAAGTTTTCAGGTTTCATGAACGTGTACCAACTTGATGACATGAGCTGGGAGTACCAGTTCGGGGACAAGTCACTTAAGGCGGCAACCCTCAAGGATCTTGAGGTTCTGGTTAGCCTTTACGGATTGAAATGGTCCAAGCTTGATGAGAATCTCGCCAACAAGTCCCTGGAAATCGACAAGAACAACAGCACCGGATTTTTGAATGTCTATTTCAAGGATGATTTCTGGTATTATCGTGGCTCTGATTTGAGGTCACATTCACTTGAGGTCTTGAAAAAGAAGGTCATCTCCGAAGGTCTTGAGTGGAAGGAAACTGACAGTGATCTTGCCTATAAGAACATGAAGTTGGATTCAAGAAGGTTTAAAAAATAGTTTATATTTCTTTATTTTTATTTTTAAGATTATTTTACTTGATTTATTATTGATAAGGAAAAAATTGTATGAGAATGTAATATTGCTTTGATGAATAAGCATAATTATTTATATTAAGGTTATACATACCATTAATTAAAGTTTAACATAGTTATCATGAAAAATTGCTTTTCCAACTTAACACCACAGATTAGCGAGTTGAAAAAAATGATTAATGAAGTAAATCAAGTAACTGTCCCAATTGCTTTAAGCAAAGCGGCTCAAAACGCATACGAAAAATTTAAAAAAGTGGTTTTGAGGATATTCGCATTGCTTAAAAAAGATAATCCTGAAAAAGATCTAAAAGAAGAATTTTATGAGTCCTATATTGATTTTGCCCGTAAATTAGATAATGAGGGATTGAAAGAAGAATCAACATGTTATATGGCAATTTGTTCCATGTATTTTAACGTAATGGACAATCCGGAAGTTTTAATGGCTCATGAAAGTTTTTTCATTGACCTTTTCAACGCTTTTGATGAATTGATTCATTTTAGTGGAGAAAAATATAATGAAAAATTTCAAGAATTTTTAAGATATAAAAGGAAAATGCAGGAGTATTTCTATACTGAAGTGGCTGAACATAGTAAATATTACGATAAGGATGTTTGTAATGAGATAATCAATTGTTTGGTTGGTGATTTGGATGAATGATGTTTTCATTGGCACTAATTTGGCAATTGCATGGGTATTTGAGTACGTGATTTATGGAGAAGTAAAGTTAATTACTTCTCACGTCTAAATATTGCAACGACACATCCAATCAGCAACAGCAATATTGGATTTCCGGTTGCCTTGTCTGTTTTTATTCTTGAATTTTCAGTAATTTTGTGAGTTTTAGTCTTTTTAGAATCAGTTGAATTATTATTTATTTTCTCGGTTGTGGTCTTTTCAGTTTGATTGGTGTTTGTATTGTCGGTTTCATTGGTGGCGTTTTCTGTCTTGTTTGTGATGTTTTCAGTTGTGTTTGCAGTGTTTTCTATTGTCCTGAATGTTATCTTGTATCCGAAGTAGTTCTGCATGTCGTCATTCAGAGGGTCAAACACTTCAAAGTCGAAAACGGCTTCCGTCGTGTCGTTTATCTTTTTGGTGGCGCCATGATCGGGAATTGTCCTTCCGTTTTCAGCATCCTTGAGGATTGCCTGGGTGATTTCGTTGGTGCTGTCCAGGTAATACCTGTCGGAAAAGTCCCATATCACTTCGGCGGTGGCATCGGCATCCTTGATTGCGAAGTCATAGTAGTCCACAAAGAGTATCTTCAGATAGTTGCCGATCGGTGTGTTGTATTTGTTGTTCATCGCATGGCTAGTGTCTTTTGGCGTGAACTCGCTTCCGACTTCGGCATGGTCCTTTGAAAGGTTGATGCAATAGCCGTTGTATCCGTCGCTGAATGTGATGTTTCTTATTCCGCTTTGCTCTGCATTTACATTTTCGCTGTCAATTATCTCTTCTTGCGTATCGTCGGATGTTTGTATGTTTGTATCGTTTGTGTCGTGGGCACAAGCTATCCCAATACCGCTTAAGAATATCAATGATATGAACAGGATCGTCCATATTCTTTTCGTCATATTATACCTCCCTTTTTTGATAATTATTATTATATCATTCAACATATTTAATATTTACTTGATATTGTTTAGTTATTAACTAATTTAATTGAATATTATCAATTTATTATACTGTTTATTAAACACTGTTATATTATGACCAGTTTGTCACTTGTTTTTAACAATATTGAAATGTTCTTTAAAATGTTCATTAAAAAATAAAAAAAGCAACATATTTTTCATATATTTTTAATCGGTAATTTGAAATATGAACAGTGATGTAAAATCAATATGGCAAATTTAAAAGAAGTAATAAAAAAAGAGGAAATTGTTAAATGAGCTCAAGCGCATCCTTGACTTGCAGAAGCTCATAGAGCCTTACGCTTTCATAGATGATGTTTTTCTGGGTCTTTGCCGAAACGATTTCCTCAATTGGTCGGCGCTTTGCCCAGTTGTACTCGCTCAGCTTCATGGTGATGTAGTGATACTTCTTCTTGAGGACCTTGGCCGGATCCAATGTGAAATGGTAGCAGTTCTTCTGGGTGTGGTGCTTGATTCTGCAAAGCGATGACATGCTGAAGCGCTTGTAGTTCTTGCAGTAGAAGCATCCCAGGCACTTCTCATGGACGACGTGGAATGTCATGAGCATGAGCTGTCTTACCTCATCATCGCTCGGCTCGTCAAAATGGTCTAGAATCTCGTCTTTCTCGTGAAGCTTTTTCTTGATATGTCTAACTAACCTTTCGTTCATGATTATCCTAAAAAATAGTAAAAAAGAGGAATTATTCCTCAAATACGTCTTCGCCGGTATAGCACTTGCTGTCGCTTTCCCCAGCTTTCAAGACCTGGAATCTGATGATTTGGGTGTACTTTTCATCATCAAAGGTGGTGTCTGAGAACTCATCAATCACCTTGTCGAACTGTGAGGTCCTTCTGAGGAAGTCTGCCTTTATGAGAAGGAGCGCGTCCCTGTCATCTCTGTTCTGGTCTAAAACTTTGTCAAGGTATTCCAATGCAAGCATTCTGATGTCTCCTGCAAGCGGATCCTCATTGTCATCACATGACCATGCGCAGCGATGGAGGTTAAGGTAGCATTTGTAGTCATTGCCCATTTCCCTTTGAATCATGAATCTCCTGTAGAACCTTCTTGCAACCTTGGATATGAACTCGTTGCCGTCATAGGTAATGTAAGCTTCGCTTTTCAGGAATTCCTCAGGAATCTCAAGCTTCTCATTGAGATTGTTTGCAACGTATCCGCAGTGGGGGCATTCCACAAGCCATGTGAACATTGTGTCCCTTTGCATTGGTGCTGGTCTGAAGTCAAGGTCAGGGTATCCCCAGGTGTTTGTACTGAATAGTGCTGGTTGCGGTGATGATTTTCCACAAACAGAACAGTCTTGGTCTAAATCTCTTATAACTGTCATAATATAATACATGTTTCAGGTTGTATATAAAGTTTGGTAGTAGTTTGTGCATAACTATTTTTTTATCCAATGATTTTTCAAATTATACCTGATAAACTCCTGTTAAAAGTTTATTAAAATTCTTTGAATGCTTTATTAGTTAAATAAAGTAAAAATTGTATGAAATTGTAAAATTGCTATGGTTTTAAATCTTAATGGTTTATATGCTATGAAAATATACTAGTATACATGAATTGGTTGAGTAATATTGGCCAAATGCAATAGGGTGAATTGGAGTTTAAGGATATGCTTGTGCATCAATTAAAGATTTTTTGAAAGTTACACACAAACTATTAACAATATTTATATACAACTTGGTAACAATATAATTATAGGGGGTGATAAGTTGCAAGTTGGAGAGTATGCCGTTACACCATCACATGAACTGGAATTGTTGGAATTTCTCAAGTTCAACGGCTTCAAGCACAATTCAAGGCTAGACAACAATCCCTCAAACAGGGAATATGTTATTGTAGTCAATGTGGTAAAACGTTTCTACTTCATTGCGGACAGGTTCTTCATATATCCTCACATTGTAGAAGAAGAGTTTTACCGAAAAATCAACCATTATCCGAAGGAAAATATTGAATTCAAAAAGCTTTTTGACGATGAGGGAAGACTGCTTTATGAAGGATATACTCTAAATGACCATCCGTATGGGCTTGGAAAACTTTACTTCGACAATGGAAACATCTACCAAGATGGAGTTTTTGACATCAAGGGGATAAAATTAGGAAAGGAACATTACTATTCCGGTCAGGTTAAGTTTGAGGGCTCATGGAGTATAACGATGGGATACGGTCCCAATGCACCAAGGCAAGGTAATGTCTACGATGAAAACGGTGAGATGACCTTCACGGGCAAGTTCGAAATCAAGAAAGGTGGTGTGGGATGGCCGATGATCAAGCATCCTACAGGATACAGGAACAATGAGAAAAACAAGCCGGATATAGATTATATTAACTATTCAGATTTGGTAAGGGATGATGATGGAAAACTGTTTGAAGAGGCAGGAGTTGTTTTGGATGAAATCCAAAAGTTTAGCTTATTTGATTTGCGTTCATCAAGAGAACAAATAATTCGTGAAATAAATTATTATGAAAGATATGAAATTCATGATAAATTCAAAACAAGACGTTCAGAGCTATTATATTTATTCAATCATTTGTACCTGTCTGAAATTTGCAGATTAATCTATGAAAAAATACACGAGGGGGAGGATGAGTGAACTGCATGGAAATGATAAAATCATCAGACATCACCAGTACCTTTCACAAGTGTGCAAAATGATTTATGAGGAGGGATTTGAAAATGGCAATCGTGACTAACTACAAGTGCGATGAGTGCGGACTTGAGCTGACCGATGACGGAAGGCTCTTTTACTATGACGAGGAATCACAGGAATGCATAGACTATTTGCTTCTCATGTTAACAGTTGGTCTGGATGAGGGCTCCAGGATAAGTGGAGATGTCAATGAGGTCTACTGCAAGGACTGCGACAGGTACCTGGTGGTCTACACAATCAGGAAGGTTGACGGAATTGAAAACCCTTGTGAAATTGTCGATAAGGGAATCGCCAATCGCATCAGCCACTATAAGAGTGAACTGAAAAAGCTTGAGCAAATCAAGGAAAGGGAAACCTATACCATTGAAAAGGATGATGATTATTATTACATAGTGTTTACGGAATTTGAGGACTATGACTATTATTGGCATGGCGAATCTGAAAGCAGGGCAATTGAAAACGCCAAAAAGGAGTTTCACAAAGAAATTGACGGAGCCATTGAAAGATTGAGAAATAAAATCGATGCTATGTGGATTGTGGTTGACCAAAGCGACATGCCAGAGGATTATCGCGACGAATCCGAAAAGGTGAGTTGTCCTGAATGCGGAAGGAAGATAATCAAGTTCATTTCAGGAAAGCCATGTCCGAAATGCGGAAACGAGTTTTTCTTCGGTTTTTCAATGTGCTGTGATTAGAATGAGAACATTAGACAACAAATATGTTTTTCACATACCGCTTTGCAAATATGAAAACGATCAGTTAACACCATTGGAAATTGATGGTCTTCTCAAGGAATTGACTGATGAGTTCGAAGCGAATGGCTTCGATGGCATGTACATGACCAATGTCAAGGCATGTTATAATGGACGCATATATGATGAGCTGTTGATTACGCTATTCACGACCGAAGACAAGTCACCAGAGGAGATATTTGAGAAGTGGTTCAGGAAAAACAACGAAATATTAAGACAAGATGAATTCGCCTATGAAAAGGGCAACACCATGACTATTGTGAGTTGATATTATGAAAGAAAAGAAGTATGTAGATGAAGGAAAGTACGCTGCGCCAAGATGGCTGGTCTATCCGAACCTGTCAGCATGGACAATCGGATGGAGAATGGGCTACGGTGAGGATTACCGCATGAACGAACCGCCAAGGGACAGGAATTTCTCAAAGCTGTTTCCAACACCAAGAAACTGGCTATTCAATCCCCGCAAGTCCAAGCTGAAGCCAATTCCACTTTTAGGATACCTTTGGAATGATGAGGGAAAGCCAAAATACTCTGAAATTGAAGGTGATGCGATTGTCGTCAATGACGTCATCAGGATGTCTGATGAAAAGGAGTTTTCAAATGACACATTTCATTTCAGCTCAATCGAGCATGCAGTGCTTCTTTCAAAGTTTTTATCATTTAAAAAGTGCGACAAGAAGGCAGACCTTGAAAGCTTAAGGGAACTTCCAGACCTTGAAGGTGACGACAAGAGGAATTGGAATGAATTCAAGTACACAGTCTGTCTTAATGCCTTATACTATAAGATCATGCAGGACGATGAGCTTAAGTCCTGGATTTTAAGCACCGGCGATAATGCTTTAGCTTATGAGTCAGACGACGAATGGGGAGGCGATGAGAATCTATTCGGATTTGCCCTTATGGAACTGCGTGACGAGATAAGAAGACTCTGTGCCAATGAGGATTTAATTGACTGGGAATACACCGAATACCTCAAGCACGCCTACCCTTATGTCCAACATGAAATGCCGGGCGCTCAAGACAGGCAGTCAGCCGAATTCATGGTCATCCAGTCAACATTCTCCAATGCGTCAAGGTATGTCAGGGACGTCAATCTAGATGAGAAACTGGCAGAAAAGTATGAGGCAGGCCAGATTATAACCGAAAGGGCCTTTGTTGACGCGTCATCCCATATCGGAAGGATGATAACCTCCCATAGGTACCTGATACTTTCAAGCTACATGGTGGACTTCTCCAAGTTCGAGGACGGAACCGACTGGGGGCTTCACGTTGCAAACAAGGACTCCAGGTTCAAGGTGCTGGATGTCTTCACCCATGAGGGCAAGACCCAGATAGCCCTTCTTCAGTTGCCTCAGGGATTTGAGGGAGTATTTGAGGAACACACTGACATTGAGGAGGAGTTTGTGGAGGAAATCAGACAGGATTTCATAAAGACCTTTGACATGGATGTCGTTGAAAGCCTGGCTGATGACATTTGGCTTCAGAGATGCGGCTTCCCGCTTGGAATGAGCGATGAGGGGGAATTCTTCTAGATTTTCCTTTTTTTTATTTTTCACATTTGCAATGTTTTATTTTTAAAATTCAATCAACTATTTTTATTAAAATTTTTCCAATGTCGTCAACTTAATTTTTTCTGAAAATTCTTATTTTTTGTTTTATTAATAT
>R25__coassemble_807_pt1 | contig 17296 bp, 17 predicted proteins | sample R25__metabat2_low_PE_004 | metagenome-assembled genome bin R25
TTTTAATGGGTTTTTCACATTTTAAAGTTTTAAAAACATTTATATAATATAAAAAAAATAAGTTTTATCCACTCATTATGAAATACTATACATTAGTATAATCATATTTTACTATAAAATTTTCGTAATGAGAACCAAGAGGTGGAAAAATTTCGATAAAAAATAGGACATTATTGGTATCTCTTGTGTTAATGTTATTCCTTTTTGTGGGAGCTGTTAGTGCAACAGATTCAATAAATGTTTCAAATACAGAAGATTCAAATTTAATAGGTGATAATGTTGATACATTATCCATACAAAATAAATTAGAAATTTCTAACGAGGATTCTATCTCAGAAACTAATATAGTTAATTCTCATGATGATAATTTGGGAGATTATCCGAATGATGATGTTTTGAATGCTAATATCGATTCAAATTATGAGGATAATAATGAACAATTAACTTCCAATGGCGTTGAAGCAGATAATCTAAGTGCAACTAGTTCAAGTTCTGATAGTGTTCTTACTGTTAGTTCAAGTAAGGACATGGTTGGTGCTGCTAGTTCAAATCAATCAAGTACAAAATCTGCTACTCCAATATCTACAAAGTTAACAGTATCTGATACCCACTATGGAAAATCAGCTACTTATTTCAAAGTTACTTTAAAAGATAATTCCGGAAATCCTTTAACAAATCAAAAAATTTCTTTAAAAGTGAATAAGAAATCCTATTCAGCATATACCAATAACAAGGGTGTTGCAACTTTCAAAACAGATAGTTTAAAAGTTGGATCATATACTTTGGCATTGACTTATGGTGGAAGTTCAGGTTACTCTTCATCATCACTTTCCAAGAAAGTTAAAGTGTTATCCTCTGCAGTTGGAAGTGATTTAACTAAAACTTATAGAGAAGCATCTAGCTATAAGGTAACATTTTGGAAAGATAACTCAGTATTGTCAAATACTAAAGTTACTTTCAAGGTAAACGGTAAAACTTATACTAAAACAACTGATAGTAAAGGTGTTGCTAGTCTTAACATTAAATTGTCCGTAGGTAAATACACTGTTACTGCAACTAACCCTTATTCAAATGAAAAAGTTTCAAACAGTATTGTTGTCAAGAAAGAGGCAACCAGTGTTAAAGCAAAAAGTAAAACCTACGTCCACACCAACAAAAAAGGATCATTCACTGTAACATTGAAATCAGCTAATGGCGATTTGCTTAAAAGTAAAAAAATTATCTTTAAGTATGATGATAAAAAAGTAACCAAAAAGACTAATAAGAATGGGAAAGCTACTCTGACTATTCCGGTTCTTTCTAAAGGTACTTATAAAATCAATTATGTTTATGATGGTAGTTTTAACTATTATGCAAAGTCAGGCAGTTCAAAGATTGTTGTCGCAGATGCAACAACAAAATTCACTTCATCACTCAAAGTGGTGAAATACAATGATGGTTCAAAATATAGTGTCAAATTAACTGATGCTAACGGTAAAGCATTACCAAACAAAAACGTTAAAATTACACTTGATGGAAACACTACCACTTATAAAACCACTAAAAATGGTAACGTTAAAATTCCATTAAAAAATTTAAAACCTGGAAACTATGTGGTGAAATATTCATATTTAAATAATGGACATAAAGACCATAGTTCTGGTTCAAACAGAGTTGTAGTTTTAAAATTAGAAGCTAAAATAAGTGCTGGCGACTTAACCATGAAAGCAAATGACGGTTCCGTTTATAAAGTAACTGTCAAAGATAACTCTGGAAAAGCTCTTAAAGGAGTGCTTGTAAAATCTACTATCGGTTCAAAATCTTACGTTTATGAAACTGATTCAAATGGTGTTGCTAAATTAAAAGTAACTAATGGTGTAGGATATTATTCAGTTAAAAGCTTTTTAGCAGATCCTATTTACAGGTCTAATGTGCTGTCCAAGCACATCACAGTTAAGGGAACAAAATTCATTGCTGAAAACAGCTATGTTTTCATCGGTAACGATGTATCCTATTCAGTCAAGTTAGTTAATGAAAAAGGTAATCCTGTCAGTGGTAAAAATGTTGTCTTCAATTTCAATGGAAAAACATTGAAAGGCACAACTAACTCTAATGGTATTGCTAAAGTTAGTTTGGGTGTTGTATCTAAAGGAACTCATACCATTAAATTTAGCCATGAATCCGCGGAGGGTTCTGCAAAAATATATGCGATAAATAAGGTATCTATTAAAAATATTTTAGCAGCAGCTAAAACTGTTAAAAGTTACATTTCTAAAAATGGAAAATTGCCTTCTACAGTTAAAATAGGTGATGTCTCAGTTAAAACCGCAGATTATTTATATATAGCTTCAAAAGCTATTATCAATTTGAAAGCAGGTAATAAAAAAGACATATCCTTTAAAATTTTAAATAATCCTACCAGTCCTAAAGACGCTACTGATTTGGGATACTTGAAAGATTATTTAAGTGTTGCAGAAAGTGTTGTTAAAACTGCAGACTCAAAAGGTAATTTGCCTAATTCCGTAAGTTCCAAAATCGGAACAATAGGTTATAAGGGTATTGTAAGTGCATTTTCAAAAGTATTGGTTTCCTATGGAAAAAATGATAAAATGCCATCTTACGTTGCAATCAAAGCATTATCCGGTTCATCCTCTGCAATATCAGGTGCGATGAATATGAAAAACACAGTTAAATCTTTAGCTGAATACTTAGCAGCTTCCAAAAACTGTGAAGTTAATAATGAAAAAATTAAAAACTTGGTTGCCAAGTTGACTAAAAGTTGCAAAACTGAAAAGGATAAAGCTTATGCAATTTTCAATTATGTAAGGGATACAATTGCTTATAGTTTCTATTATAACACCAAACATGGTGCTGTAGGTACTTTAAACGCTAAATCTGGAAATTGTGTGGATCAAGCACATTTAACTGTGGCTATGTTTAGGGCTGCAGGTTTGGCAACTAGATACGTTCATGCTGATTGTCGTTTTTCCAGTGGTCACACCTACGGGCATGTATTTGCTCAAGTATTGATTGGTGACACATGGACTGTTGCTGATACCACAAGTTCTAGAAACTCGTTAGGTAAGGTAGCTAATTGGAATACAAACTCATACTCCCTCAAGGGGTATTTCACAAGTATTGCATTTTAATTATCTACTTCTATTTTTTTTTTAAAAATTATTTTCTTTTTTTTATAGCTACTTATATTAAACAGTTTTAATAAATACTTAAACAGCAAGCTAATATTAGGACAATATCATGAATTCTAAAAGATATAAAAAGGTGGCTGTAGGGGGAACTTTTGATAAGTTTCATGATGGTCATAAAAAGTTATTATCAACTGCTTTTGAAATAGGTGAGGAAATAGAAATTGGAGTGACTTCTGATGCATTTGGAGGTTTAAAAGGAGATATTGATTCTTGTAAAGTGAGAATGGATAATCTTAAATCTTTTTTTTCGGATAAGTCAAATTTTATAGTTATTCCTTTGGAAGATCCATATGGAACTACAATTTATGACTCTGATTTTGAGGCTATCGTGGTCAGTGAGGAGACTGAACCTACTGCAGTTGAGATTAATGATATTCGTGTTTCTAAAGGAATGAAACCTATTGATATTGTTGTTGTTAGTTTTGTATTAGCCTATGATGGAAATCCTATCTCTTCCACTCGAATTAGGCGTGGCGAAATTAATCAAAATGGGAATTTCATCAAATAATCAAAAAAATTATCGATATGTTTATATGTGCATTTCGATAAATATTTAATTGACATAAAAATTTTTTTTATGTAAAATCGAGGTGGTTATATGGCAGTAAAAATTGATTCTGATTCTTGTGGACATATCCAAGATTGTCCAGTTCAAGGATTATGTATTAAACTTTGTGAACAAGGAGCAATCATCGAGGAAGATGGCGACGTTAAAATCGTTCCTGAAAACTGTGATGACTGTGATCTTTGTATACAAAATTGTCCAAATCAAGCCATATCTAAAGCATGAGGGATAATATGTTTAATATTGAGAGAGAGGGTGAAGAACACCGTAAATTATCTTACAAAGATAAAAATTGTGTGGGCTGTGGAATATGTGTCAATGTTTGTCCGACTGATTCTTTAAGATTAGGGCCTATTGTACCTATAGCAAGAGGTTTAATAGAAATGGATTTGGTTTCTGTTAATGCTGACTCTTGTGTATTCTGTGGTTTATGTTCAGTAGCTTGTCCATTTGATTCATTATCATTAACAATCGATGGTGTAGCTGTTAAAGATATGAAATCTTATCCAGTGTGGGATGTCGAATCAAAAGTGGATGATGAAGATTGTATCTACTGTGGTAGATGCTATTCAGTTTGTCCGAGAGATTCTATTCTATTTGAAAGGAAGCTTCCTAATCCAGTAGATTTGGTTAGAGGAGAAATTGAAATTAATAAGGATGCATGTATTTATTGTTCATTCTGTGCAGATCTATGTCCTGCAGGAGCTATTACAGTTAAAAATGTTCCAACATCAAGTGTGGATGTGTTAAACAATTCTATTGAGGTAGACCTTTCCAAATGTATTTTCTGTGGAGTATGTAAGAGAGTATGTCCTGAAAATGCAATCAAACAAATCTGTTCTACTTGTATGTTGAGGGAAGAAATTCCAGTTCCTGAAATCACTGGTGATACATTCATTTCAGAGGAATCCTGTGTCAACTGTTCATGGTGTTCTGAAATATGTCCTACTGATGCAATTACAATAACTAAACCATTTGAAGGCACTTTAGAATTAATTGAAACTGATGAGAAACTTTGTAAAGGAGATTCTTGTCATGCTTGTCTTGATGTATGTCCATGTAATGCGGTAAGTATTGTTGATGGTAAGTCTGTTACTGATTTAGCATTTTGTAACTTGTGTGGTGCATGTGTAACTGCATGTCCTCAAGATATAAGAGTTTTATCAAGAACTGCAATGAACTTAAACAATATTAACTCTGAATCTTGGAAAGAAATTTTAAATACTTTATTGGTTGGAAAATAGAGAGTGATACTCTCATTTTTCATATTTTATTTATTAGGAAATCTCGTTCTGTTTTTAATAAGTTTTGAATATTATTTTGTGTTTTTTCTGTTATATTTGACATATAACTTCCGACTAAAAGCACTATCACTATCAATCCTCCTATTATGAGAATTAGTTCAGCGCTTCCCTGTCCCCTGTTGTCAAGTTTTTTTCTAAACATGGGTTCTGTTGTCGAGTATGGTGTTTCGAACATCTATGATGTCGTCTTTTGCTTTTAAACTAACATCACTTGTGTTCATATATGATCTGTATATTGTTAATGCAAGTAATGCAATAACAATAACTCCTCCGAATAGGAGAATGTATTCTGCTGCGCCTTGGCCAGAATTTTCATTAATCAATTTTTTCATTTCAGTCATGTTACCACCAAATTAATTTAAGTTTTAATACTATATTAATATTACTATTTGTATAATAAGTATTACTAAATTCTTTTTTTCTATTTATTTTGGTGTATTTTTCCATTAACTTTATAAATAGTGTTAAATAAATTAATTAATAGTTAAATAATAGAGTGATAATAATTGATAAGGGTGAAAACGTGGGAAATACAATAAAATTAGTTTCAGGTTTTATTTTATTTGTAATTGGTATTCTCATAGCATATGAAGCAAGTGTCTATAACCTAATAGACATTCTTTTAATAGTGGGTGTCATCATTGCAATTGTAGGAATTATCTTGATGGCAAGCTATTTTGTTGATTCAAATGCTGACAGAACAACTAATATGATTAAAGAGTTTATTGAATCTCGTGAAGGGGATTCCTCTTCATTTATGAGTAATAAAAAATCCAATGAAAATGAGGGTCCTTTAAAAATTCGCAGAGATTATAATGATTATGATGATGAAGAATATGGGGAATTAGTATTTGAGGACTATCCTGATGAAGGTCCTAGTGAATCTTATTTAAATTCACAGGGTAAAGATTACTTGGGTTCATCTTTAAAAGACAATCCAAAAGCTGTTTTAAATGTGGTTCCTCAAAAAGAAAGTGATGTCAATTTTGACAATCAACTTGAGTTTACTCCTCATTATGGTAAACCGTTAAAGGTAACAAGGTCTCCTAAAAGACGTTCTTCTGATTATGAGGTAAATGATGTTCAGGAATTCATTGTTGAACCGGTAAGAGATAATACTGCTACTATTCAACAAGCGTTATCCGAACCAGAACATGTATTGGAACCAGTTTTAGAACATCCAAGAAAGATCGTTCCGGAAGTTCCTGCTAGGGATATCAAAATCGATGTTAATAATCCGGAAAGCTTACCAGTTCCAAAATCATTAAATAGTTACATTCTTTCTGATGATGGAGTTTTAACTTCCAGAGAGGCTTTTGAAAGCTTAGCTGTCAATGTTAATAAAGAAATCATGTTGGAAATCCCATCATTAAAAGATTTATCAGATAGGTTTTTATCTCATGTGCCCACCATTTATTCTAGGGTAATCATTAATGAATTTGATGTTTCAGACATGTCTTACATGTTCTTGATATCTTCCCTTTTAAAACAAGGGGTTCACATTAAAACCGTTCCTAGAGTACATGCTATTAATTTGATAACTGATGATTCTTACGCTATGATTATTTCTGAAGGTAAGGATGATATGGAATATGGTGCTATTTATAATGATAGAAACTCTATTTCAAATATTCGCGCTGACTTTGAAAAAACTTGGAATATCGCATCCAATTTAGATGATGCAGTCCTCATGGCTAGTGCTGGTGGTGTGGCTTAATGGAGATAAGATGGTTAGGCCATTCTGCATTCGAGATAATATCTGATGATGATGTTAGGATTTTAATTGATCCTTTCATTAGCAACAATCCTGCTTGCCAGGTTCCTGTTGAAGAGTTAAATCCAGATATTATTTTACTTACTCATGGACATTCAGACCACTTTGGTGATGCATTGGAAATTTCCAACAGCACCAATGCTCCGGTTGCATGTATTCATGAGATATCACTCTTTTTAGCTAAACAAGGGATAAGAAACATTAGTGTGAATATCGGCGGATCTTTTATTTATAGAAATATTAAGTTCACAATGCTTGAAGCTAAACACTCATCCGATATTGATATGGTTGAAGAAACAGTTCCTGGAGGAGTTGCTGCAAGCTTTTTAATAACCTTTGAGGATGGAACTAAAATATTCCATGCTGGTGATACTGGTTTATTCGGTGACATGAAAGATATTATTGGTGCAATTTACAAACCTGATATTGTGATGGTCCCTATTGGTGATAAATTTACTATGGGTCCTTTTGAAGCTGCTCTTGGTACAATGTGGATGAATCCAAAAGTAGTTATTCCAATGCATTACAATACTTTCCCACCTATAGAACAAGACCCAGCTATATTCGCTAATTTTGTAAGTCAGTTCAACCCAAACATCGATGTTGTGGTTATGAATCCTGACGAGTATTTTGAATATAATCCTGAAGATTATCAGGATTAATTCTTTTCATATTTTTTTCTTTGATGATATTCTTCATCAATATCGCATTTTCCAGATGGCAATACTCTGATTATGTCGTCTAATGTCAAGAGATCATCTTCATTTATTCTGCCGATGATTTTTTTAGCTATTGCTTCTTTTTTTGTAAAACCAGGTTTTATCACGACATAGTTGTTACAATGTGCCTCAACTGCATCTATTGGTCCTGCCATTATTCTTTTTCCTTCATAATCCACGATTCCAATAGCAAGCTTTACTCTTGCACCCCTAATATAGTTTCTATGGCCTCTTATTACAAAGGAACCTTTAGGCAAAAATTCTCCTGATTCGGGGGTTTTTGTAACTTGGTCCGGATGGACCCAGAATACGTCCTGGGATGTGAATCCCATTGACCAAGCAGATGAAAATGATGCTGCAAACTCCCCTGATTCTTTAAGAATATTGTCATTTAATTCATTGCCGTTTAATTTTATTGCAGTGGATGTTGCACCGTGTATATCCGCATGCAAGTAAATGTCGTTAGGGTCCAGATATTTCTTAACGACATTCTCGTTACTGTTGGCGTCACGCCCTCCGACAACCAGAATATTGTCTGAGCTTATGAACCATCTAAGCTTCTCATACCATTTGAGATTCTTTTTGACTCTCTTTTTAGGCACTGCTATGTTTTCCATTGCAACGTCCTTTTTGGCTTTGATTTTTTCAAGTTGTTTTTTGGTATTTTCGATAGCTATTAAAGCACCTTTTGTTTTTCTTTTAGCTTTTTTAGCTTTTTCATAATAATTTTCAGCATTTTCCGGAATGGTCAATTTTGGATCTATAATCAATGAAGTGTCATCGATGTTTAGGGTTAAAACTCCCATTTTGTCTATGCTTTCATAAATTTGGGCTTCTGCCATCCCGTCCTTTTTAGCCTTTTTCAAAGTTTTGCCAATTTCTTTAAAAGAGTAATCGTTACTCCTTGCTTGGTTTACAACATTAATCACATTTTCAATGGTGGTGTAATTAGAATAAATAACCTCTCCTTTATGTTTACTATCTTCGATAGTCTTGTAAAAATTATCAAGTGTTTCTTCTTGTAAATGTAATCTTTTTTCAAACTTGTTTACCTTCTTGTTCCATGCTGATTCCTTGATGTTTTTTATGTCGGTGTTGACTTTTTTGGAGTAAAACTCATCACAGGCTTCATTAAATGTGTCGTAATAAGTTTTTTCATAATCGTCGTATTTTTTCAAGTCTAGTGCAACGACATCCTCTTTGGAATCTTTCTTAACAATTTGTGGTTTGATTGATTCGTCTGTTAAACTATTGAATAAGTCTTTAAATCCATTAAATAATGCAAGTATTTGATCAGGGGTTAATTCATTGTTTGGTGTATTCTTATCGAGTTCAATGGTTTCATTTGCTCTTTTAATGATTTCTTCAGCATATAAGCTTCCAAGTCCATTTCTAGCAAGTGTACGCACTGCATCACTTTCATCATCCTCGAACAAATTTTTAAATTCCTCTTCAGTGACGGTCATTGGATTTATTCCACGTTCTTCTGGGAATATGTATTCCTTTTTGGAGCTTATGTCCCTGTTACTCCAATGTTTTCTTTTCAATGGCAGTATGATATTGTTTTCATCATCCAAAAGAATAATGTTTCCTTTGTCAAAGAGTTCAACAATGATTGTATAATACTTGTCTTTTTTAACTCTTATTTCAACTACACGATCGAAATTGTGCTGCTTTATGCTTTCAACATGTGCTCCCTTAACTCTTTTTCTCAAAAGCATAGGAAATGTTGGAGGGTTTGTTGGATTTTCAAGTGGATATTGGCTGGTGTGTATTCTGGAACCGCATTGCATTACCAAATCAATTCTTCCAGTTCCGGGTACATGGAATCTCATAACAACAATATCTTTAGTTGGTTGGAATGATTTATCGACCCTAGCACCACTCAATAAATTATTTAGTTCATTACTTACTGTATAAATGTCTACATTAGACATGGACTTCATAGTTTAACACCTTTTTTATTAATCAATACTTTAATATATTATAATAACTAAAATTATATTAATCTATTTAATTTTATGGAGGATATGAATGGACACAACTATCAAAGTTACAAGTATTCACATTGTTTTTGGACTCATAGCTGCGTTGCTTTCAGCTGCTTTATCCTTAGGTTGGTTAGGATTCAAAAATGATGTATTTGCGTTTTTTGTTGCAGTAATTATATTATATTTTGTCGGCCAATTTTGTCAAAAATTTGCTGGTGAAGAGATTTCTGGATTCTCCCAATGGTTATGGGATGGAATTTCACCATTTTACTTTACTTGGGTTATTGCATATACATTATTTGTAATGTATCTATAATCCGCCGTAGAATATCCATATAAATACAATTAATAATGCTGTAATAAGCAAGACTGGAGCTATAATCTTACTGACGGCCACAACTGAACTGATTGTTGAAATCAATTCGGTTGAGTTTTTAGGACCGAATGTGTTAAGATTTTCTATTTTACTGGTTCCAGTTCCAACCTCTACTTTTTCTAAATCTTTAATCGCTTCGTTTATGCTGATTTTTACATATTCTATAATTTCTTTTCTTTTAGCAATTCCAATTGGGTTATAACCTCTTGAAAGTGTGTTGACAGTATGTGTGTCAGTTGTCATAACTTCAATTTCGTCTATTTCCAAATCACTTACTGCGTCAATGATTTCCTGTCTGAATCCTCTTTCCATATTGTTGGAATCGAATAAAACATATGCGGTTCTTTGGCTGTCAACTTCTACAATCATGGTTTTTATACCGCTTTCACCGATTCCCTCATGCTTGTCAAGGTCGCCCATTGTATCTTCATAGCACCCGACCTTGATTTCGAATCTTTCAGGTTTAGGATTGATCTTGTCGATAACGTCCATTAGCTGGAACACTTCTGAGTTTCCAGGCAAGACCTCTCCACTTTCAGGAGTGAATGAATTGTGACAATCAACAATGATTGAGTCATTAACTTTGCATCTGCTTCTGCTTTGTGCCATCATTGTCAGTCCAACACCGAATTCAATGTCGTCAACAGCTTCAGGGGCAAATGTGGATAGGATGACCATACCGTCATTAAAGAATTGGACTCCAATATTTGCTTTTCCTGAGTTGTATCTTATGAATTTACTTGCGTCTTCGGAGTATTCCACTTTGGCCAATCCAGTTTTCACGGAATTTTCAACCTTGTCGATTTCTGAAACTGCGATAGGGTTGAAGTCGTGAGTGGACGGTCCATGAGCAACCATTGTGAAATGGTCGAATCTGTTTGCAAGAATTGTAGGCATGTTTGATCCTCCAAGGTCTCCCAATGGACCCGGATGAACAGATGGGGAAATGAACAGTGCCTTGATGCCATTTTCTGTTTTGAAACTGACAAATGTGACAATAGTGTCAATCGCTTCACTCATGTTTTCAAATAATCCTTCAAGGGAGTTTGATCCTTCATTCATGTGTGCGATAAATAAGCTTAATAAATCTAAAACCCCTATTCCTAAGTTTTTCTTAAATGGGGAGGCTATAATTGTGATGAATGCATAGATTGCCATTACAAATATTACTGAAGCAATAAATGCCTTCAACATTACTTGGATAAGTACCGGACCAATGAAACTGGTATCCACAAATAAGAATGAAATTGAAATGTACATTGTCAAGATGAGTATTGGCTGGATAAAACCGGTTATTGCAGCGACAGTGAATCTGACTTTTGAAGTAGCCCAGAATACCAATGTGTTAAATCCGTAAATAATCACTAATCCGAATAGTGCTGAATTGACAAAAATGTCCACATTGATTATTCTTGAAATGATGCATCCTCCAAGGATGAATATTCCTAAAATGGCCACTGAAACGCCGGATAAGAACATTGAATGTTTTATTTTTAGGTTTATTCCATGCAATGATTTAATCACTTGTTGATTTAATGCACCGCTCATTATGGATGCAACACCTAAAACCATAAATCCTAACAGTCCTCCATAGAAGAAGTCTAGCATTCCACCTTGGTTTGGTGTTAAATCAATTATATAATAAATGCTTCCTATTATAAAGCTTAAAATTAATATTCCCAATATTGTATATTTAGTTTTTGGCAGTGTCTTGATGTATTTTGACAATCCTGCCACGCTGCTCATACTTGACATATTTTCCCCGATAATTTTTAGCCATTAAATTTATTAAATCTAAAAAATTTATATAGTTATAGATTTGTATTATTAATAAATAAATTTTTACTAAATTAAGGTGTAATAAATGGAAAAAAAATTAAGTGTTCCGATTAAAGATGAAAATTTGAAAGATTTAAATGCAGGAGATGTGGTTTATTTAACTGGTAATATTATAACTGCACGTGACCAAGCACATAAGCGCATTATTGAGCAAGGTGCTCCATTGGATATTGAGGGTGCCGTTCTTTTCCATGCGGGACCTATAATCACTGAAGAGGACGGAGGCTATAAGATGGTGGCTGTAGGACCTACAACTTCCATGAGGATGAATCCATATCAAAGTGATGTGCTGGATATGGGTCCTAAAATAGTGATAGGTAAAGGTGGAATGGACGATACAGTTCGTGAAGCTTTAATTAGAAATGAAGCGGTGTATGTTGTTGCAACTGGTGGTTGTGCTGCATTATATGTCGATGCTGTTGAAGAAATCGAAAGTGTAGATTGGTTGGACTTAGGAATGCCAGAGGCCATGTGGAATTTAAAAGTCAAGGATTTTGGGCCGCTTATAGTCGCAATGGATGCTCATGGTAACAGTCTATATGACTGAATTATTTCGATTATAAAAATACTTATATATGAATTAAGGTATAGTATATTTTAAATTAATTATTACTTATATGATTAAAAATAGGGGATGTGTTTTTAATGGCTAATATTGAAGAACTCGCTGAAAAAAAATTGAAATCAAGAATGACTAAAATTAGAAAATGTAACAGGGAACCTGAAGAAAAAGCAAAGTTCTCTGAAAAATTCGGTACCTCTTTTGAAATGGGATTCTATAATAAAAATCCTGATAAACTCACTGATGGTATTACTATTATCACAAGTCCTGAAGGTAAAGTTTTATTTGCTGATTACATTTATGAAATTCCTGAAGATGAAGAGTATGCTAGAGTGCCGATCACTGATAAGCAATTAAAATCAATCATTGAATTTTTTGAAGATTTCAAATTACAATTAGACGACTCCGAATAAATGATAATTAATAATTCTTTAGATGAAGTTAAAAAAAGGGAAAAAGCTCTTTCAATCATTAAGGGTATTGTTGAAGGTAAGGGCAGAGAATTCTTATTTGATTTAACAGGATTGTCCGGAGGGTTTATTGCTAGTCCTTCTGAGTTAAGTCTTTTAGAAACCTATGTTGGGCCTGCTATTTTTGAAGAAGATCTTCAAGAGGTTGGAATTGGTCATATGGGTGGTGAAAAGGTTCTGCCATTGAACAGGACTTCTTCAGGAATTCTTGCAACAATATTGACACTAGTGGAAAAGGACACTAATGTTGTGCATTATCTTGAACAGTTGCCGGCTCATCCGTCAATACCTCGCAGCTGTAAACTGGTTGGAGCCAATTACTTTGAGACTGATGTATTTGAAGAGTTTTCAATACCTGACAACACTTCATTGGTTGTAATAACCGGTTCCACAATGGACCTTAAGGTCATCGATGAAGATGAATTCAAAAAGGTCATAGAAATGGCTCACGATAAAAACATTCCTGTGATGGTTGATGATGCTTCCGGAGCAAGACTGAGAACAGTTGTATTTAACCAGCCTCGTGCATGTGATTTGGGAGCGGATATTGCAATTACCAGTACTGATAAGTTGATGCCAGGTCCAAGGGGAGGCCTTATGGCAGGTCGTAAGGATTTGATTGATGAGATTAAGGTTAAGGTGAATCAATTTGGCCTTGAGGCACAGCCACCGTCAGTGCTTGCGATGTTGAACGGTATCAAAAACTTCAATGAAGATAATTTAATTAAAAGTTTCGAAAGAAAAGATGAATTTTTCGACATATTGGATAAGAGATTTGATAACTTCGAAAAGACACCTAACGGAGTCTTAATCTCAGCTGAAGGATTGGCCAATGAGATTGATGTTAATCATGATTTATCTGATAATGATTTGGCATTTGTTCTTTCATTCATTTTGCTAAAGGACCACGGCATAATTACAATTCCTGCTGTAGGAATGCCCGGTGCATCTGCAACAATAAGATTTGATTTATCTACAAATGATGCATTTAACTTAGATTTAATTGAGTTAAGTGAAAAATTAGAATCTTCATTTAATAAGTTACTTGATGTAATTGTTGATGAAGACAAATGTAGAGAAATTATTTTTAACTAATTGGCATGTTGATGTCAATTCAATATCTATTTTTAAAATAAGCTTTTTTTGGTGATGTGGTGGAAATGTATAAGAATGTTATACATTAAGCATAACATTATTTTTTAATTATACATTCTCCTGAAATTACTTTTTCTAAGGTTCCGTCAATTTTTTCAACGATTAGGGCCCCTTCCTTACCAATACCTACAACATAAGCGTCATAGTTTTTGTTGAACGGTTCTCTAACTTCAACGATTTTACCGACACTGTATGAACGTTTTCTCCAATCCTTAAGAATTGATTCATAGTCTCCGTCGTTGAATGTTTCACCGATTTTTTCAAATTCTTCCAGGAACATTCTGATTAAAACATTTTCGTCCTCTTTTCTTCCGAGTTCATCAGAAAGTGTTGTTGTTCCATCTTGCAGTTCTTGTGGGAAGTCCTCAATGTCAATGTTAGCATCAATTCCAACACCGATAATTACGCTGTCGATTGTATTGAATGTGGTAACCGCTTCAGTTAATATTCCACAGACTTTCTTGTCATGAATGATAATGTCGTTAGGCCATTTGATTTCAGCGGATTTTATTCCGGTCCTTTCAATTGCCTTTGCAACAGCAACACCTGTTCCTATTGTAATCATTGGGAGCTTGGAATAATCAACATTTGGCTTTACGATTAATGATAACCAGATTCCACCAATAGGTGATGCCCATGCTTTTCCTGATCTTCCTCTTGCATCTGTTTGTCTTTCTGAAATGACTACAGTTCCGTTTTCAGCACCGTTTTTCGCTAAAAATTTAGCGACGGTATTTGTGGATTTCACTTCATCAAAGATATATAAGTTTCTTCCGGCCCATTTTGTATCTAAATCCTTAGAGATTTCTGATGCCTTAATGTGTTCAGTAGGTTGCTGTCCAATCTCTTTAATGATATCTGAAAAGTCATGGATGTTAATGTCCTGAAGCTCATTGATTGCTTCATCTGAAAGCTTATTTTCTTTTTTCAATAATTCTATAATTTCTTTTCTCATTAAAAAATCTCCAAAAATTTATTTCTTTTGCATTTGTTGATTTTTAGCCATGTTTTGGTAAGACCCGACCGCAGCGGAAATTGCTGCAATCTTTTTACCTGGCATGAATGTGGATTTCATTTTATTTACAAGTTCCAAGTCCTCTGCAATGACGTTGTTCATTTCTTCTTCAATACCTTTTTTGTAGGTGTCGATAAAGTGTGTGTTCAAGTCACCTGAAACAAAGTTAGGATTTCTTAAAACTGCCTTATGGAATGGGATTGTGGTTTTTACACCTAAAATAATATATTCACTTAATGCCCTTTTCATTCTGTTGATTGCATCATTTCTGTTTCTTCCATAAGTAATTAATTTTGAAATCATTGAATCATAAAATGTTGGAATGGTATAGTTCATGTAAACTCCACTGTCTAGACGTACACCAGGTCCACCAGGAGACCTGTAACCAGTGATTTTACCCGGGTTTGGTGCAAAGTCGTTGAGTGGGTCTTCAGCGTTAATACGGCATTCGATAGCATGTCCAGTTACTTGAATGTCTTTTTGCTCATAGCTTAACTCGTCACCGTTTGCGATTTTAATTTGCTCTTTAATCAAGTCTGTGTTTGTGACCAGTTCTGTAATTGGGTGTTCCACTTGAATACGGGTGTTCATCTCAAGGAAGTAATATTCGCCATTGTCATATAGGAACTCTACTGTTCCTGCACTTTTATATCCGATATATTCTGCTGCTTTAACTGCACTTCCACCCATTTCTTCCCTTAACTCTTCAGTCATGATTGGGGAAGGTGCTTCCTCTAGAAGTTTTTGATGTCTTCTTTGGATGGAACATTCCCTGTCAGCTACGTGAACTACGTTACCATGTTCGTCTGCTAGTAATTGGAATTCAATGTGGCGTGGCTTTTCAAGATATTTTTCAATGAATACTGTGGAATCACCAAAGTTTGTTGAAGCAACGGATTGTGTTGATTCAATTGCACGTACAAGTTCTTCTTCTTCGTAAACTGCACGCATACCGATTCCTCCACCACCAGCGGAAGCTTTTACGATTACCGGGTATCCGATTTGGCGAGCAATTTCTTTTGCTTCCTCAATGTCAGTGACACCTTCAGGTGTACCTTCAATTACTGGAACTCCTGCCTTTTTCATAAGAGCTTTTGATGTAATCTTGTCTCCCATTTTATTGATCACATCACCAGTTGGTCCGATAAGCTTAATTCCATTTTTTTCACATTCTTCACCAAATTTTGCATTTTCAGCTAAAAATCCGTAACCTGGGTGAATTGCATCAGCACCAGATTCTAATGCAATATTGATGATTTTTTCAATATTCAAATAGGATTTAGCTGGTGATGGGTTTCCGAGAGGATAACTTTCATCAGCATAATTTGTGTAAAGAGATGTTTTGTCCGCATCGGAGTAGATTGCTACGCTTTTGATGTCGAGTTCACGACAAGCACGCATTACTCTGATAGCGATTTCTCCTCTATTTGCAATTAATATTTTTTCAAACATTTGAAACCTCAAAGTAATTTATTCGTTATATAGTTATATATTATATAATTTAAATATTTTATTAAGATGAAAAAAATTACCCGTAAAAAACATTTGGAAATGAGGCTTCAATCAATACCCGCTCATCCTAAGCCAAAGGTTGGCCTTGAACAGTATACCACTCCATCAATCATAGCTTCGGATTTGATATGGAATGCATTCTCATTGGGAGACATTGAAGACAAGAACATAATTGACCTGGGGTGCGGTACTGGAGTTTTTGCAATTGGATCTGCACTTATGGGTGCAAATTATTCAATCGGTGTAGATATTGATGATGATTCCATTGATTTGGCAAATGACGTTAAAGATAAACTGAAAGTCGGCAATGTAGATTTCATTGTTAGCGATGTTTGCGATTTTAATCAATCAACCAATTTAAATACTGTATTTCAAAATCCTCCATTTGGATCTCAAAGAAATGCTGATGCGGGCCAGGATTTGAAATTTATACAAAAATCTATTGAACTTGATTGTGATGTGTTGTACTCATTTCACATGGCATCAACTGAGGAATTTCTGATAAAATATTATAATGACAATAATCTTGAAATAACCCATATTTTCAGGTATAAATTCCCAATTCCTAAAATTTATGATTTTCACACAAAAGAAAAGCAAAATGTTGATGTTATTGTCATAAGAGCCGAATTAAAATAATTATATTTTTTAAAAAAATCTAATTTTTTACCTAAAAAACAATACCTTTATATAGTGGATGTTACATATTTTATATTAATATATTCTCTGAGTATAAAAAAGTTGGTAGCATAAAAAGAGCTACAGATATTATAATTGATATAATATTTTGTAAATGTGTAAGTCTATTTAGTGATAGCTATATAAA
>R25__coassemble_867_pt1 | contig 16608 bp, 16 predicted proteins | sample R25__metabat2_low_PE_004 | metagenome-assembled genome bin R25
TGCAACTGTACAAAAAAATTTACTTGCCCACCAATGCAATATTAACATATTTCTCATAATCTGAACGGTTGATGTGCTCTAAGTTTTCCAAATTGTTAATACTGGTTTTTTTGTTGTTTTTGGATAATTCCATATGTGCATTGATATACCCATCTTCCTTAATCAGTTCGAGCAACCTTTTACCATAGGTGATGTCCGGGTTTGCAATCCTGTTGAGCATCAGGTTCAATGTTTGCGGCTCATTGATTCCCAAAACTTCACACATGCCAAACATCTCATTGATTATATCAGCAGCCCACTCCTTAATGGTCACCTCTTCACCGTCCTTGATTAATCTCATTGATTCGACATATGCCCTTTCGGCAACGTTCTCCTCATTGGTTTTAGCCTCTTCCTGCCAAGCTTCATAGTCTGATTCGTCCTTAAGATACATGTAGATTAAAAATAAGTGCAGAAACTTCATGTCATGGCGAACAAGACCGCATTTGTAGAACGGATTTATGTCCAAGGTTCTCACTTCAATATATTCAATTCCATCATTATCCAATGAATTCAACAAATCTTTTGGGTCTTTAGGCTTTAACCTGATTTGAGTGTAAAGCTCCTTTGCTTCAGAGAGGTCCCCGTTATCAATGAACTTACGTACATCATTGGTGAACTCCTCAACTGAATTGTATGATGGATACAATTCTATTAAGTTCTTATATCCGCAGGATGCATTTCTAAATGAAGGTCCTCTGGTGGAATAATAGCTGCCATAGTCATCCTGAGCATCCATCAAGTGAATGCAGTCATTGGAAAATGTCTTGTGTGAACCTATTGAACAACCGGTAAGATAAATTATAAGCCAACAGTATCTAATGTAATTCCTGGCTATCTTGAGATAGACGCTGTTCTTGAATTCCTTAAATGACATTCCTGAGCCTTCAATTGCGTACAGCTTTTCCAAAAACTCATCACTGAAAGAAAAGTTGAAGTGAACTCCTGAAATCATCTGCTTTTTAACACCATATTTTTTGGCCAATTCCTCACGGTACCTTTGGGAGTCTTCCCCATCTTCAGAGTACTGGGCTATTGGAATCTGATCCCAATACGGTAGAATGCATGGAATTGACTGAAACCACAGGTATTCATCCTCAGGAAGGGACGCATTGACCAGATCAGACAATAAAGAAAAAGTATCGAATGCCTCATCTATGGTGTTGAATGTGGGAGTGATTATTTCAATCTGGCTTTCTGAAAAATCAGTAGTCACTACGGGATTTGTCAGTTTATCACCGAATATTGCAGGATGAGGAGTGAGTGACAATTGACCGTCCTCCTTTGCACGTAAACTTTCCCATTCAATTCCAAATGAACCAGCCAGAATTTCATCTGGAGATATCTTAGACAAATTTATTAATTTCATTTCCATCCCCACTTAAAAATAATATATAACTTTGTTATTTAAATAGTTATGTCCAATTTTCCGTAATCGTCAATCAATTTTTCAAGCTTGACTCCATTATGTATTGACTGAATCAAGTCCTTTCCAGGATTTGAATGATTCCTAATACGATCATATAATGGATTTAAGAATATCTCTTCACCCATTGCCCTTTCCTCAAGACCAGATGATGCTAAATCAACAATATCCCTGGACAACCTGCATATCTCATCTTTGTTGAATATTGCAGGAATTTCCTCCTGAATCAAAAGTTTTCTAAGTTCCCCTGCAGTGTATCCCTTATGATAAATCGCATGGTCATTGGCAATCAGCTCTTCCAGGTCCTCCAGCTTGTCCTTAAGTCCCAGATGAAATGCAGCAACACACATTGAATCCTTGATTGGCTGTGTGCATATGCTTCTGAACTCGACTGTTCCCCTAAATGTCAGGTTAATGAACTTGAATGGCCTGAGATATTTAATGTCCGAGATGCAGGGTTTGATGTCGATTTCCCTGTAATTTCCGTTGCAGTATATTTCCCCTTGAACATATTCCCTTGAAAAATAGTCCAAAAGGTTCATTGAAGGGAAGTTGATATATGCACCATCACGCATCACACAATAAATGTTCAATGACTCAAGATAAGCCTGAAGGTCATCAATGTCCCTCAAGTCCACATCATATCCCCCAATGTTGTGAGGGTTGACCCCATGAGTGGAGTATTCCCATAGTGCATCCCTGAAGCAGGTCAAGTGCTTGTTTTCATCCAACAAAACGGAATTTGAAAACAGCAATGCCTTTATCGGCTCTATTTTTGAGAATACGTTTATTGTCCTGACAAGGTTTTCACGGGTCACGTCCAGCTGAACCTGTGAAGCGGATGAGAACATTCCGTATTCAGGATACTCATGAAAGTGCATCGGAACGTCCTTATAATTGCTATAGGACTTCAGGTGATGATAGAGCATCAGATACCTTTCGGAGGGAATCGGTTCGTTGATATTGTATTTCCTGTAAGGGTTAATTCCCATTCCAGTCAGGGTATGGTTGTACTCCTCAAATGATTCCTTCACAAATGAATAGTACTCGCAGAACCTGTCATTTATAGTGAATAAATCCTTTTCCTTGCCCATTGCAAATTCAATGTTGTTGTATGAGCAATCATAACAGACGATATCATCGGTTTTTGGATTTTTCAATGAGAACACGTTGCCGTCGTAGTCAATTCCATCAGTTTTAAAGTCTTGATAGTGATTTTGAAATTTTTCAGTAATCTTGTGAACAATGTCAAAATCCACTGCATTCTTGTCAAGATTTACAATTGGAATTTCAATCTCTATCCCTATGAAGTTCTTCTCCTGGTTTGTCGGTTTTATAAATTCATCATAAAGTTTGTTTCTGACTTGCTCGTTAGATATCATTGTTCTCATCCAGATTTAGTGTTTTTAAGAAATCCTGTATTGCCTTTTCATGGAATTCCGTTAATATAAATTCATTGTCATGCTCTTCACTTTCAAAAATGATGTTTCCATCAATCAATCCGAACAGCTTATTCAATTCAACCTCTTTCCAATTTTCATCACTATCCAATGGGGTTGAAGCCACCAAAAGGCCTTCGTCATTTTTAAGGTAGTATAGGGAATCCCTCATATTGGAGTGAATATAAGTCAGATCCCCATCATAAATCATCAAGTTAAGCTTGTTGTTTTTTGATAAGTCAGATATGATTTCAGTCAATAGATTAAAACGCTCCTTGATTGTTGATGGGGCGTTCTTGTCCTTTTCAAACTCATTGACCTTATCGATTATATATAAAAGTATCCTCTCTGAATCAGTGTCCCCATTCCCCTTTTCCTTATACTTGTCAAGTTCGGGATAGTCAAATATGGTTCCATTATGAATCAGCAACCATGACCTGTTATTGTCATCTGCCTCAATGAATGGGTGGCAGTTCGGAGAGACGATTTCACCCACAGTCGCCAGTCTGATATGAGCGAACACGTTTTTTCCAACGATAGGGTTGGATAATATATTTTTTAAGTGTTGACTACATGCTGCTTTTATAGGTTCTTTTTGTATAATAAATTCATCGGATTGCATAGTTGCTAATCCCCATCCATGCGGATGTTCTTCAGAATGATTATAAAAGCACTCAAGACATTGATTTACTTGTTTAGGCGTATTAGAATTAAAACAAAAAATTTCACACATTTTATATTATCCTCCCATCATTGTTTATCACAATTGTTATATTGCAATAACATATGTTATATACCTCATAGTATATAAACATTTTTTAAAAATAAACCAAAAAAAAGAATAGAAAAAGTAGCTAATTAGCTACCTTCCCAGAAAATTTTATCTTCAGAAATAGGTTTCTTTAAAACACCTAAATCAACTTCTAAATCCATGAAATCCATTACATCCTGTTTATAACTTTCATTCAAACCGGATATGAATGGGAAACCAGCCATAGCTTGTTTTTCAACTTCAACATCACTAACGATATCTTTTGGTAAGAGTCCTGCAGCCTCATCAGGGTTCTTGTTGATGAAATCTGTTGCATTTTCATGAATGCTAATTACCTTTTGAGTCTCATTAGGGTGTTCTTCAATGAACTTGTCGGAAGCCACTACAACACAACATGGATGATTTGGCAAGATGTCTGCGGAATCAGTCAATACTTTAGCACCATTTTTCTCAGCAATGGAAACATATGGTTCAAAAGTAATCATACCGTCAATTTTGCCTGTTTTTAAAGCATCATTCATTGAAGGAACTTTCATAGCAGAAACCTTCAAGTCACTGATGGACATGCCATTTTGCTCCAAGTAATAGGTGAGCAGCATGTGTTGGATTGAAGCTTCACCAGGAGTTGCAATTTTCTTGCCTGCAAGGTCTGAAACTGAACTTATTCCAGAATCCTTAGCAACAACAATACCTGATCCTTCAGTTTGAGCAGCTGAAATCACTTTAACAGGAACACCTTTGGCAATGGATGACAATACAGGTGTGATACCAACATAACCCACATCAACATCACCACTAGCCATAGCAGTCATCAAGTCTCCACCGTTGTTAAATTGAACTAACTTGGTTTTGATTCCATTTGCTTGATATTGTCCTTGTGCATCTGCAACGAATAAAGCAGCATCGTGGTCAGAAGGCAAATAACCGATTGTCACTTCCTCGCCACCTCCTCCTAAAACGAAATATGCACCTATGGCAATAACAACAATTGCTATTATGATTGCAATAATTTTATTATCCATTTAATCACCAATATTAAATATATCTAAAAAATAATTAAAGGTTTTGATTATGGTTGCTGAAAAAATAACACAATGCATGAAACCCCATGGCGAGGAAGGTATTGAAACTATCAAAAACATGAACGAAAACCACAGAGATATTTCTGAATTTGCATTTGAATGCATAAACGTTGGCAATAACGATAAAATCATTGACATCGGCTGCGGAGGCGGAGTTAACATTGAGAAGTTTCTGAAGCTAACCGACAACAATGTTGATGGTCTGGACTACTCTGAAGTTTCTGTTGCAGAATCAATAAAAAGAAATCAAAATTCCGTATATGAAAAGAGATGTGAAGTAATGCAGGCAGATGTGAGCGACATGCCAATAGAAAACGAAATATACGATTTGGCAACTGCCTTTGAAACCATATACTTCTGGCCAGACATAGCAAACACATTCAAAGAGGTCTCAAGAATACTCAAGCCAAACGGCCAGTTCATGATTGCACAGGGAACAGACGGCAACCATCCTGATGATGAAAAATGGCTAAGCACAGTAGAGGGAATGAGCGTCTATACTGCAGATAAATTGGAAAAATACCTTCTCAATGCAGGTTTTAATAGTGTAAAAAGCTTTAAAAAAGAAAATGATTATATTTTAGTAGTTATTGCACAAAAATAACTACTAATCAACCACCATAAATTATTTGAACCAACTTGATTTCATCACCATCATTGATTTGGCTTTCCTCAATTGTCAGCTCGCCGTTCTGCTTTGCAACAACGGTTTGAGCGGACAAGTCCAAGTCATTCAACAAGTCATTAATTGTATAGTTTTCATTCAAATGTCTTGTTTCATCTATATCCTTAAATTTTAATTTGAATTCCATCATATCACCTAAATACTTTGATTAACTATCTTAGCTACTTTTTTAGCTATTGCAACAATTGTAAGAATTGGAGGTCTTCCCGGTGCCTCCGGAATGACGCTTGCATCGCATACATACAGCCCATTAATCTCAGACTCGAAATTGTTGTCAACGACCTCACCGACTGCAGCAGTTCCTCCAGGATGCGCCCCCTTAAGGGAGGTAGCCACAATAGAGTTCTCATCAACTCCCAATTTCAAAAGGATTTTTACAGCTTTTTCATATCCGTCCTTTATCATGTCAACGTCCACTTTTGTGAGAGTCTTTTCAATGTTGCCCTCCAGGTCAATTGTTCCGATACAGGTGTCTGCAAACTTAAGCATCAATCCGATTACATCATTTTCAGTTGCTTCAACTCCTTTCCTCTCCATTAGTGGAAGAAGCTGCATTGAGTAATGAGGAGATAAAAAGTACGGGCCGAATTCCGCTTTTACACCCATCATCAGCTCATTTTTAAGGTTTGCATCCTTAAGATATCCTCCAATTGTTGTGAAGATATCAAAAAACATTTGCCCACCCACATTCTTTATACCTGAATTTTTAAGAATGATTGGAGTGTTGATAGCACCTGCAGATACAATTACCCTTTTGGACTTGAATACATGCTTTTCATTGTTTTGGTTTATTCCGGCAACACCGACAACCTCCCCATTCTCGTGCAAGATCTCAAAGACATTGAATCCTTCAATAAGTTCTGCACCATATTCCACAGCCTCACTGACAAAATAGGTTCCGTCCCATTTTGCATCATAAACGCAGCCATTGACACATTTTCCGCAAAACCTGCATTTTTCAAAGTTGATGAATTTAGGCATCGGCTCGACGATGTATCCCAATTCATCGCCGGCATCGGCAATCAGTTGTGTGGAGTGTCCCCAAAGCTTTTTGGGAAAGTATGTGACGTTCAACTCACCACTAGCTTCCAAAAGCTCCTCAAATATATCAAGGTTTTTATCCTCAAACTGTTGCATGATTGAGTTGGTATAACATCCACTGCATGAAAAGCAGGCATTTCCTATTGAGGCAGTGGTTGTTCCTCCGATCTCCTCGATGTTTGTCAGTTCCAAGGGATATGTCAAGAACTCATAATCCCTCTTTTCCTCAGGGGACAAATTATTCTTCAAATCAATCTTTTTTGTTTTCATGTGCTTTACATAGCTTCCATCTCTTTGTTTACTGCCTTTTTCAAGTATCAGGACTTTTCTTCCAAGATGACTAAGGTCTTTTGCCACAGTTGATCCTCCGGCACCTGTTCCAATTACAATAGCATCGTAAATTTCTATACCTCCAGATAATATTAACAATTGTTATATAATTTTTTTATAATTTAAATATTTCCATTATGGTTACAAGAAATCTAAAAGAAATGACAATATGCATAAAATATGTTATATCAATGTCAAAGTTTATGAGATTATAATAAAATAATAAAATATTTATATATTGATAATCAAAGGATATTTGTGGAAAAAATAACTATTGTTATATAGTTAACATTTCGAAGGGATTCTAGATTTTTTCCATAAGATTCGTTTAATTAGGTCACAACTTGATTCAAGTAAAATTATAAAAATGTTATCTCCAAAATAACAGGTTGTGAGCAATAAAACGTGAGAGAATATAAAAACTCCTTAAAACACGTCAAATAAAAACCCATTAAAAACTCAAGAGCACCTCAACCAGGTGCTCTTAACTATATAAATTTTAGAGTACAAATTAAAACATGATACAATGAATTTAGAAGATAAAATTGATATTGTTAAAGATATCTTAAAAGATAAAAGAGTGGCTATCGGTTTTTCAGGCGGTGCTGATTCGACATTGATAGCTTACCTATCTTCAGAAGTTGCAGAAGATACCTTAGCAATTACAATTAACAATCATTTGCTGCCAAGCGGGTTTATTGAAAACACAAAAAGAGTTGCAGAATCCTTTGGAATAAAACATGAGATAATCGACATTAATTTTTATGATAATGAGTATTTCCTATCAAACGATTCTAAAAGATGCTACACTTGCCGCAACCTGATGTACAGTGAAATTCAAAAGCTCGCAAGTGAAAAGGGATTTGACTTTATCTGTGACGGCAACAACATCAGTGACCTGGTCATTGACAGGCCGGGAATTCTTGTAACCTACAAGAAAGGGTTCAAGACACCTTTCATTGAAGCAAAGCTAACCTCAAAAGAGATTCACGAATACTTGAATAAGAATGACATTCCATATTCAAGATCAACAACCTGCCTTGCAACCAGAATTCCGACAAATACGCAGACAACCGAAGAAAAGATAAATCGAATCAGCCATCTTGAGGACTACATACTATCAAATACAGACTGTGAAATCGTCAAGGTCAGGGACAACGACAAATTCGCAATAATCGAAGTCGATAACCTGAACGAAATTCTGAAAGATGATAAATTTAAGCAGATTCGTGATGAAACACTTGAAACCGGTTTTAGAAAGGTTGCATTGAATTTATCAGAGCTTGACGATGACGAGTTCATTGAAATTGAATATGAAAACGAATCATTTTCATACCAACTTCCATTTACAATAAACCTCGAGAATACAAAAGGCCAAATAGAAGACAAAATTATTAATGAAAGCGAAGATAAAATAGAATTAGATAATATTGCCATTAATCAAAATGGATTGATTGAAGGAAAGAATTTTAATACTTATGAAGATGCATTAAACAATTTTATGGACATCTTATCAAAATTGAGAAGAAATATAGGTGATTAACATGCCAACAAGATACATAGGTGACGGATACTGGGAAATAGCTTCCCGTCAAATGAGTATAGTAACCAGAAGTGAACAGGAAAGATTTAAAGATGCGAAAATCACAGTTATCGGCTGTGGCGGAATCGGTGGAGAAACCATCGAGATGCTTGCAAGAATGGGAATTGGAGAACTCGTTCTTGTTGATAAGGACGCATTTGACCTATCCAACCTAAACAGACAGACATTGGCATCAATTAAAGAATTGGGAATTGACAAAAGTGCAGTTGCCAAGGAAAAAGTCAGATTGATAAATCCATATGTTAAAGTGACCACATTCAATGAACATGTCGACCAGACCAATATCGACAAGATCATCGGAGATTCCGACATTGTCATAGATGCTCTCGACAATGTATTGACAAGAGTCATCGTGTCAAGAAAGGCAAAGGAAAAAGGCATTCCATACATCCACGGTGCAATCCATGGAACATTAGGACAGCTTACAGTATTCCTGCCAAACAGCGACAAGACATATGAGGAAATGTTCAACTTGCCATCAATCGGCAAGGAATTGGATGATGAAACAATTGATGCATTAAAAAACGTGACCTCAGGAGTTCCTCCGGTTATCGGACCTACACCAAATTTAATTGGTTGTCTTGAGGCAATGGAAGCTTATAAAATAATTACTGGAGTCGGTAAGGTTACCGTTGCTCCAAAAATATTAACATTCGACTTATTGGATTTAGGTTCATTTTTCTTAGATGAACTCTAAATCATCTATTTTTTTAAATTTACTCTTTCTGGTGCGGTATATACTGTAAATCTGTTATCTCGCACAAAACCGACCATTGTGATGTTTCCCATCCTTGCAACATCAAGACCTGATGATGCAGGAGCGGCATTTGAGATGATTATTGGAATTCCAACACGAATAACCTTAATCAGCATATCTGCAGGCATCCTTCCACTATATGAGATGTAGCATTTGCTGAAGTCATACCCTTCTTTTGAAGCGGCTCCAATCACCTTATCGACAGCAACATGTCTGCTTACGTCTTCACGAATGATGATTTTATCCTCAAATTTGAGTTGTGCTACATGAACACCTGCTGTTTTTTGCCAGATTTTTGCCTCATCGGTCAAATGCTTGATATCCTTGATTATTTGAGTTGCATCAACGGTTAAATCAGAATCATTAGGCTCGATGCTTTCCAGTTCTGAACGTATTCCACCGGCATTATCTGAATTGACCCCCTGATACTCCAACAGTCTGCAGACACATGCATGTTCGCAGTTCCCTTTTCTCTCCTGAACTATGCCGTCCTGTTCCAGATCTTCCTCAGGATCATGTGTGAGCTTTGTTGTCACCAAGACATTAGTTCCGTCCAATCTGATGGATTCAATGTCCGAATAATCTTTTATCAATCCTTCTCCAAGACAATATCCAATTGCAAAGTCATCCAAATCCTTAGGATAGGTTGAAAATTTTCTGGGAGGAAGATAATCAATAAACAAGTATGTGTATTCGTCATCAACGGTGTTTTCCTTGATTGTTATATATTCTCCATCTTTCCATTGAATTACATCGCTTTGTCTTATAAAATCCATTTTATCACTCTCAATTATAAATATTAACAATTGTTATATTTAAATTTATATCTTTAAAAATTAAAGAAAAAATAAAAAAATGAGAGTTTTTCACTCCAATAATTCATTTAACGCTACAGTCAAATCATCAATGAAATTATCACGAGTGACATCATCCAATTCCAAAATGGACAAGTATGGATTCAAGTCTTCAAGTTCAACCAGCAGGAGTTCCCCTTCACGGGTGCGGCAGGCATCCACACGCTGAATTCCATAGCGAATGCCATTCCATTTTATGAATTTCTCGGCAAATTCAATATCACTCTCGGTAAAGTCATATCGGTGAAGATCCCAACGCTTGCTCTTGTCTGGAGCGTACAATGCGTATTCCAGCTTGTCATTGATGAAGTAAAATGACACTTCATACTCAAAGTCAATTGCCGGCTGGATTAACGTATTTGACAAATCCCTTTCAAAAATCTCATCTTTTGTCAGAAATTCCAGACCTATTGAGTCAGCACCGTCCTTCGGCTTTATGACATACCTTTCGCAATCGGGCAACAATCCCAAATCATCAATTGTATCAACTGTTGGAATTACAGGAAACTTCTCCAAGGTCAAATCCAAAAGATATTGCTTACCGCACATGTCCGCCTTGCCTGTGAACTCATTGAAAGTCTTGAGACCTTTTGATTTAACCCTATTGACAAAATCATCATAAACATCACTGAATCCGGTTACAGGGCCAGTGTTCCTGAATATTACCAAATCAACATCATCTTCAAAGCTTTCTGAGTTCTGAGGATGGCACAGCACCAAGTCAAAGGAGTTCTTTAACCTTTGTGTGATGTATAAATCCTCCTCATAGTAATTTCTGCCCTTGGCAGGATAATACAAATCAGTCATGTACAATATCTTTTTCATGATATTACTTTGGATTTGATGAGTTAAATATCATTTGATTCAATTAGACAAACGCTTTGTTTTTTCCAATAGCAATTATTGCAGGTCTTGCACTCCGATTTGCCATGACCGTCCATTTTCCATTGGGTTAAAAATGCAGGGTCCTTAACGAATGGCCTTTGCATGGAAATGAAATCAATTCCCGTATTGTTAATCAAGTCGGTGATTTTATCCATGTCTGACCTTCCACCACCCAACACGACAGGAATGTCAACTTCACGAGCGACTTTATCAGCAAAATTCACCAGCATATCCTGATTTTGGCCTTTTCTGAAGTATTGAGGTGATAAAAACCTTGTAATCTGCAGGCTGTCCGCACCGTTTTCGGCAAGAATCTTACATATTTCTAATGAATCTTCCTCATCCTGATACAAATTGACCTTACAGTGCACATGCAAGCCAGTGATCTTTTTGATTAGTTTGATAATCTCCAAAACCATTCTTACACGATTAAAAGTGCTTCCACCATAATCATCCTGCCTTGTGTTCTCAAAAGGATCCATAACTCTTGAAAGATAGAAGTTGTTTCCAACACACAGCTCAACACCGTCAAAACCTGCAAATGAGATTTTCTTGGCAGCCATCACATAATCAGCCTGAATTGTTCTGATGTCCTCAAGAGTCAAGTCATTGACCTCCATCATCTGCTTGCCGTTGACGTTACAGTTCACAAAACCAATTTGAGCAAGAATTGGAACCCCATGTTCATGAACCAAATCAGTGATTTCCTTAAACTCCTTAATGAAAAATGGAGAATTGATGTAATGGGTATAATCGCTGAAGCGGTCATGTGTATACATTGAAATAAGCTCAGTTTCAATTAATCCAACGTTATTTCTTGCCAGTTTTTCGTAACGGTCATAAACATCCTGAGTCAAGTTTTTCTGAGAGTCAAATTGAGATTCCCACAAACCATTTCTTATTATTCTGCTTGAAACGGGAAGATTTCCAAATTTAGTGTTATCGAATATGCTTTTCATGGTTACATATTAGAAAAAAAGAATATAAAAAGGAGAAAGTAATTCAAGAGTTACTTAGACAACAATTCCCCAGCATATTAGATTAATTCCTTTTCCGCCAAATATTTTCCAGTTAAACTTTCTTCACAGGCAATGATATCCTCCAAACTGCCAGAAACCAAGACATCCCCACCATAATAATCATCATCGATTCCAATGTCAATGATGTAGTCTGCATTGGCGATCAAGTCAAGGTCATGTTCAATTACGATTACAGTAGCTCCCTTTTCAATTAAATGGTCAAACACGTCAATCAGAACTTTAACATCCAACGGATGAAGACCAATAGTCGGCTCATCAAAGATGAAGATTGAATTCTTTTGGGATTTTCCTATTTCAGATGCTAGCTTAAGCCTTTGAGCTTCCCCACCTGAAAGGCTTGGAGTCGCCTCACCTAAAGTCAGATATCCCAAACCCAAGTCGGACAATTTCTGAAGCTTACCAGTGACCTTTTTAAGTTCAAACAACTCTTCTAAAGCCTCATCAACGGTCAATGCCATCAAGTCAGCTATTGACAAACCGTTGTAGGTTATCTCCTCAACTTTCTTGTCATATCTCAAACCGCCACAATCAGGGCAGGTAATTTCAACGTCAGGCAGGAACTGAACATCCATAGAAACGCTTCCTGTTCCATTACAGGTATCGCACCTCAATTTTCCGGTATTGTATGAAAAGTCAGCCATCTTATACTCATCAGTCAGTTTGGCATATTCACGCCTTAAGTCATCCAAGACCTTTGAGTATGTCGCAACGGTACTTCTAACGTTCTTGCCTATTGGAACACTGTCAATCAAGTCAATCTTCTTGATTTCGTCACAGTCAATATCCATAACATCATCAGACAATTCTTCGCCATTAATGAAGGCCTTGACTGCAGGATAAAGTGCCTCCAAAAGAAGGGTTGTCTTACCGCTTCCGGAAACTCCTGTTACGGCAGTGAGTTTGCCTTTCGGTATCTGAACATCCATCGGCTTTACGTTGTGGATTTCATTGGTCTTGATTCCAATGAAACCGTTCTCAAAAGTTTCGCCGGACTTGTCCCTGATGATAATGTCTTCTGAATTTGTTAGGAATGGTCCGATTTGTGAAGAGGAATCATTCGTTATTTCATCAATTGACCCCTGTGCAATTATGTTTCCACCATCTGCACCTGCATGAGGGCCCATTTCAATCATGTAATCGGCAATGCTCAGGATTCTTGTGTCATGGTCAACCAATATTATAGAGTTTCCGTCATCAACAAGTCTTCTGATGACACTGATTAGACCATTGACGTTATCTGGATGCAGACCGATTGAAGGCTCGTCCAAGACATATAAAACTCCAGTGGTGTGGTTTCTCAATGTCTTTGCCAACTGCACACGCTGCAGTTCTCCGGTTGACAATGTGTTTGACGGCCGGTCAAGTGAGATATAGCTCAATCCCAAATCCAAAAGGATGTTTGCATTGTCCATGAACTCGTCTGAAATAGCTTCGGCCATTTCCCTTACCTCTGAAGGCAATTCGGAAATGACCTTTGGAATCCATGAAACCAAATCCTTAAGATTCATTTGGCAGGCCTCGGACAGGTTGATTCCGCCAAATAATGTTGAGTTTGCCCTTGAGTTGAGTCTTGTGCCGTGACAGTCACTGCAGACCTTGGTTGTCAGGAACTTGTTGATTTTTGTCAATCCCTTTTCGGTTTTGGCATTTTTCAAGGCTTCCTCAATTGCCTTATGAGCATTTCTGTACTCTGCATTCAGTTCAAATAGCTTTCCGTTTTTTGAAGGAATGTTGATGTATTTCTTGACTGCAGGACCATTGTAAACAATGTCTTTTTCCTCATCGGTCAAGTCCTTGAACGGAACGTCAAGCCTTACTCCAAGCTCTCCTGCAACATGATACATCCAGGAAATACCAAACTGATTCCATGCATCGACTGCACCCTCTTCAAGAGTTTTAGTTTCATCAGACACCAATTTAGACGAATCCACATCCCGGATAAATCCTGTTCCGCTGCATGTGGGACATGCGCCATCGGAATTGAATGCATATTCCTCAGCACCCAATCCATAAAACTCCTCACCACATTCGGGACATACTATTGGAATCTCACGGGCAACGTTAAGAGTAGGTTCCTGCATATGACCGTTAGGACAGAAGTAGTTTCCACATCTTGAATACAATAATCTGAGAGAGTTCAAAAGTTCTGTGGAAGTTCCGAATGTTGATCTGATGTTTGGAATGTTTGGCCTTTGGTGAAGGGCCAATGCCGCAGGAACATACTGAATCAAGTCAACCTGTGCCTTTTCAACCTGTGAAATCCTTCTACGGGTGTAGGTTGACAGTGCATCCAGATATCTTCTGGATCCTTCAGAATAAAGCACTCCCAATGCAAGGGAAGATTTGCCGCTTCCAGACACTCCGGAAACAGCTACAATCTTTCCAAGAGGAATGTCAACGTCAATATTTTTCAGATTGTGAACTTTCGCTCCACGAATGATTATCATATCTTGGTACATGGTTAAATATTGTAAAGTAAATTTAATAAAATTAATTAAAAAAAAATTATTTTATGGAAAATGTAATTACCACATCACCTGAACCCAAAGTGGTTTTCAGGTCATCAGCATTTTGTATCTTGCCCAATTTTGTATAGCTCCATGAATGGGAATCATAGAAAAGAGAGATTTGATTTCCCTGATAGAGCACAATATCTCCTGAAGAGGTACTTATCTGCTCATCGCTTGTTGGAAGTGAAAAGCCCAAATCACCCACCTTTTCAAAATTTCCATAATCCGTAGCGTTAATGGTAACGTTTCCTTTTTCCAAGGTTTTAATCAGCTCTTGTGTAGCGGAATTATTTTCCAATTGAACATCAAAAATTGTATCATTAATTTTAACCTTAATCATCATATTATCATCCGTATCCTGTGCATTGACGGCAAGAACTACAATAAAAGTCAATAAAATTGTCATTATTAATTTTTTAAATCCCATATTAATTATGAATTGTTTTTTAAGATTAAAATAGTTTAATGAAAATCAGTTATACGGCAAATATTACAACTCTTTTTTCATATAGATTACATCATCCATTGGATTGTTGTAATAGGCTTTGCATTCCTCAAAACCATGCTTCTTGTATAGTGAAATTGCTGATTTTAACGGCTTGATTGTATCCAAAAGCATCACTTCATAGCCATTACATTTTGCATGATTTAAAATCTCAGACACCAGGATATCCCCTAAATGTCGGCCCCTTGCTTCGGGTTTTACGTATAGCCTTTTCATTTCACATGTCTTGTCGTCATGCTTGTAATACGCAACCATTCCGAGGACTTCATCATCTTCTAATGCAACCAGAATTTCACCGTTTGGAGGAAGATATTTTCTTTTCAAGTCAATTAACTCATCATCAAGGTTTTGAAATGATAAATCCCTTCCCAAAAAAGCAGTGTAATCCAAAATAAGCTGTTTTACTTTAGGCAAGTAATCCTTACCATCACAAATCATCATGAAAATCAAAAAAATAGAAAAAAAAGAATTATAATAATTCTTTTCTTAGGTCAATAGTGTCTTTTAAGTCAGGCCCGGTTGAAATGATAGTTACAGGCACACCGGTTTCGGTTTGAATGTCTTCAATGAAAGCTTTTGTTTCAGCAGACAATAAGCTGTAGTCTTGCACACGTGCGCAATCGAACAATCTGTCGACACAAGTCAATGCTATTTGTGTTGCACCGTTTATTCTGCATGACTCTTTTGCAAGCTCCATGTCGAAGTAACCGATTCTTCTACGTCTTCCGGTCACTACACCATATTCCTCAAGACCTTTGCTTTCTGCTTCCTCTTGAGACATTTCTGTTGGGAATGGACCTTCTCCAACACGTGAAATGTAAGCTTTAAACACATTAATGACTTCATCTACTTTAGTTGGTCCTACACCTACATCTGCAGCGAATGTGGATGCGGTTGTGTCTTTACTGGTTACGAATGGATATGTTCCGTAGTAAAGGGATAGAGCGAAACCTTGTGATCCTTCAATGAATACGTCTTCACCATTGTCGATTGCTTCATTTACAGCAAGGGAAACATCTGTGATGTACTCTTCAAGTTCAGGAACATCCTTTGCCAAATCAATGGTTCTCAATACGCGGTCGGAGTTTGCAGGTCCGCAACCTGAACCGGTACTTCCAATCTTTTTAGCCAAATGTTCTGATTTGACATCCCTTTCCATGTGATCTTTTGAAATGATAGCACATCTAGGGTCAACACACATTCTCTCTTTTACATTATATTTCTTTAAGTTTTCAAATTCATTAAATAATACATCTGGATTTACTAAAACTCCAGCTCCAATCATGAGCTTAGCATCAGTATGTACAAAACCGGAAGGGGTTAATCTTAAACCATATTTCTCTCCATCGAACTCAACAGAGTGTCCTGCATTTGGTCCAACACCTGCACGAGCGATTATGTCTGGTTTATCATTGTCACATAGGTAAGTAATACATTTTCCTTTACCTTCATCACCCCATGCTCCACCAACTAAAATACTACAAGTCATCTAATAACTCCTTAAACATTAATTTTTGAAAATTGGTAAAATTTTCATAACAATAATATTATGTCATTTATTATTAAAAAGGTTTTTGAATAATATCAATGCTGTCAAGCTAAGATTTTCTTGATTTTTTAAAAGCTATCTTGGATGTTTG
>R25__coassemble_873_pt1 | contig 16480 bp, 14 predicted proteins | sample R25__metabat2_low_PE_004 | metagenome-assembled genome bin R25
AATAATAAGAAAAAAATAAAAAAATTAGAAAAAATTATTTATTGGACAGACTCAATATTAAAAAATATTAAATGAGATATATTCTCAAAATAAAAGGTGAAAAAATGAAAAAGATTTTAATGGTAGGAGCAATCTTACTCGCAATATGTATTTCAATCAGTGCTGTCAGTGCTGATGAAGGATGGAGCTTTAATTTCGGCAGCTCCGAAAGCAGTAATTCAGACGGAGGATTCTTCTCTCTCAATACTGGTACCAACTTATTAGAAATCCAAAAGTTACAATACACAATACCTGACGGATACAAAGAAAACGAATCCTTCAGAGTTGTAGGTGTGGATGCTAACGAATCCAGTTTCCCGGATGATACCAAAGAAACCGCTGGACAATTCGTTAACGGAAATGACTCAATTATTGTTAAAGTATTCTACCGTGACACCGCATTTGAGGAAGACGGATACGTTCCTGCTGAAGGAGCAGTAACAGAAAAAATAGCTGGCCAAAACGGATGGATTACAGAAGACGAAGATGGAGTAACCTTTGACTTCGTTAAAGATGGAAAAATAGTTGAAATAGACACTCCTAATGAACAAGTTCTTCAATCCATACTCGAATCAGCAAACAATAAATAAGATTATTCTATAATAATCTTATCTTTTATTTTTTTAAATCTACATCACTCTGTGAAGATTGATGAAACTCATTTTAAAATTTGATTAAATTAAATATTAAATAGATAATACTGAAAACTTTTTTTAAAAATAGTAAAATAATTATAGCTGAAATCAATTAAAAGATAAGCTATAATTTTCTTGCAAACAGAAGATAACCGCTATGGCCAACCATACGTGTTTTCGGCCTGACACCTTGAGGCCTTACTTCAAGCCCACGCTCCAGGGTCTCGTATATCTCAAGATTATAGAAGCCTAACTTTTTGGCAACGCGATATGATGTTTCGGCCTGATCTATGTATGGAGCATAAACGCACAGCCATCCTCCAACGTTCAGGGATTCCATCACATCCTCAAATATCTCAAACGGTTTCGGCAAGTCCAAGAACACCAAATCAATGTTGTCCTCGTCAATCCCTTCCTTGATGTCCTTGTTTTTAACGTGAATGTTTGTTATTCCAAATTTCTCGATGTTTTTGCCTGCTACCTCTGCAAAGTCCTCCCTTATCTCATAGGTGAACACATCCCCCTCAGGGCCAACGACATTGCCGAAGTTCAAAGCGATTGCACCGGCACCTGTTCCAGCGTCAACCACACGTGATCCATAACCTAAACCGGTATGAGCCAATACCTGTCCAATGTCCTTTTGGATGAGGATTGAACATCTCCTGTCCATTATGTCAATGAAGTCATTGATGTTTGGCTTCATGATTTTGAAAGTGTGGTCGAGATGGCTTTTCACCTCATCGCCAACCTCTGCATTATCGAGGACATCCGCCTTGACAATTCCAAGGTCGCTTTGAAACTCTTCGCCTGGCTTTAAAACATACTTCTTGCCACGTTCATCCAAAATCATCTTCATGGTTCTAACTCCGCCAATCTTTTAACTCTCTTAAGTGAATCAGGGTGGGTGGAAAGCAATTCCATTGCTCCATTTTTGGTGGAAATCTTAAATTCTGAACTGACGAGCCTTTTCAATTCCTCATCGGATATTTTTCCGTCACCGTCGAAATCGATTTGCCTGAAATCTGTGATTTCTGTTTTTGCATTGTTTATGTCATTGATGAAGAATGCACGGTTTGTATTCAAGTCTGCAATGGTCTGCTCGTTGCATCTTGATGCACCATATGACAACTTATACAACGCAGAAACCAATGCTGCAGGACGGTTTCCAAACTCAACACTTGCCTCATCAGCGTAATATTCCCTTGTCCTTGAAATGAAAAGCACAAGCAGTTGACCTACGAGATAAAATAAATATCCCACTATTCCAATGATAATTGTTGCTCCATTGTCCCTGTCTCCTGAAAACAGGAAAGACAATGCAATATAATAACAAATAACCGGAATCACACTTACAGCAGCTGTCACAATCATGTCATTATGCTTGATATGGCCCATCTCATGACCTATTACAGCCCTTAACTCGTCATAGTCAAGAAGTCCCAATATAGGACGGGTTATTGCGATGTGTCCGCTTCTGCTTGACCTTCCGTATGCAAACGCATTTGGAACGTCAATTTCAGACAATCCTATTTCAGGTTTTGGAATTCCTGCCGCATCGGCCAATTCCTGAACCATCTTGTGGATATGAGGAGCTTCAGCTTCAGACAAAGGCCTTACGTTCATTGAACGTTTAACCAATGACGGTCCGAACCAATACTGTAAAAATGTAATCACTAGAGTTACTCCGAAGTATAATTTCCAAGTACCAATTCCCAGATAGCGTGCTACAAGCATTATGAGGAAATAGATAATTGTAAACATTATAACTGATGTTGCCAACATCCTTAGCCTAAGTTTCCATGTACCTCTCATTTTCAACACCTGATTATTTTTCTTAATTAAGTTATATCAGTACTACATTTAAATTTTATTATATATTATTTTGTTCATGACATTACTTTTCAAATGCTCAGACCTAACATATTAATTAATCAAAAAATAATTTAACTACATCAAACATAACTATTATCATAATAAAATGGTGATTAAATGAGCGGACCATGGGTAGAAAAATATAGACCACAAAAATTAGAAGACATTGTAGGCCAAAAGCAGATTGTAACAAGATTAGAAAAGTATGTGGGCGAAAACAGTATGCCTAACCTAATGTTTACCGGTCCTGCAGGTGTCGGTAAAACAACCACAGCCTTAGCACTAGTGAAATCCATTCTAGGAGAATACTGGAGACAAAACTTTTTGGAATTGAATGCATCCGATGCAAGAGGAATCGATACAGTAAGGGACCGTATCAAAAGCTTCTGTAGATTAAAGCCGGTAGGCGCTCCATTCAGAATAATATTCCTGGACGAAGTAGACAACATGACAAAAGACGCACAGCATGCTCTTCGTCGTGAAATGGAAATGTATACTAAAACCGCTTCATTTATACTTTCATGTAACTATTCATCAAAAATCATTGATCCTATCCAATCAAGATGTGCGATATTCAGATTCGCCCCACTTAAAGGGGAAGAAATCAAGGAACGTCTGCAATTCATTTGCAGCAATGAAGGATTTGAATACACCGATGAGGGACTGGACAGCATAGTCTATTTTGCTGAAGGAGACATGCGTAAGGCAGTGAACGTCCTTCAGGCAGCCGCTTCAGAAGGAGAGGCAATTACCGAAGATTCCGTTTATGAGGTCGTTTCAAAAGCAAAACCACAAGACATCGGAAACATGATAAACAAGGCACTCATGGGTGACTTCATGGGCGCACGTACCATCCTAAGGGACACAATGGTGCTTCAGGGAACCAGCGGAGAAGACATGGTTACCCAAATTTACAAAGATGTTTCAAAAAGAGCTCTTGACGGCAAAATGGATGCTGGCATTTACATGGATTTAATTGAAGCAATAGCTGAATGTGATTTTAGAATAAGAGAAGGAGCAAATCCAAGAATACAACTTGAAGCTCTCTTAACCCACTTCTTATAAGGTAGAGAAATGTTATGGACTGACAAATATCGGCCACAGGAACTGTCACAGGTGGTCGGCAACAAAAAAGAGATTAAGATAATCCAGGATTGGGTTGGCGAGTGGAAAAAAGGCAATCCACAGATTCCACTGCTTTTAGTTGGGCCTCCAGGAATTGGAAAAACCACATTAGCACTCATTATTGCAAAGGAATTTTCAGAACACATTGAACTGAATGCCAGTGACAAGCGTTCACAGGATGTCATCAAAAGCACAATAGGAGAGTCCTCATCAAGCAGGTCACTGTTTGGGGACGAATACAAACTAATCATAATGGATGAGGTTGACGGTATTCATGGAACCAATGACCGTGGAGGAGTGAGGGCAATTGGTGAAATCATCAAGAATTCACGCCATCCAATGATTTTAATAGCAAATGATTTCTATTCAAAAAGATTGCAATCCATCAAACCAAAATGTACTGTAATCAAGATGAAAAAGTCAAGGTGGAACTCCATTTCAGCGCTTTTAAGAAAAATATCACAAGCAGAAGGCGTTGAAGCGGAACCTGCAGCCTTAAAAGAGATTGCAGTCAAATCCCAAGGAGACGTCAGGTCAGCGATAAATACCCTACAGGCACTTGCTGACAAGGACAAGATTCTGGAAGTGAGCGATGTGGAGAACATGGTTACAAAGGACACCCGTTCAGACATATTCAATGCAATCACTGCAGTTTTGAAAAGCAAGACCCCTGCACATGTGAAGGAAGCCATGTGGATTGAGGAGGATCCTACACTTGTCATGGAATACATTGCTGAAAACATTCCAAGAGAATACAAGAAAAAGGATGAAATCAAGAAGGCTTACGATTACATATCAAAGGCAGACATATTCTTCGGAAGAACAAACAGAAGCAGGAACTACGGTTACTGGAAATATGCAACCGATTTCATGGGAATAGGAGTGAGCAACTCCAAGCATGAAACCTACAAGAAGTTCACAAAAATCCAGACCCCATCAACATTCGGACTGATGGGACGAACCCGTGGAAAACGTAATTTACGCGACAAAATCACTGAAAGAATGTTTGAAAAAATGCACGTTTCAAGCGGAGTGGCAGTCTCAATGTTTCCATATCTTGAAATAATGTTTCAAAATGACGAACTTGCATGGGAAATTTCCGACTTTTTAGGCTTTTTCGATGAAGACGATGAAAAAGAAACTGAAAAACTAATCAAAGTATTCAGAAAGAGAAAAATACCTAAAAAAGTTATAACTAAAATGGAAAAGCAAAAAGCTCAAATGAGAGTCGAGGAACGTGACAGACGTGCCGAAGAGCTCAAGAATCAAATGATAAACGTTATTCCAGAGGAAGTATTGGAAGAACCTTCAGCCGAAGAGGAATTGCCATTTGAAATCCCAGGAGTAAGCGAACCTAAAAAAGAAACCGTTAAAGAGGAAACTCCTAAAGAGAAAAAAGAAAAAGATAAAGAAGAAAATACTGAAAAGAAAGAGAAAAAGAAAACCGATAAACAGGTTTCACTTTTCAGCTTCTAATTTTTTTTCAATAAATTCAGATGCTTTAACAACATTTTCCTTATATTGGGGAGCTACATCATCCAAGAATTCACTAAATGAGGTAGCTAACTCATTTTTATTTTTGTTTTCAACCAATTCATGACCATCCATTTCCAAAAATGAATTGATCCATTCCAGTGAAACGTTGGCCAAAGGATAAATCTCATCATCACGGTGATTAAAATTCAATCCTTCACCATTAAAGATACCTTCAAAAATGCCATTTACCTCATCATCAAGGATTATAGGATTGACCTTTAAATCATATTCACCATCACGAACTAATTCGACACCATACTTTCTGGTGTAAGGTTCCAACAAGAGTTCAATCATGAAATTGTCTTCAGGCACCAGTATTCTGGAATTCGGCTCGATTTCCAGTGCCAAATGCCTTGATGACTTTGAGCATATTTTCTGGAACAGCTTATTTCTGACCACTTCGATTTCAGGATACTGCTTATTAAAGGTAGCTTCACGCTTTCTTGAAAACTTTGAAAATCTCAAGTTGTTAATGTAGATTTTTTGAGGAGTGTATGAAATGAATCTGCTGTCAACGCCAATTATCTTTAAAAATTTCAATACATCCTTCTTGGAGGAGGAAAACTCTTCCTCATCGTTTGTTAAACCTGAAATATTAAACATTAAATCCATATTATCATTCTAAATTAAGTGTTTTTCTCAATGCCTTTTCCATCACGTCAACAGGAGCCTTCTTGCCTGTCCAGATTTCAAAGCTTTCAGCACCTTGATAAAGAAGCATTTTTATTCCATAAACCGGTTTGGCACCTGCCTTTATGGCCTCATTTATAAGGACTGTTTCATTTGGATTGTAGACCGCATCAAACACGACCAAATCCTCATGCATATCTTCTGCACCCACTATTGGAGCATCATCAACGTTAGGATGCATTCCAATGGGTGTTGTATCAATCAAGATGTCAGCATCACCGATACAATTGTTAATCTCTTCGATTGAATCTGATTTGACATCATCAATTAAACCTGATTCATTAACATCATTCGCCAAGTTCTGTGCCTTTTCGACATTCCTATTCAATATTGTAAGGTTGCTGGCACCATATTTTGCAACATAAAATGAGATAGCCCTTGAAGCTCCTCCGGCTCCGGCAATAACTACATTCTTGCCTTTGATTGGAGTAACCTCTTCAATGGCCTTTACGGCACCTATACCATCGGTATTATACCCTTTTAAATTTTTAAAATCGATAGTGTTTACAGCACCTATCAATGCTGCCACCTCATCAATTTCATCCAAATAATTCATTACTTCGATTTTGTGAGGTATTGTCACGTTGAATCCCTTGATGTTTAGGAATCTTGCACCTTCAATGGCTGATTTTACATTTGAAGGATCAACATCAAAAGCGACATAGGCATAATCCATACCCAATGCCTCAAAAGCCGCATTGTGCATAGGCGGTGAGAAGCTATGCTCAACAGGATGGCCTATCAAACCTACAATATTCGTACTACCTTTAATATTCATATAATATTTAATTGATTACCAAACATTATATAAATTTGTATACACAAATTTTAATTATAATATATTATAACAAGGAGAGCAAACATGGAATTTACAAGACCAAGAGGTACAAGAGATTTCTTATTTGAAGAAATGAGACAAAGAAAACAAGCAGAAGGTACCTTAAGAAAAATATTTGAAAGTTATGGTTATCAAGAAATCAAAACACCTTTATTTGAAGAATTAAAGTTATTTACCACCAAATCTGGAGAAGAAATTGTTGACCAGTTATACAACTTCAAGGACAAATCCGACAGGGATTTGACACTCAGACCTGAAATCACCGCTCCAGTTGCAAGATTATACCTTAACGAACTTGAAAAGACAGCAACCAAACCTATAAAGCTTTATTATTACGGAAGCTGTTTCAGATATGAAAGACCACAAAAAGGAAGGTTCAGACAGTTCTGGCAATTCGGATGTGAATTGATTGGTGCTAAAACCCCACAGGGTGAGGCAGAAGTGATTGCGTTATGTTCAGATGCAATCCAATCCCTAGGAATCACCACCGCTGACGTTAACATAAACCACTTGGGAATCATCAGAGGACTGTTCAAGCACTTTGACATTTCAACTGAAACCCAAAGGGAAATCATGGTCGTTATCGACAAAGGAGATAAGGACCTTTTAATCGAATCCCTAAGCGGAGACGAACCAGTCATTGATAACGATGAATTAAACCAAATCCTATTGAAACTCATCGACCTTGTGGGAGACAAGTCAATCATCAGCGATGTTGAAGAATTGATTGCTCCATATGAAGAGCCAAAAGAAGCATTGGAAGAGTTAAAAGAGTTAATTTCATTGTTGGAATCATTCCAAGTTGACAACTACACATTGAACCTCGGTGTTGCTAGAGGACTTGACTACTATACCGGAATCGTTTTTGAGATTTATGTTCCGGAACTTGGTGCCCAAAAGCAAATCTGCGGTGGAGGATCATACTCCCTTGTTAAAGTGTTCGGAGGCCAAGAGGTTGAATCAACCGGTTTTGCACTTGGTTTTGACAGATTGATGAATGCAATCGAAGAGCTGACCGATGCAGAGGAATTGCCTTCCCACTTAGATGTCTATGTGGCTCCAATCTCAAAAGACGTAAGAACCAAGGCATTTGAGATAACACAAACCTTAAGACAAAACGGAATCAAGACAGACGTTGACTTGAACGGCAAGAAATTCAAGAAACTGATGAACTACGCTGACAAGATCAAGGTTCCGAAAATAATCATCATCGGTGCAAATGACCTTGAAGAGGGCAAAGTGACCATCAAGGACATGGTAAGCGGAGACCAGGAGTTAGTGGATATTGAAAATATTGTAAGCTACTTGAAAGAGGAATAAACATGAATATCAATTTTAGACACGAAATCAACGGAATTCCAGTAATAACCGCCATTGCTCAAGATGCCGAAACAAATGAAATATTGATGTTGGCAAACATGAACAAAGAAGCATTAATCAAGACAATAGAAACAGGAAAGGCACACTACTGGAGCACATCAAGAAACAAATTATGGCTTAAGGGAGAATCCTCAGGCCACTTCCAGGAAGTCCATGAAATCCTTGTTGACTGTGACATGGATGCAATCGTCCTAAAAATCTCACAGACAGGTGCTGCATGTCATGAAGGATACCAGTCATGCTTCTTCAGAAAAATAAACACAGAAAATAAAATTGATATTGATGATTTAGGCGATGATGATTTAGAGATTATCTTAGAAAGAATTGTTAACCCTGAAGACGTGTATTAAAATGAAATGTATAATACCAGATACCAGCGCTGTTATTATAGGTGCAGTAAGCAAAATCGTTGAGGAAAGCGATATCGATTATCCTGAAATTATTGTACCTGAAGCAGTCGTATGTGAACTTGAACACCAGGCTAACGCCAACAGGTCCGAAGGTCGCAAAGGCCTAAAGGAGCTTCAAAAGTTACAGGAAATGCAGGATGAAGGAGAGTTGGCAGTAAGCTTTAAAGGAAAAAGGCCAACCAATTATGACATCAAATACGCAAAAAGCGGAGAGATAGACAGCATTATCCGTGACGTTGCAAGAAGCGAAATGGGAACCCTTTTAACCAATGACAAGGTTCAGGCAGAGACTGCAAAAGCGCAAGGAATACCAGTTTATTATTACAAACAAGAATTTGAATTGAAACCATTGTCAATCGAAAAGTACTTTGACGATGACACCATGTCCATTCACTTGAAGGAAAACGTTGTTCCAATGGCCAAAAAGGGAACACCTGGACATATCATGTTTGACGTGCTAAATGAGAAGCCTCAAAGTTACAATGAGCTTAAAGTTATTGTTGACGAGATTCTTGACAAGGCAAAAAGCGACCCTAAAACCTACCTGGAATCAGACAAGGAAGGATCATATGTCGTTCAATCTAGAGAGTACAGGATTTCAATAGCATATCCTCCATTTTCAGAAGGACTGGAAATCACAATCGTAAGGCCTGTTGCAAACATCAACCTTAACGAGTACAACTTATCTGAAAAATTGCTTGAAAGAATAAGGACAAATGCGGAAGGAATTCTGATTTCAGGTTCTCCCGGTGCGGGTAAGTCAACTTTCGTGCAGGCGATTGCCAAATATTATTCAACAAAATTGAATAAGATTGTAAAGACCATGGAATCACCACGTGACCTGCAATTGCCGGATGAAATCACACAGTATGCTCCATTGGAAGGAAGCATGGAAAACACTGCTGATGTTCTGCTTCTTGTAAGGCCAGACTATACCATTTATGATGAATTGCGTAAGAACACCGATTTCAGCATCTTCGCAGACATGAGGCTTGCGGGAGTCGGAATGATTGGTGTGGTTCATGCGACCCGCCCAATCGATGCGATTCAAAGGATAGCTTCCAGAGTGGAGCTTGGAGTAATTCCATCAATTGTCGATACAAGCATCTACATTGAGGACGGTGAAGTCAAAAGCGTGTATGAGACAAAGATGACCGTTAAGGTTCCAAGCGGAATGAAAGAGGCAGACCTTGCAAGACCGGTTATTGAAGTGCGTGACTTTGAGACTGGAGAGCTTAAAAATGAAATTTACACCTACGGTGAGCAGACCATCGTGATGGATATAGATTTAGTGAATGGCGATTCACCGGAAGGCAACAAAAAATCCTCGGTAGACATTATTGCAGAAAAGGAGATTTTAAGAAAAATCAAAAAGATTTTGCCTAAAAAGGCTAAAGTCGATGTTGAAGTCATCTCCCCTGAAAGGGCAAACATCTACATTCCAGAAGAGTTCATTCCAAAAATCATCGGTAAAAACGGAAAACGCATAGCTGAAATCGAGGAAAGCATTGGAATAAGCTTAGGGGTTGAAGTAATTGAAACAAAACCTGTTGACAAAAGCCCTTTTGAAGTGGATATCCTACATACACGCAAGCAATTGATATTGGAACTTGGAAGAGACAACGGAAGGAAAAACTTTGACATCTACATTAACGGAGAATATCTGTTAACTGCAACCACATCTAAAAAGGGAGAAATAAAGATTAAAAAAGGAATTGAATTGTCCGATTTCATCATAGAGGCAATTGAAATGGGATTGGAAATTACCGCAGTTAGAAAAATGTGATTATTATGAAAATTGGAGCATCAACACTTGCAGGAATAGAATACAGTTTGGAAAATGCATTGGAATTTATCGAATCAATGGGTCTCGAGTATGCTGAATTGGTTCATCAATACCCATCAGAAAACATTGATTGCGATGTATTGGAAAGCTATAATCTGAAATACTCAATACATGCACCATTCATGGATGTCAACATTGCAAGCCTGCAGGACCAAAGCAGATTGAATTCCATAAAGCAAATCAAGTCATCAATTGACCTTGCAAATGAAATCGATGCCGAAGCGGTTGTGGTCCATCCGGGAGTCACTTCATTTTTACCAAACAAATTCTTCAAGAAAGAGGTTACAGCCTTTGCAGAAGAGTCCATAATTGAACTTGGAGCATACGGAAAAGACTTGGGAGTTTTGACAACATTTGAAAACATGCCTGCATTTCCTAGCATGCTTTATCAGGACATGAATGAGTTGAATGAAATTCTTGTTGATAATGAATTATACATGACACTTGATGTCGGCCATGCAAACCATGCAGGATATTCCGCAGACGAGATGATTTTTGATTGCATTAAACACGTACATATCCACGATAATTTTGGTGATGATGACGCACACCTACCATTAGGTGAAGGCTGTATTGATTTAAAACGTGTAGTCAATAATCTAGAGAGCAAAAACTTTGATGGCATCTACATACTCGAAGTAAATGATTACGATTCCATTAAAAAAAGTTACGAATACATGAAAAAGAACTTCTAAAGAAGTTTCTTTTCCTTAATCTCTTTTTTAAAATAAAGATATTTTGAATCTAAAACCTTTCTGATTTCCTTAGCTGTTTTTTTACCTATACCTTCGACTTCCTGCAAATCACTTTCACTTGCATTCAAGATATTTGAAACGGTACCGAAATGCAACAATAAATTTTTAGCGTTAACAGGTCCAATATTAGGCAATGACTCGACAATGAACAATTGCTGCTCCATCAAACTTACAGGTTTCTTATCTGTCCTTATCTGAATAGGTGTCCTTTCTCCATTCTGCTCACGAACGGCAATTCTTTTAATCATTGCAGCAGTGTCCTGGGAATTTCTTGTAGGGATGATACTTATGCCAAAGTCTATCGCTATGGAAGCCATTGACCCCCTGATTGCATTAGGATTGATCATTCCAGTATACAAATCATCACCCTCAAGGATTAAAATAGGATGTTTAAATTCCTCAGACAACTCTTTTGCCTGCTTGAACAGTCTTTTATCAATGATTGAGTCGACAAAATCCTTTGCGGTCTTTCTTTCAATAGCCACCTCATCACTGACCTGGTAATCGGCAACTGCCATGGAACGAACCTTAACATCAATTTCCATTTCGGTCAAGTGCCTGATAACCTTTGAATTTCCTTCACGGGAGTCAGCATAAACAATTGGGAAATCATTTTCCTCTTTAGGCCTTTCAATAACCTTGACCTTCTTCTCATTATCCATTCTTTGAATGGCTGATGCATTCAGTTCCTCCAAAACATCAGGATCAATCAACTGGTTTTTCATGCGGTCCTCTTTTCTGATGCTTGACCAATAATAACCCTCATCACGAGTTCCCTCAGTAATCAATACCTTAACTTTACCTGTTCTTTTACGACCTGTCCTACCACGCCTTTGAATCATTCTCACTTCAGACGGGACAGGCTCATATAACACAACCAAGTCGACCGCAGGAATGTCAATACCCTCTTCAGCCACACTTGTGGAGAGCAAAACATCATACTCCCCCATTCTGAATGACTTGATAATGGCTTTCTGTTGCTTTTGAGTCAATCCTTTTTCACCATCTTTTGAAGCCTGACCGAAGAACTTAGCTGACTTGATTCCCTCTTTTTCAAGCTTTTGGTGAATCATTTCAAGTGTATCACGGTATTGTGTAAATACTATTACCTTTGAAGCGGAATCGTCACTCTTATCATCAAATCTGGAAGTGGTGAGCTTGGTCTGACCATTGTCACCCAATTCCTTTTTAAGAATTTTAGTTATTTCCCTTAGTTTCGGATGCTCCCAACCATGCTTTTCGGCGTCCCTTGCCATCTTAACAGCACGACCAAAATTATCATCCCACATCAAGGACTTTGCAGCTTTGGTCTTTTTCTTTCTCAACCTTGCAACGTACTTGTTGAAAGTTTGAACACCTTGAGTTTCAATAAGCTCCTGAGCATGCTGGATATTGATAACTGCGCTTAAAATGGAAATTGCCTGGAACAAGTCCTTGTCCGGATTGGTTGAACGTGCAATTTCGCCTTGAACCCTGCTTCTTGCCTTTAAGATATCAACCTTATTTACAGACACTGTCTTGATGATTCCCATGTTCTTTAAGGCCTTAAGTCTGATTTTCAAGGCCTTGTCGACATGTTCCTTAATTTTTGCAAGTTCCTTGCTCATCTTCACCTTAACCCAATCGATTTCAACGGGGTTGAAGTATGGTTTCACGTCCACATCGTCCTCAGTCTTGACGACAATGTTTTGAATGTAAAGGTTTTCACATACTTCCTTGATTTTATATTTGTCGGAACCGGGTGAAGCTGTCAATCCCAAAATCAGGTTGAATTTTGATTCCTGGACATAACGGGACGCAAGATAAACATATGAATAAGATCCCACACCATGGTGGCATTCATCAAAAACAATTAGAGAGACATTGCTTAAGTCATATCTTCCATTCAATAAGTCTGATTCGACAGTTTGTGGTGTTGCTGTGATGATTCTGGACTCTTCCCATCTTTTGACACGCTCATCAGTTTTAACGGCACCTGTTATTGAGGTGCACGGCAATGTCAGGAATTCCTTGAAGCTCTCCTCATGCTGTATTGCCAACGGTTTTGATGGTGCAAGAACGAGTACCTTAGAGTTTTTTACCTTATGCAATCTGTCAGCAGCTACCAAAATAGCCACAATTGTCTTACCCAATGCAGTAGGTGCAACAACCATGGTGTTTCCTTTCTTCAAAACGTCTCCAGCAAGAATTTGCTGATATAATCTTGATTCTATTGCATCCTTTTTCAATAACGGATGATTAATGTAGCTTGCCATAATAAACCCTTAAACCCTTATCTACATTATCTATTAATTAAAAGTATTATTAAAATATTAAGAGAGAGCACTTGAAAAGTAATAAAAAAAGAATTATAATTCAAATACTAAAGATTTGAATTTAGTAGCAGCCTCACCGATAGCTATTACCATTTCACAATCCAAGTTTAATGCTTTTCTAAGGCCATCTTTGACTTCATCTTCTGATGCGCCAAGTGTGCCTGTCTTTTTAAACTCACCCACATGGTTTAAGAAGATCCTGTCGTTCAACTTTGGATTGTCGGTTAATTTTTCAATAGCAATTTTATGTGACGCCACTGATGCCGGAACGATGAATTTTGAGAATTTCAAAACGCTGTTGAATATGTCCAAATCTCCGCGATAGCCGGATTCTGATGATACGGTTATGACAGTTGTGAAGTCTCCAAAGAGTTTTTTAAATTCTTTTAGGACTGTTTCAACACCTGCGGGATTGTGGGCATAGTCGACAAAAATGTCCTTGCCTTTGACCTTTCCCACTTCCTCCATTCTTCCGCTTACTCCTGTGAAGCTAGCGATTGAAGGCAATATCTTGTCATATGGTAAACCTAAGAATTTATGAGCTGCAATGATTACCCCAGTCACATTATAGACATTGTGAAGTCCGTCAATGCCCATTTTTACGGTCAATTTTTCATCAGGAGTGTGCAGGTCAAATGTCCTGTTTGCCAAATCCACATTTGTTGCAATGTAGTCCACCTGAGGGGTTGTTATTCCACATTGGCAGAAGTAGTATCCGCATCCTGAAATTATTTCCTTAACAGCAATTTCCTTTCCGCAGACGCATTCCTTCATTCCTATGGATTCGGGCATTTCGTCAACACCGAATGTTATGACCTCCCCTTGGAAATCCAATTCTTTTAAAAGACCCATTATTGTAGGGTCCTGACCGTTAACGATAAGGGTTCCATCACCGATCTCCTTAATGAATTCCCCCTTGACATTGGCATAGTCCATGAAGCTTCCAAGGTCGTTCAAGTGGTCCGGAGTGATGTTTGTTATTATTCCACCCTTCATTGAGGTGTTCTTGACTATCCTTCCGACAGTTCCAGGAACTCCGAAGGTTCCCACCTCAAGAATGCCCACATCACCGTTCAATCTTGATTGCAATATCGGAATGAACTCCGCATTTCCCTGCATTCCCTCAAGGTCATGCTCTGCAGGTTTTATTCCATTGTCATAAGCGATTTTTTTAAGAAGAGTTGTTGAGGTTGTCTTACCGTTGGTACCAGTTATTCCAAACACCGGCTTTTCAGGCTCGACCATTTCAATAACGTCATATAATTCTAAAATTGGTTTGTCACAGTTTTTCAATACTTCCGAATCTTTAGAAAGGCTTGCAGGTGGAATTATATAATCGGACTTTTTGAAGAAAGCTTCCGGAGTCTTGCCGTAGAACACGTCAATGTCATACCCTTCAAGAGATTTTGCGAATCGGCAATCCTTTTTAAAGGACAAGTCTGTTCCGATTACATTGTATCCTCTTTGTTTTAATATTCTTGCAATAAGGTTACCGTTTGCGCCGCAAACTCCTATAACTCCAAAGGTGTCATTCTTATTCATACTTCTTACTCCCCTCTTCAAGTCCCTTCATAATCTTATCGACTGTAGTTAGCCTGTCATAAGCTATAAGCGGCCCCATGTGAAGGATTATGTCGCCAGGCTCTGAATACTTGAAGGTTTCACATGCTGCGATTTCAATGTTTTCAACAGCAACCTTTTCGATGTCAGGGTTTGTTATCGCATCAAGTATCTCCTGGGCAGCGGACATTTCCACTTCCTGGGTCACTTCATTAAATCCGCTGGCTATAACTGTCTTGATGTTATAGTTGCTTACCAGCTCGCCAACTTCAGCCTTATCCCTAACGGATAAAGTGTCAAAATGATCTAAGAACAGGACTACGCTTTCGTCCTTAAAGTAGTCCAGTGTTATTTTCATTCCATCGTATAAAAATGCTGAGTCCAAGATTACTTTTCTTCCATTGTAGTTACCCACATCCTCCATGTGTGCAGGCAATCCCTTAAACTCAGTCAATGCATCGATAATATCCTCCTTCTTGACTCCGTATGTCAATGCCACAGCACTTGCAGCCACTGAATTTTCAAAGAAGTAGCTCATCATGTAGAACGGAGTTGTGAAAGAGTCGCCGTCATATTCGACAGTTAAGGATTTATCACCGACTGTTCCCTTAAAGTCAACATCCTCATCCAAAGCGTAATATAATGCATCAGCCCTTTTAGGATTGATGATGTCATGACAGGAGTGGTTTGCGATGAATGTCTCGCTCATGGCTTCAAGAACCATCTTACGTTGCTGATACAATTCAAGTGATCCGCCAAATTCGGAAAGGTGGTCCTCAGCAATGTTGGTCAAAAGACCTATTTTAATGTCTAACCTATCTAAAAGGCCAATTGTACCATGAGGAAGTTCAAAAATAGCAATGTCGCAGTCTTGGGCTTTTCCTTTAACTATACCATCAATGATAGCTTCTGAAACCAGGTTATTTACTAGTGAGGAACATGACCATACATTATAGCCCGCTTGCTTGAACAGGCTTGTTGTAATGAAAGTTGTTGTGGTCTTACCCATGGTTCCAGTAATACCAATAATGTCAACAGGAATCAAATCGTTGACTATTTTGGAAAATTCTTCGTTATTTAAGACTTTTAAGTCAGAATCCTTAATCTTTTGAGCTATTGGAGCGGATTCCGGCAAGGTAGGTGGCATGTAAACAGCTTCAAAACCTTCTACTGACGGGTCCTTATTCGCCATGTCAAGTTTGACACCTTCCTTTTCCATTTCGATTAAACTTCGTTGGAATTCGATTTTAAACTCTGAAATATCTTTCAAATCAGTAATTACAACATCATGGCCCAAATAATTAAGCAATCTTGCAACAGGCCTACTAGCATTTCCAGCACCAACAACTAAATAATTCATAAAAAGTCTCCTCACGTGTATATTAATTATATATTTATAATCTTCATTAAATTTAAAGTTTAAATTTTTGAGTCTGTAAAATTTTATAGGCTTATTTAATTTTTATGTGATTTTGTGTC